>Ga0116152_10002765_pt1 | contig 14265 bp, 16 predicted proteins | sample AD_UKC119_MetaG_FD_89894 | JGI IMG/M metagenome (GOLD analysis project Ga0116152, IMG submission 89894) | Active sludge microbial communities of municipal wastewater-treating anaerobic digesters from Hong Kong - AD_UKC119_MetaG | ecosystem: Engineered > Bioreactor > Anaerobic > Digestate...
GGATCAGCCATTGAAAGAATTCCCATCGCCGCCTTGGGACCAATTCCAGAAATAGAAATCAAAAGTTCAAACATTTCTTTTTCATCCAAACCAATAAATCCATACAAAGCCAAAATATCTTCTCGAACATAAGTGTAAATAAAAAAACTTCCCTCAGTTTGCCCGGACACCTTCCCCAAAGTAAAATCAGTCAAATAAACTTTATATCCCACGCCCGCCACATCAACAATAATCCAATTATCTTTAGTATATTCTATTTTTCCAGTCAATTTTGCAATCATCACTATCAAATTTAACTTATTACTCTAATATCTTAGCATTCTCTTGCCAAAAAATCCACTCTATGATACAAATAATTAAGTAAATCAATTAAGTTAATTATAAATTCGTTGTTGTTTTTCAATTACGAAAAGTCAAAATATGCCAATCAAGAAATCTGCCAAGAAATATATGCGAGTTACCGATCGCAAAACAATAAAGAATAAAAAAGTTAAAGGAGCTTACCGCAGCGCTATCAAGAAAACCAAGGAAGCTGTTACCGGAAAAGATTTCAAAACTGCCAGCGAATGGCTTAAAAAATCTATCAAAGCATTGGACAAAGCTATCCAAAAGAAAGTTATCAAGAAAAACACCGGTTCTCGCTACAAATCTAGATTGAACAAACTAGTTAAAGATTCTTCTAAATAATTTAAAAACGGACTTCAGTAGTCCGTTTTTAAATTTCCGAAATCAACATCTCCAATCCCAATTTCACATCTCGCTTTCCGGTTTTGGCTTCAATGTCAATTTTTTCCAAAGTCTGATAAATTTTTTTCAGCTTTTCCAAATTCAAATTGCGCAACTGACCCATCCCCTTTTGCACCACAAAGGGATGCAATTTAGTTAATTTAGCAATTTCAAAATTATTGTTAATTCCACTGAAATAAAAATCTCCAATCTTTAATAAATTTCGAAACTGATAAATATACATTGAAAGGATATAAAATGGATCGTCTCCTTTATCCAGTTGGTTGTGCAAAGTTTGCATCGCCATTTTTTTGTTGCCTGAAGAAAGAAATTCGATAGTTCTAAAAATATCCGCTTCCGAACGCGCGCTGATTAATTTCTTGGTTTCCTCTTGGTTAAAATTTTCTTTATCTTCTCCAATATAATTGACGATTTTTAAAATTTCATTATTGATAAGCGAAGTGTCTATCGCCTCGCCTTGCGCCAATTCATCAATAATTTCCGGATTAATTTTAATATCAAAATCCAAAAAATTATTTCTAATCCATTTTTTCAAAGCCTCACCTTTAAGAATTTCGAATTCTTCACTGGAAAATTTTTCCAAAAAGAATTTAAAAATTTTATTGTTTTTAGCCAGCTTACCATTTTCCCAAAAAATTATTTCCACATCATCGCTTTTTTCTTCCAAAAATTTTTCCAAAAAACTCAGTAAATCCGCTTCGATTTCCTTATTTTTGCCGGCAATAATATTTTTAACGACAAGCAAAACTTTTTGTGAAAACAATCCTTGCGATTTGGCTTTGATTTTTAATTCGTTTAAAAAATTTCCTTCCGCAAAATCAAAAACACCCAAAATAGAATTTGAGGTGTTTTTTTTAAAGAATTCTTCTTTAAGATTTTTTAGTTTTTCATTAAGGCGAAAAGTATCTTCACCATAAATAAATTTAATCATCTTATGCGCCAGGTGTCCATCTTAAAACCTGTCCAGGCTCCAAAATTTCTACCCAAATTTGACCGGGAATAAACATTATCTCCTTACCATTCTCATCATAGAAAAATAGTTTACTATCTATTTTTGAACTATCCTTTTTCCAAGTTCCTTTGTATTCTTTGCCATTCATATAATAATAAGCCTCGCCGCTTCCACTGTCATCATACCAAGGATCGCCAATTTGAACATTGTTATATCTTCCACTGATGCTTTCTACTCCGGTTTTTTTGATTTCTTCAACTCCATCCCAAGGATCTTGCAAGCCTTTGCCTACATAATCTTGGTTAAGTGTAATTTGCTCCGACTTGGCAAACATTACTACTATATTCTTTGGTGCCAATCTCGTTCCGTCATTTCTGTCCGTATCCGCCGTTCCATCCCAAGAACGCAAATAAGAATTTGATTCTTTGTCATAAGTGTATCCAACATCGTAAGGACTGGCAAAAGCTACCCGCAATTCTCCTCCATTATTGCCTCTATTTTCCAAGTCAGCTTCTTTTTGATGAGGATAACCGACAAATTTTGTTTCCGTATGGCTACCTTTTTCTTCCATTGCTTTTACAGCGTTTTCTGCCGTGATATGACCCGAGTCTTCCATTCGCATAACCGGATCATTCTGCCAATCCCATCTTTCGCAATAATTCGTATTCATACAATCAATGTGGTCAGTAACATTTTTGTTTAATAAATCCAAAGCAAAATGTGAACCGCCCCAATGAATGAAAAATGCATCTACTCCCGCCGCCAAGGCGATATGGTCATGACGAGCACTTCGCATTGCTCCAATTTCTTTTGGAATTGAACAACTATAAACCCCCAAAAGCCTAGTCACTGAAGAAGTGTAAGCCGGCAATTCAAAAACCATATCCGCTTCAGAAAATCCCGCCGCAGGACGCGCTTGCACATCAGCCGGCTGCATCACTCCGATTGGCCGGCGATTCCAGTTTTCACAAGCTAAACCGGAAATCGGATTCAAATTTCCATCATTTAAAGGTTCAACAGTATCGTTGGTTGTTTTCTCTCCGTTTTCTGCTACTAAATCTGCTACTCTATTTTTACGAAGAGTGTCTCTCAAAGAAGTGAAATAAACCACTACTCCAACAACTAACAAAATTGTTAGCGCAATTATTGTTTTCTGCATTCTACTCATTTTTTTATTTTTAAATTTTTATAATTCTACGAAGTACGAATTTTTACGAACTTACGAATATTTTTTATTTTTATTTGTCATCCTCGGGCAAGTGTCTGTATTCGGACACGCAGACCCGGGGATCTCGTAATATGACAATGCTACCAAAGATATTCTGGGATTATCGGGTCAAAGCCCGATAATGACAAGAAAAAAAATAATTCCCACTCTCTAACCTTAAAAATTAATTCAAAATTCGAAATTAAAAATTCAGAATTATTTCATACAAAATACCTAATACAAAATACTTACTACTATTTCTGGCATCTCTCACACCAAAAAACGCTTCTCTGTCCTAATTTAATTCTCTTCACTATACTATCACATTTTTTATTTTTTGTAAGTCCATTGCCTAGACACTTTTCTCCGGTTCGACCATACACTTTTAAAACTTTTTGAAAATTGCCCGGTTTGCCGGAAGTGTCGCGATAATCACTGTCTGATGTCCCGCGCATTTTTATAGCCAATTTTAAAATCTTTTTCGTATTGTCAAAAATCCTCTTTATTTCCGCCTCGCTCAAAGACTCCACTTTTCTTTTGGGATTTATTCCCGCTGCAAAAAGAATTTCACTGCGATAAATATTTCCAATTCCCGCAATTAAATTCTGATCCATCAACAACAATCCAATTATGCTTTTCGGTTTTTTCTCGATAATTTCTTTGGATTTTTTCAAATTAAATTCCCGGCTCATCGCATCGATTCCCAATTTTTTAATCTCCGGCAACTCCTCGATTTTTTGTGTATCCAATAAAACAATCTTCCCAAACTTCCGCAAATCCGAAAAATCCATCTTCAATTCATCCTTCCCCTTTTTTAGTGTCCAACTATGTCTGATATATTGATTCACCTTATCATCAAAATAACTTTCTTCCTGCTCCTTTTCACTTTTAACTTTGCATTTTGCACTTTTGATTAATAAGTGTCCTGTCATCTTCAAATGAATATACAAAGTCTTCCCGCCGGATAAATCAATAAAAATATTTTTACCAATTCTTCTGGCACCGATTATTTTCCTGCCAATAATTTCTTTTTTAAATTGAGCCAAACCAATTCCCTTAATAGATTTCTCCCACTCACTCCAAAAATCAATTATCTTATAATCTTTAATTTTTTTATTCAAATCCCTAACCACGGTCTCCACTTCTGGTAATTCCGGCATATATTTATAAATTAATTTTTTATCTTTTCCATTCTAACCACAATACAAAGTAAAATCAAATAAAAACAGAAAACCCGCTGAAGCAGGTTTCTGCACAGCGGGTATATTATTCCCTGACTTGGATATCGAATTTTCCTCCCAAGTCTTTTTTTATGAGTTGCTTAAACTTTGACGTAGCTTCCGTAGAAACTACAATTTCCTGAAAAGTGCTGTTTCCATAAACAACGAGAAGAAACCCTCCATTGTTTGGCTTAATTACAATTCTCAGATTTTTGCTCCTTCCCTGACCAATTATTCCTGGTTTAAATTTTGTAACCAATGAGCACTTTTCCAGAAATTTTCTTACTGGAATTACCGCATCAATGATTGTAGTGTGACCTTTTTTGCCAGTTTTTTGAGAATTTACATGATTTTTCGACATAGCTATATCCTCCAGTCGAAATAGTTATTAATTTACAACACAAATTAGCAACGATAAAGTGTAGCACGAAATCAAAAAAATGTCAAACAAAATTAAAACCCACCAGAGCAATTTTTGCCGGTGGGTTCTTTAAAAAACCAATGATATTCGCCTAAATCAGACTCATTCCTCGATAGTAATGATGCCCGACAGTGTGTCCATTTTCAAAAATACTTTCTAGTCCAGAAAAATTTGAGAATCTATCCAAGTCATTATCTACTGTATTTACATAAAGTAAGTTTGGATAATTCCCATGAACAAAACGCTTTGGACCGCGTCCGCCAATAAAATCTTGGCGCATAATCGTATCTTGCAATGCAAGTTTCAAAAATGGAATTACTTGTTCTGGATATTCTCCGCCATAATGCATAATCCATACAGGTATTTTATCAAACCAAATAGTCATCATACCTGCTGACTTATCATTAAGAGGGGTAACGCAATATGCATCCAAAATCGAGAATCTGCCAGATTCAAACGGAATACATTTATATCCCGGAAGAGAAGATATTTTTTGCTTTTCAACTTTTCCACTTCCCCAACCGTCTTTTGCTGCTTTCCAAAAAAAATCCTCAATATCTTCAATGGTCAAATTTTCCAGTTCCATCTTTTTTCTCCTTGATGGTTTTTGTTCAAAGAACCGCCTCAACTAGCTTTTAATTCAATCATAGAATTAAAAAAATGTCAAAAAAATTTCGCAAAGAATTTCACCCACCCAACTATTGCTAAAAACAAATTTATAGACCATAATGAAATATGATACTTTAAACTTTTGAAATATTATGTTGGACAATAAAATTTTTGAAAAAATGACCATTCACGCCAAAAACAGCCTTAAAGAATCTGAGAGCATCGCTCGTTTTTTTGGCTCTAATTTAATTTATTCCGAGCATTTGCTCTTTGCCATTCTTTTGGAAGAAGGCTGTCTGGGAAGTAATATTCTTAAAGATTTGGGAATCAAAAAAGAACACTTTGAAAAAATTTTACCAGTCAAAAAAACTGCGTCCACCAAAAAATCCGCCAAGAGTTTGGATTTCTCCGCCGAACTGAAAAAAATTATCACTCGGGCCTATTTGTTTTCCAATAAATTCAGTTATTCTTACATCGGCACTGAACATTTGGTTTTTTCTATCATTGAAGTTCCCAATCAAACCATTTCTCAAATTATCAGCCTCACCAAAATCGCCGACAAAAATTCCCGCTTCAGCAAAGAAAAACTGGAGAAAAAAGTTTTTGCCGCTCCGATTAACGGCAATATGCTAGACAAAAGTTTCTTGTCCGGAATTTTTAAATCACTAAACATTCCCGCTTTTGGTTTTCCGCCGCTAGCCAAATCAGCCGACCAATCTTCCACCACTCCCAATCTGGATTATTTCTGCACTAATTTAAATAAAAAAGTTAAAAAAGAAAACGCGGTTTTAGTTGGACGCGACGAGGAAATGGAAAGAATTTTTAATTCTCTAGGAAGAAAAAGTAAAAACAATCCAATGCTTATCGGTGATCCCGGCATCGGAAAAACCGCTATCGTTGAAGGCTTAGCGCAAAAAATCAACAGCGGAAATGTTCCACCTTATTTGCTCAACAAAAAAATTCTCGCACTCGACTTGGCCTTGGTAGTAGCCGGAACCAACTTCCGCGGAGAATTTGAACAGCGTTTGAAAGATATTTTAGACGAGGCTTCCGCCAATAAAAATATAATTATTTTTATCGACGAAATTCACGGTATCGTTGGAGCCGGCAACGCTTCCGGCGGATTGGACGCGGCTAATATTCTCAAACCGCTTTTGACTCAAGGCACAATCCGTTGCATCGGCGCCACTACTTTGGAAGAATACAAAAAATATATCGAGAAAGATCCGGCTCTCGAAAGACGTTTCCAGCCGATAATTCTAAAAGAACCCAATAAAAAAGATACGCTAAAAATTTTGGAAGGCGTCAAAAAAAATTACGAAAAATTTCACCATATCAATATTTCCAAAGAAGCCCTTGCTTCCGCTGTCGAATTAAGCTCACATTATATTTTCGACCGCTTTCAGCCGGACAAATCTATTGATTTAATCGACGAAACCGCCGCGCGCATCAAAAGCCAAATCATCAATCCCGAATTTGCCAAAAAAATTCGCCAATTGGAAAGCGCTTTGGAAAAATTAATCGACAAAAAACATTCTCTCATTAACACGGAAAAATACGACGAAGCTATCGGCTTGCGCCAAAAAGAAGAACAGCTTATCGAAAAAATCGCGCAAGTCAGAGCCGAACAAAAAGAATTTTACCAGAAAAATAAAATTACTATTACTGTCGAAGATGTTGCCAAAACAGTTTCCAAAATAACCGGCATTCCCGAAACCAAAATTTCTTCCCGCCAGTCTGAAACTATTTTAAAAATCAAAGATAAACTCAATCAATCCGTCATCGGACAGAGCGAAGCGATTGAAAAAATTTACTCGGCTATTTTGCGCTCCCAAAGCGGCGTAAGCGACAATAATAAACCGATGGGCTCATTCTTATTTTTGGGTCCGAGCGGCGTAGGAAAAACTTTGTGCGCCAAAATTTTGGCTCGCGAATTTTTTGACAATGAAAACGCGCTTCTCAAAATCGATATGAGTGAATTCGGCGAGAAACATACTATCTCCCGCTTGCTCGGCGCGCCGGCCGGCTATGTCGGCTACGGCGAAGGCGGAAAATTAACCGAAAAAATCCGCCGTCAGCCCTATACTTTAATTTTATTTGATGAAATCGAAAAAGCCCATCCGGACGTTTTTAATATTCTTTTGCAAATTTTAGAAGAAGGCGTTTTGACCGATGCCGAAGGTCGCCGCGTAAATTTTAGAAATACTATTATAATTCTCACTTCCAACATCGGCACCAAAGAATTTACTCGCGCTTCTTCAATCGGATTTGCCTCCTCGGAAAAATCCAGTTCTATGGAAAAAGAATTTGATTCTATTCGCCGAAAAGTTTTGGATGAACTAAAAGAAAAAATGAAACCGGAAATCTTAAATCGCTTGGACAACATTATCGTTTTCAATCCCCTTACTCAAGAAGATTTCCAAAAGATAACCGAATTAGAAATTAAAAAACTTTCTCAAAGATTAAGCCGTCGCCAAATAAAGTTATCCGCTGTCAAAAAAGTAGCCGCTTTCATCAGCGAAAAAAGCTACTCTTCCGAAAAAGGCGCTCGCAATATCAAAGAAATCTTGCGCAATGAACTTGAAGACTTAATTGCTCAAAAAATAATGACAGAAAAAATCACCAACAACAAACTTTCCATCAACATCCAAAAAAATAAAATTATTCTTAGGTAGGGAACAAAAATTTTTGTTCCCTACAAAAAAATACATGCGACATTCCCGGGCCTCCAAACTCCACCACTTCATACTCGACATTCTCTTCCCCGCTTTTTGTATTTCTTGCGACAAGCATGGCGAATGGCTTTGCCAAAAATGCCTCAATGAAATCCAACTCAAACAAAATCAATCCTGCCCAATTTGCAAAAAAGTTTCCACTCCCAATGGAGAAGTCTGCTTTGACTGTAAAAAAGAATATTCCATCGACGCCGTTTTGGTAGCCTCGCTTTACCGCAACAAAAATAAAACCAAAACTTTTCTCGCTCAAGCCATTCATGTTTACAAATATAATTTCGTCAAAGACTTAGGCAAAAGCCTGGGAGAATTAATGAAAAAAATTTATCTTCAATTCTCATTGCCTCTCCCCGATTTGATAATTCCGGTTCCTCTGCACGATCGCCGTTTGCGCTGGCGCGGCTTCAATCAATCTCTTTTGATAGCAAACTATCTTAGCCAAGAATTGATTACCAATTTGGAAATAGAAACGTCCGATAAAATTATTCTGCGAAGCAAACACACACGTCCGCAAATGACCATCCGCAACCGCCGCGAAAGAATTCAAAATGTCGCCAATGTTTTTGTTTTTAATGAGACTGAGGAAAATATAAATTTAATCAAAAATAAAACTATACTTTTAGTTGATGATATCACCACCACCGGTAGCACTCTCTTCGAATGCGCCAAAGTCCTCAAACAAAACGGCGCCAAAAAAGTTTACGGAATTGTTTTAGCAAGAGAATAAATTTAAAAATTACGTAATTAATTACGTAATCGATTACGTAAATATGTAAATAAACCCCATCAAATATTTTTTGGTAGGGTTCACCCTGTGAAATTTTTTCCATTTAACAGAGTAAATAAAAAGAAGGCTGCCTGCATTCACAGATAACCTTCTCCTAGAAAAATCAAATAACAATGAAACTACCCTCGTGTTTACGAGCAGATATTTGACCAAGTCGAGGATCTCCTCCTTCACCAGAGATACCATTGATAAATATACTATCAGCTGCCGTTCCACCAACAATCACACATTCATTATCTGAATCTACAGAAGAAGTTCTAGTGTACATATACGGAAGCAACCAAATATTTCTTATCTCTTTATATGTAGCTAAGCCCCAAGCAACTTCAGCAATATTGGGAATATATTCCATATTACTCAGAAGATTTTTTCGATATCTTAAATTCCTCTCAGTAGAATTAGGAATAACGTCCTTTCGAATCATAAGCTATTCTGGCATTATTTTATCATCGCGAGAAAATGCCTGTTGCTCTTCTGTATACCATCCTCCTCTTTTGTCATAAAAAAGTTGTGATTTGAAATTGGTAATTACCAATAAAGACATCTTGAAAGACGGTCCAGCAATCAAAGCAAATCCTTGATCCGTATCCCTCAGCCAAACCATCACTTCTTCTGATGGAAGAGTATCAAAGAAATATTGAAATAACTTGTTATCATAAGAAACATTTGTCGCTCCATCAATCAACTCAGGCGGAATAAAATCCTTTCCCAAAATATGATTTGCTAAATCATAACCCCTTTTGGGAATAATGACTGCCGGTGCCTCTACTACTTTTTTATCTTCACACATCACATACCTCCATTTTTTGGCTTTGTATGATTTCCTAATTCACCTAATAAGAAGATACACAATAAATACTACCAATATAAACCTCCAACCTATTCCCAACTCAACAAAAAAAGCACTGGCAACCGCCATTCCAACAGACAATAAACCTACTGCCATAAAAACACCACACACACAAATCAGTGTCGTTGCAATAACGGGTACCATAAATTTAATAAAAATAATGAAATCATCTCCACCAAAAAAATACGCCACTACCAACAAAAGAATGATGCCAATCAAAAAAACAATTACCTTTTTAAACATATATCCCCCCTATATACAAATGTTTTATTTGATTTTATTTAATTGACAAGGAACACTTTATATTAGCATAAATGTATAAAAAAGCAACAAGAGCTATTCTTTAATTCTCCTCACCACCATCCACGCAATCGCTCCGCCTAATAAAGCAGTAATTAACTGATTAATGCCCATTACGGAAGCAATACTAGCAGCCAATTCTTTTTTCATCACCAGATTAATCACAATAAAACTGGTACTAAAAAGCACGCCGAATTTAAGAACGCTGGCGGAAATCACTGCAGCAATAAAATTTTTCTTGCGCAAAAGATTGAAAGCCAAAATTAAAATAATATTGGAAAGCATTATATATGGCACCATTGGAGCTAAAACTGCCGGCAAAGTTCCCACCGACAACGCGATGATGCTTGGCAAAAGCGCTACCAATGTCGCCCCTTGTACACCCAACAAAATCACCGACACAAACAAAGTCGCATTCACAATCGGTCCAGTAATCCATTGAAAGTGAAAAAACGGGGCCACTACCGCAATTCCAATTAGCACCACCGCTTGCGCTGTCAAAATAAATTTACTTTTTTCCAAAACCGCTTCAATTACTTTTTTCATATTTTTTTAATTTTTGATTAACATTATCACTTGTCATCTCGAGCGGAGTGAAGTGAGGAACGAACGAAACGTAGTCGAGAGATCTTTACCACAAATCGTCATTATCCAAATCCTTCCAATTAGGATTTATTTTTTCTATAAGTTGAATTTTCTTTTTTCTGTTCCATCTTTTTAATTGTTTTTCTCTTTCTAGGGCACTCATTACATTATGGGTTTGTTCAAAATAAGCGAGTTTATTGCAATTGTATTTTTTTGTGAAACCCTCAATTATTTTTTCTTTGTGTTCTTTGATTCTCCTTTTTAAATTATTTGTTACTCCTATATATAAAACTTTATTACTTTTATTGGTAAGGATATAAACACAGTATTGTTTCATAAAGTTTTTGAGATTTCTCCACTCCGCTCATTCTCCTATCGTCGAATTTGCTTCGGTCGAAATGACAAAATAAGAAGTACTCTTTAATTTATTAAAAAATTTTTACAGAGTCTCCCTAGAATTTCTCAATTGTTTAATTTCTGTTTTATTTTTTTGGTCAAAATACGTATGCAAGATTTTCTTTCTGACTTCTTCGCTAGCAAAAAATTCGTCGTAAACTTTTTGCACTGATTTGTTTTCGTGCGCTCTTTTGATTTCTTTTTTGTCATCAATATTGTAAAGCGACTGCGAACGCTTCTTGATAATTTCTTTGGTCGTCGGCAAAGATTGTCCGCCGCCGCCGATGCAACCGCCGGGACACGCCATTACTTCCACCGCTTGATACAAATCCGGATTTTCTTTTAAATCTTCCATAACTTTCTTGGCATTTTTAATTCCGCTCACCACGCAAACACGAATTTTTTTACCATCCAATTCCAACTCTTTAATTTTAACTCCGTTATCCGTTCCGCGCACTTCCTTTATCATTTCATTGGGCAAATTCTCGCCGGAAACTTTAAAATACGCCGTCCGCAAAGCCGATTCAAACACTCCACCGCTGGAACCATAAATTACGCCCGCTCCCGAGGCCTCACCCAAAGGATTATCAGCTTCTAATTCATCCAGCTCATCCAATTTAATTCCATTTTTCTTAATCATCCGCACTAATTCCCGCGTGGTCAAAACCATATCGACCGGAAACACACCATCAATTTTAAGTTCCTCTCTTTTGATTTCATATTTTTTCGCCACACACGGCATAATCGAAACCATAAAAACATCTTGCGGTTGAATATTATTTAATTTCGCCCAATAATTTTTTACAATTCCTCCCAGCATCGCCTGCGGAGAACGCGAGGTGCAAAGATTAGGAATAAATTCCGGATAATAAAATTCCAAAAATTTCACCCAAGCCGGACAGCACGATGTCATTGCCGGCAAATTTTTTCCGCTCTTGGTTCGCTCAATCAATTCATCCGATTCTTCCATCGTCGTAAAATCCGCTCCGGTTGCCGTATCAAAAACAAAATCAAATCCCAATTTTTTCAAAGCCGCCACTAATTGCCCGGTCATAATTTTTCCCGCTTCAATCCCAAATTCTTCACCAATGCTTGTACGAATCGACGGCGCAAACTGCACTACCGCCGTTTTCTTTTTATCGGCAAAAACATTCTCCAGCTCTTCAAACTCTCCCGCTCCTTCTATCGCTCCCACCGGACAATGCAAGATGCACTGGCCGCAATTAATGCATTCTTTATTCTTATCCTGGCTGGGAACCACTCTTCCGCGTTCGTCCAATTCCAAAAAATGCGTCGGGCAAACATTAACACAATTCTCGCAGCCAATGCATTTAGTCTGATCAAAAACAATTTTTCCGACTTGCAAAACTTTATCCTCTTCGTTTTTTTGCGCAATCGGCTTGGCCTCAAATTTTTTCACCAGTTCCAAAAGTTTACAATGACTCATCCACACACAATCATCGCATTCCAGCAAATGTTTTTTGAGCATTTTATCCAAATTCTTTTTACGCTCCGCGTTGATTTCCTCTGAATCAGTAATTATTTCCATTCCTTCCTCCACCACCGTCTTGCAAGCATAATTCAAGCCATCCTCACCTTTCACATCCACCATACACATCCCGCAATGATGCGCCGTCTCCACATCCGGATGATAGCACAAATGCGGAACATCAATATTATTTTCTTTGGCAATATCTAAAATAGTCTTCCCCGCTTCTACTACCAAATCTTTCCCGTCAATTTTTATATTTACTTTTTCCATTATTGTATTTATTTACTTTTTAACCTCCCTATTATTTTATATGAAAGCCAAATTCTCGGCAAATTCTCCTACATCTCCCTCTCCCCGAGGGAGAGACCGAGGGGGGGTTGTTATATGCTTGTCATCCTCGGGCAAGTGTCTGTAATCAGACACGCAGACCCGGGGATCTCATAATATTACAAAAAATATTTTTAAATTACGTAATTCATTACGTATTAGATTACGTAAATCCCACAGAATTTTACCCCCTCTCCCCGAGGGAGAGGGCTGGGGTGAGGGTTGATTTACGTAAATATGTAAGTAAACATGTAAGTAAATAAAAAGAAGGTTATCCGCATTCACAGATAACCTTCTAAAAAATTAAAGAACGAAAAACTATTCGCGTTTCCGAGCAGACGAAATACCAATTCCGACAGTTTTGAAAGTAGAATACTGATCAGTGAGATACACACCGTTTTCTCTCAGCGAATCGCCAACACAAATAGGATTTCCATTCTTCACGCTCACAGAAGAAATCCTACCTAAAACATCAGGAAACAACCATTTGTCAAAAATTTTCTTATAAGTGGTTTCGCCCCAAACCACTTCGGCACTATTGGGAACGTACTCTAGATCGCAGAGAAGCGTCTGCTGTTCTTCGAAATATTTTCCCGCCGAATTGGGAATAATACCCTTGCGAAGCATCAGCCAATTTGCTGTCACTTTATCCTCTCTGAAAAAATTTTGACAGTCTTCTTTATACCATTCAGAAAATAACTGACTATTGAGGTCGTAGATTTCCGAAAACGACATTTCCCTGGGCGGTCCCGCAATCAGTGCAAAATCATTGTTGCGAAGCCACAAAAGAACCTCCCTCGGCGGAAGTGTTTGAGCAAAATGCCTGAGGACTTCATTTCCATAGAAAACATTCTGATATTTGACATTTTCCTCAGGTGGAATGAAATCTTTACCCAAAATACACATCGCCAAATCATATCCCTTGAGACTAAATACCACTGGCGCTTCCGGTTTTTTAGAAACTATTTCAAAATCCGGACAACCGGCTTTCAAAAATTTTGCCAGATTATCTCCAGCCTTATCATTTTCAACAGGAATCTTAAAATCTTCCCAAGTCACGCCCTTCTTCAATAATGCCCTCAAAGAAGCAATCATTGTATCCAACAATTCTTTCGCGATAACAAAATTCATGAGACACCTCCGTTTTGTTATAGTTTTTCTTATTTAATTGCAGAGAACTTGTCTCCCAATAAGATAACCATCTGAAAACCAAAATTGATTTTCAAAATAATTGTCTTATTGGGGTTGGATTTTTAAAGTACTCGTTACTTGTCATCCTCGGGCAAATACCTGTACTCAGGTATGCAGACCCGGGGATCTCGTAATATAACAATGCTACCAAAATATTCTGGGATTGCCACGCAAATTTGAGTACAAATTCGCTCGCAATGACAGTAAAAAAAACAATTTAATTCCTGTTTAACTAATCAACTAAAACCTCGTCCCCATCCAACTTCTCCTCAAAATGCTTCACTTCTCCGTTAGACAATTTCACATCCGCCGTAAAAGGAACTTCTCCGCTGCCGGATTGTTTTTGAATTTTTAATTGATAATCTTTATTTTTTAAATCTTGAGGCAAAGTATATTTTATTTCAACCGTCTTGGTAGAATTAAGCGGAACTTTTACAAAGCCGCCGACA
>Ga0116152_10002766_pt1 | contig 14260 bp, 23 predicted proteins | sample AD_UKC119_MetaG_FD_89894 | JGI IMG/M metagenome (GOLD analysis project Ga0116152, IMG submission 89894) | Active sludge microbial communities of municipal wastewater-treating anaerobic digesters from Hong Kong - AD_UKC119_MetaG | ecosystem: Engineered > Bioreactor > Anaerobic > Digestate...
AGCGCAAATACACCGTCAACACCGATGAGGTTACCGTTCGGATTTTTGTATCCAAGAGATACGCTTATACATGATAAGGTTTATTAGCACGTGAGCGATATATAACAACCATGGTTAATCAGGGTTCTGTGAAATCGTGGAAAAATGTGGTTAATGTTGTGGAGCGGGTTGTTCGTCTTCCCGAAGAAAAACCACTTGTCCCAACCGAAATTTTTTATGCGAGATACGCATCTACGCTCGCAAATCCGGTTCCCGCGGGGTCGGAAGATTATGTTCTGTTGGACGTTGAGTGTAAAAGTCCCTTATATCTTCATTCAATTGGCGCACTCCAGTTACCGAATGCGTTTTATAAATGGTATATTGATGATGAGCTTCTTGATATGATTTCTGGACCTGCGGTTCCCGGAACGATTGCGAATCCGTTCAAGTTCCCGTCTCCCATAATGGTTGAAGATAGAATTACGTTGAAAGTTTCAAATTATGGAGATAACGATCAACCGAACGATGGTATAAATTTCATTGATGGGATACCGTTTGAATGTGTCATGTCTGGAGTATGTGACGATTGGGAAGTTTTACCGAGGTGATATCACATGTCAAATGCTGGTTCAGAATATGGTTTCTTAAATTGGCTCGGTCCCAGCACAACGTACATTCATGACCAGATGATGGTGTCTGATGAATGGGTCATCATCCACGCGATGAATAAGCGTCCGAGCGTGACCATTGTGGATTCGGGTGGGAACGTGGTGGTTGGTGATGTCGAATATATTGATAATAACACCATAAAAGTGCGTTTCTCCTCGCCGTTTGCGGGGAAGGCGTATCTCAACTAATTTTATTTTAATGGTGGTTGGGTGTTTAGATAATTATTTAAACTCTCCAACCCAACATCTGAAATATAGGCGATTGCATGGTAAAATATCTAACACCCCTTGACTTAAACAAGAACGAATTGCAGAATGCACGGGTTCAAAACCTAGCCTCTGCACCAGCGACACCGGTAACCGGTCAGATCTATTATAATAGTGCGGATAATAAACTGTATGTTTATGATGGAACGGGATGGGTTGACCTTACCGACACGACAGCGGGATGTGTAACTTCTGTCGGTGCAACTGCACCGATTACAACTTCTGGTGGTACAACGCCAACCATAGGTGTAACTGTTGGTACGGGTGAAACAACGGTTGCCGCAGGTGACGATTCGAGGTTCCCAACAACAGACGAAAAAGCTGCACTCGCGGGGACAACCGGGACTCCGGGAACAGCAAACAAGTATGTTACGGATACCGACACGAGGATGACGAATTCCCGTGACCCGAACGCACACGTTCACGCTGCTGGGGATGTTACTTCAGATGCATTCCATATTGACCGGATTCCATCTCTCGATGCGAATAAGATAACATCGGGTGTATTTGATATTGCTCGTATTCCAACAGCTGCACTCGAACGGTTGTATGTTGCCGCTGATGAAGCTGCAATGAAGCTTCTGGAAGCGACAAGTGTTCAAAACGGAGATACTGTTCTCAACTCCGCAACCGGCGTGATGTGGTATGTCTATGATGACTCCGCACTACCGGTTGGAGCAGGTGAGTTGTCGGTTGCATTCAAACATTACGCTGCTGGAACCGCCGCAGCCGTCCCATGGAGCGGCGTTACAGACAAACCATCGGATTACACACCATCCTCCCACACACACGGGTCCGTTACAAACGACGGTAAAATCGGGACAACCGCGAATTTGCCTATTATAACGACAACTGACGGTGCTCTCTCCGCTGGAACGTTTGGGACTGCGGAACACTCGTTCTGTCAGGGAAATGACTCGCGGTTGTCAGATAAGCGTGAACCCGTTAGGTATTCGGTAAATATTGGTGATGGTGTTGCAACATCATTCACGGTGACCCATAACAAAGGGACACGTGACGTTATGGTTATTGTGCGGGAAGTCGCGTCGCCATATGCACAGGTGTTCTGTGATGTTGAAATGGCAACGGTTGATACCATCACGGTTAAATTTGCAACGGCACCCACATCAAACCAGTATCGCGTAACTGTAATCTGAGGTGTAGTTTACCCATGCCAAAATTTTTATCTGCATTAAAGACCAGTCTTTTTGGAACTCGGACAACAGACGAATCTTCACGTGTTCTTTTCACTGAAGAAGACGGTTCGGGTGAGCAGGCTATTTATACGAATGATAGTTTGCGTTATAACCCATCCACTGGAGCTTTGAGTTCAACATCGTTCCATGGTGACTTTGTGTTAACCGACGTATCGACCGACCCCGCACACGAGGGGCGGGTTTATAAGATTGTGGTTGATGCGGGTGTATTGACTATATCAGAAATAGTCTAATATCACCCATATCTTTTTTTTCAAGTCCGGTTATGGACACGCGGTTGTCCGAAAAAGGACAAAACTTTATATATTACAATCCCATATAATACCTTTAATGGAAACGAAGTATACGGTAAAGGTTACTCAACCTATGCTGAAGGCGTTCGTGATGGAAACCATGGAGGGTTTGTCTCGCGAAGCCATAGCCGAGAAGCTGGAACCCGAAGTGGGACGTAAACTGAATCCAAAAACCATAAAACGTTACGTGGATACAGTACGTGGTTCGATTCACGAACTTGTAAAGATACAAGAACAAACCGCCGGGAGCGGTGATACCGGAAGTGATGACGAAACCCAATATGACGGTGAGCCCGTTGATACAACCGAATTATCAAAATTGATTAAAAATTCGGTGCGTGGAGGGCAAGAGCCGGATAGTAGAACAACTGCACATGGGCTTGTTAAAGCAACCCATACCCGCGAACAGAACACCAAGGTCGCAACTCGTGATGTTCAACCGTTCGATTTTCCAACTAGCAACCCACTCGACTCTCTCGGTTCGATGGGAGAAATTGTTCGTTTTGCAGCTGTGGGAGGAACCACAATCGGGTGCGGTGTTGAAAAAATTCACCGGGGTGTGACCAATGAGTCATTATCGGAAATGGAACGTTTGATGAACGTAGGGGAGGGTTGTGCCGCAGTTGGACCTGCTCTTTTATCAATTGCATTGTCGTTTAAGAAGCTTATTGGAAACGATGGTAATACCATTCGTGAAATTCGAGATGGGGACATGAAATGAAATCACCGATGTCACTCACATGTATAAAACAGCACACATTCGAACTTAAACCTAGTATGGTAAAACCGAATCGGGCAAACCGTGGGTTTTCCGTGACATGCCCGGTGTGTAATGCACCCGCACCCATCACGTATGATAAAGCCGCAGAGTTTTTGGGTACTACCCGCGATAAACTTAAAGATATAATGCGAATACGCCGTGATACGGGAATACCACACGATACACCTGTCGATGTTAATATGCTTGATAAGTCGCTGGACGAAGTTTTGAATTTAAACATTGACCCCTTGGAGGATGAGAATATTCTAGCTGTACAATCTACGCCCCGACCCTCAAAAGAAGAAAAAGCGAGAGCAATGGTAGAATTAGTTAACGACTTTAATACCGAAACACCCGACCAATTCGAGGTTGATAAAGATGCGGGCGTGGGGATATTGGTGGATGATGATATGATTGATGAAGAATTAAACAAACCCCGGTTGCAAGAAAGCCGTATTATTCCATCGGAAAGACAACCGGCTCCAACCCCAATCCATGATAGAGAACCAACAGAACCGCCAAGTGAGCGTAGAATTTTCAAACCGAGGAGACACGAGCAGCCGTCTCAACCAACACACACCGAAGACTCACCACGACCCCGCCCTGCATTTGAGCGGGAACAAGAAAGACTCAACCCGACAAACCGTGAGGTTCGGAGACCCGCACGCGTTCATAAACCCGAACTACCAACGGATTTTGGTTCGTTTGAAGACGAAGAACCAAAAACCAAGTTCCAGATGTTACAGGAAATTGTGAAGAGTCAGGAACTTCCACGTGAAGATGAGAACCAGATTCTACAGTATCTTTATTTAAAACAAGATGGCTGGACAATGAGTTCTCTCAAGGCGTTTCTGATTGATTATGGGATTTCGGAGCCGCGTGCAACTCAGATGGCGAAGCGTTTCAGCTTCATGCTCGATATAGAAGAAATGAAGAAGAAACGACAACAGAAGCTGATGGGGTATGTGGAAGACCCATTTGAAAACAGTGGTTATGGTGATACCAACACACAGAATATGACTTCTGATTTCATGAAATTGATGCAATCGCAGATGTTTGGTGGTAACCCGACAGATCCGGTTGCGGCAATGCAACAGATGTTCATGCGACAAATTCAACAAAATCCGAATCAGATGACGCCGTTTGAACAAATGCAGATGTTCACCATGATGCAACAGTTGCAGCAACAGAACCGACCACAATCACAACAGCTTAACCAAATGTCAAATGAAGAACAACTTTCAGCGTCCAAGGTAGCACAGATGATACAGTCTGCGGTCAGCCAAAACCAATCGCAAATTCTAAGTTCTGTGAAATCCATCCTCGAAGAGAAAGAGGAGCGTGAGAAGGAGAGTCGGCTTGAGCGAGAAATTGAAGCTCTCAGACGTGAGTTGACTTCAAAACCATCAAGTGACACTGAGAGTAAAATGATGGATCGGATGTTTGAGATGATGAATAAAATGACAGAAAAGCCACCTGTCCAACCTCAAGTAGCTCCTGCGCCCGCACCCGACCCCATAGAATCGAACCCGATTCTGAAAAAAATCGTTGAGAGTTATTTCAATTCCACAGCGACACAACAGAACGAGATCGTAAACGCACTCAGTGCGATGAACCAGAAAATCGAGGAGGTGTCTAGGTCTGGTGACCAAAGCTTTCTCGGAGGTAAGTTTCGATCCCCGGAGGAAATTCAAGCATATGTGAAATTGCGTGAAGTTCTCGGAAAACTCGATTTGCAAGAAGAGGAATTCTCACAACAACGTGAAAAACGCGAGTTCTTTAAGAGTATATCGGGCGATGTGATTCGACAGGCGGGTGAAATCATTGAGAAAGTAATGTCCGGGAGTGTAGTTCCTGAGAATGCACCTGCTGGAACAAAACCGACACAAGTTCGCGAGGTTGTGAAGCCGGATGAAGGAACGATAACAATGGTGTGTCCAACTGAAGGTTGTGGTGCAACACTACTAGTTCCAGTGGACGCGGAGCGGGTAATGTGTCCAGAGTGTGAAACGATATTTGACCGTGAGGTAAGACCCGAACATCGAGACATTGCAGAGTCTGCAAACCAAAAATATCGCGAAGAGGAAGCTGAACGCGAACGGGTTGAAGTGACAAACGACCAGATAACGGAAGTTGCACCATTACCACCAATCGACATTCCCACATTACCAACATCGCCGTATTTGGTTGATGGGGTTGAAAAAATTGGTAATGGTACCAAGTATGGTGACTTACAACTGGATACATCCATTAAAAACCCATATATGTCGGGATCTATTGGATTGGCGTCCATACCGGAGCATGATGATGATGGAGATGAAGAATCGGAAGGTGATAACGTTTATTTAGATGAAACAACACATATTGGTAATGATGCAGATACACATATTGATTCTGGTGAACAGACCAACGCAAAAGAGGAGTGATTTGTCTTGGGGTTTCTAGATACAATACAATCTATTTTTTCAACCGAAAATATAGTGGGTATTGTAATTAGTCAGGGTAGACGTCAGTTGAAAGACCGATTAAAACTCATAAGTCCCGGATTGATGAATCAATACATACGCGAAGATAAATCGTTATGGGATGAATGTGGGGTAAAACTCTGTGGTGAGTTTGGAATTGATCTTAAGCTACTCAGTCCCGAACTTAAACATAAAGTTGTAAGTGCGATTGACGAAACTGCAATTCGCGAGTATGGTTCGTTTGAAAAGATGATTCAAGTTTGGATTAAGGAAGATAACCCAGAATTATATAGTATGTATCTGAATGTTCCCGGTAGCGACAAGTGGTTAACGAAACAGGTTGACACTATCAGGAACAAAATATTAGAATCGTGATGTGATTATTATGTCCCTTATTATACCAGCAAACATCGTAACGTTGTTGACGGCACTTATCGCAAAGGAAGGTCTCGATGTTCTTTTCACTCCAAGAAAAGAGGAGCGTATAAAGGAAATCGAATCTATTACTCAAGCGAGACAGGAGTTAATTGATAGAGAACTCGGTCGCGACAAAGATTACATATCAACAATGTGGAGTGTTCGAGATAGAGAGGGCTACGAAAATACCAACCACCACCCCAATCGGGCAGAAGAAAAACTCCACGCTGTGGTTGGATTGTTGACAGAGTCTATAGACAAACTACATGAAGCAAGGGATATAACAACGTGCGGGGCATGTAAAGACAAGATATCGCATGCAATTCGCATCGAGTCTGGTTTATTGGAGAAAGCAAAACTTGGAGGTGATGTTTGTGATTCTGATATTGACGAAATCATAACCCAAAACACCAACAATTTAAAGTCCATACCCAAGACTCTAAAGAAGTGGAAAGCGATTAGACAATTAACCGAACGTGGCGAGTTACCAGAAAACGCATCGTGGTATACTTTAACACCACAACAGAAAAACCGCGTCAATGCGGTTTCTGAAGGTATTCAAATTAAGGAGTGGTCATAATGACAGACGATTCATATTGTAGGATGCTGCTCGAAGAGCAGGCAAACCTGTGCAACGACAAAGACGCGATGATTGAGTTCCATTCACGAATTGCGGGATTATCCGAGACATCTCTGCGAGAGATAACACCTATAAGTAACAATTACAGGCGTGTGCTCAATCTGGGTTTAACGAACGATGTTATCGATTCACAAGACCTTTCCATTCGGTGGGTTGTGTGTAAGGTATATGATCTTCATGTCAATGAAGATGTTGATATAATCACCGCGTTCTCTTCGGCTTGGAACGAATATTTTGTTCAAAAACACATCGCGACCACCGGCGGTATTTACGACGACATTGAAGACATCCCATTCAAGGGTGCAGAGTTCGAAGACGAGTATGATGACTACATAGACGAAACGGGTGATTCCAATTACTGATAGGTCTGACATACGAAAAACATTACAAGATAAAACAGATTTGAGGTTCTTCGGAGAATTGAAGACCGAAAATGCTGATATTGACCCAGAAGACGAAATCAACTACGGTAAAGTACAAACCACATATCTTCTTACGTCAGAGTTTTGCCCATCGTGTGACGAATTAAAAGAATCACTTATCGATGAGATTGATGCGGGTGATATCACCGTTGTCGATATTGATTCTGAGTTCGGGGAACTTCTCGCAAACGAGGTTGGTTCAATCGCAGTACCATCTTTGGTTGTAGAATTGACCGATGGTAAGCGATTTGAATTGAGATATGATGACGATGACGATGATGACGGTGTTGAATATGAGGAAGAAGAAGACATTGGGAACATCGATTGATAACCCAATTTCCGCACCGAACCCAAATTCGGACACCCGAACCCAAATTTTTATAACAATCGCACGTTCTGGTGATGGTGGAATATCCCAATCGGATATTGGTCGGAGATTAAAAATACCACCACAGAACGTTTCATATCACCTGCCAATTCTGGAAGAATCGGGTGTTGTATTCCGACATGACGATAATAAATATTATGCACAGTCGCTTTTTTACGATGTGGAAATGTTGGATTATTGCGTTGGTAAGATATTAGATATTCAGAACAAGATAATATTGGAAAAAGACTTGGTTGTGAACAATGAGGAGGGGGTTGTTGTGGAAGAGATGTTATTGAATTGTGTGGTTTCAATGATACATTTGATTCAGGAAAACGCACTAAATGTAAAAAATGGCGATTAAAATAAATCTTTTTTGAAATACATTTATATAATAAATAGATCAATGGTAGTGTGTAGGAGAGAATCATTATGGGAAAATCAGCACTTCCACTCGTTCTTTCACAACTGACCGTTGTGAATCCCCCGAACGGCTCACCGTATGTCCGTTCGAAGCGTAGTATCCAGACATCCCCCAAGCTCAAGGCATACCAGAACTGTATCAGGCAGACCATGCGTGGACAGCGGTATGGCAGTCAGGCAGAAGCATCCCGTGCATTCTCCGCAGCCGCATCCTCGTGCCGTGGTGGACGTGCAGCAACGGCACCCGCAGGCGGTCGCCGGTGGGCACCAAAGAGGTAAATTATACCTCTCACCTCCTTTAACTAATAAAAGAACGCTATTTTACTAAAATTTCTGCCATCAGCGCTTCTCGTGTTGGTGTTGTTATTACCACAATTTCGGGCTTCCAAAACTGCGTTTAGAATGGTTGGGTCCATTCCATGTTTGAATGATATCTCGGTGAAGCGTTCGGACATGACATCATCAAATACCATCGTTTATAACCTCTTCGATAACTTCGAGCTTATTACCATTCATTCGGACAACCAATTTACCACAATTTTCGGTGTCTATAAAATCAGAGAGGTCGTCTTCGAGTTTTGACTCGTCTATATTATTCTCGTCAAAAGATATAATTCGTATTCTGCCTTCCTTAATAACGACCATGTGGAACCCCCACATTTTCTACCATTTCGTAATCATTTTCTGGATACAACACAATGAGCAAGGCTTCGTTTTGTTTAAACGCAGAACTGTTGATTTTAGCTTCGAGTTGTGAAACTGGTATACGACCGCCGGATACAACCCATTCTCCAACCCGACCAAACTTCTTTTCGCGTGACATGTCAAGCTGCAACACATGTGTGAAATCTGGGTATTCGGGATCGTTAAAAGGTTCACCAAACATGACATATCGTTGTGGGTTGATTCCGAGAAGATGTGCCATTATGTTGTGTATACGAGCGCGTGATTCTTCATTGAAGAAAATTTGGACGCCGCCTTCATACTTTTTAACGAGTTTCATTGGTGGTTGCGACCGCAAATATTTTTTCATCAACCTTTCTTTTTCAAGTTGTTTGCGGCGACGTTCCGCGAGACTCTCTCCGGGTACGGGTTCAAACGCGTCGAAATTATATTCTTCTTCTTCTTCCACCGACTGTTTTTTAGTTTTACCACGTGTGGTCTTTGTTGTCGGCGGCTGTATCACAACTTCTTGTTTTCGCCCACCAACGACCATATCATCGGTAATTTTTCTTCGGGAGGGCGCGGGTGTGTGTCTGGTTTTATTGGTTGTGAACGAGTCGGGTTCCTCGTGGTATATTTCGCGGACATTGATATCGCGGAACACGTTTCGAACAAACTGGTGGATTGCATCCTCCTGCATTTTTTTACCCGATGCGATATCTTTCGATAAGTTAATTATATAATCCATATGTTCGGTAGCACACACACCCGATGCATCTTCATATGTGTTTGCGAGTCCACCGAGAACAACAGTAAACTTACAAAGTTCGGTGAGATTTTCGATTATTTCCATCTCTTTTTTGGTTGGGTTGAATTTGGTTTTAGTTGGTATTTTCGGGGGTATTCTGGGTTGGGTTACATTACAAACATCCGCACAAGAGGCAACACGTAGACGTTCTGTGGCAATCTCACGTGCTTCATCGGTTAGCTTGGGGTTAAAGTTGGTAATACTCGTCCCATCGGGTTTTATGAGCATTGTGGCGATCCGAGATTCCGACCTCCCCGACCGCACACCAACGGCTGCCGGTTGGGCTTGACGAAGGGTATCATATGATTTTTCACTGATACCATCTTCGTTTAAAAATACTACTCTGAACTTTTTGCTGGATGACATTGTAATCAACACCTATTGTCTACAGGTTGATATAACAGTATCGGACTTATTTTTCAATCGGATTGCCAGCTGGAGTTCGGCTTCGGTAATATCACACATTCGGAGTTTTGCTAGTGCTCGTGCTATGCGTTTGACCGAAGCAATCCACCGTCCCGCTTTTCCACCACCAACATTGTTAAAATGTGAGGTAAATATCTCGCGGATGCGTTCGGGTGTGATGTTGACTTGTGGATCAAATTCTTTCACAACTTTGAAATATATTTCGATAAATTCCGAATCGTATTGGTCGGGTGAACCCATAAATATCCGCTCGGCTATAGCAACCGCGTTCTCAACGGTTGGAACATCGAATTTATACACTAAATCGAACCGTGATAGTAGTGGCTCTGATAATTTGTTCAGTGTGTTACAAGCACCCACAATACGACACCGTGATAAATATTCTTCGTGTCGTCCACCTTTGGTGAGTGTGTACATCCCCTTCTCCATCACATCGCGGAGCGTGTCCGTGTCTTTCATGAGCTCGATGTCATCAATACAAACAACACCCAAATCATACTCGGATAATATTTTTACACCACCATCTGCCATCCCCGCGTTGCCCTTTAATGAAGCCGCCGTTGGATCGCACGAAATGTAACAAGAATTGTGGAATGTGTTTAACCAATCGAGAATGACAGTTTTTCCAGTTCCGTGTTGACCGTGCAAGAGGATGTGTAAACGGTCACGTTGGCGTTTTATATCAAAGATGTTAACCATCGTGCACATGAGACCTATCCTGACATCGCGGAGAGATTCATCCTGTACCAAGTCTGGGCATATCCGGTCGATAATATACTCAATCGGGTCTCCCATGTTTTCAAATTCTGCGAGTATAAGTGCCTCTTCGGCTTCGGTTGGTGCGTCAAGCAATATCATGTTAATACCTCAAAATATTTACCATCGGTTGTTCTTTCTTTCATCTTTCATACAATTTATCCTACAATCAGCACTACAAAATGGGTGTTTTGGAATGCCCCGGCTTGGGTATATCCTACGAACAATCTTTTTTTCACAATATGTGCAGTATGTTCTCATTATTTTTGTATCGTTGCCACCTTGGGTTGCCACCATAATGAACCACTCCTAAATTCCCATAACATAAAGTATAAGTGCTATTCCTACCGCAATCAAAATTATTGTGATTGTGTCAAATTCGAGTCGGGGGTTCATTGAACCACCACATACTCTTGATACCCAACATCCAGTGTTGTGCCAATACCCATCCGCGTATTGTAATGCTGGACATATTCAGGGTTCAACTCGATGCTTATTGATGACCGCCCAAGGTCACGTGCAACTTTTGCTACAGTACCAGTACCGGCGAACGGGTCAAGGACAACACAAGGGACCACCTCGGCAGAACACTTACATGTGGGTGACCATCCTACCGTTTTCTTTTCGACCATCCCCGCTAGGATTCTGGCTTTGACTTCGCTGGCGTTCTGTGCGTTGGCACTCGTGTAGTCCGTAACCGCCTTCCCATTGTAACCACCTTTACTGTCAGAACCACAACTACGTTTCCAGTCTTCGATTGGTTCGCCCTCCACAATCTTCCGCTTGTGTGGAGCACCACATACAGAGCAACACCCAAACTCAGATGTTCCTGCAATTATACATGGTTCGACGAGTTTCTCAGGGAACGTGGCGAAGTGTGCACCGGTGAAGTTTGATGTTGAAATCTTCCATACCGACCTTCGGTTACGAACCCTTACACCATTCTCATCTTTCAACCAACGAGCGTGACCACGTGAAGCAAACGTCTGGGGTTTACCTTTGGGTAGGACACCATCATATGACTTCACTGCTCCTTTCATCATCTCGTCCTTCCGACCATCATATGCCGCTGGTTCACGGAGTGCTATGTGGTCGAAGTAATAGTTCTGTTTCTTGGTGAGAAGGAACACGTATTCATGTGATTTTGTGCACCGGTCTTTCACGCTTTCGGGCATACAATTGGGTTTTTCCCATATGATATCTTGTCGGAGGTACCATCCGTCGGCTCGTAGTGCGAATGCGACCATCCACGGAATCCCGATGATATCCTTCTCTTTCAGACCATCGAGCCGGTTGCCACGGCGTGCACACTCGTCTGGTAAGTCCTGTTTGGTCTTACTGAACGATTGCTTGTTGAGAGCCTGACCCTTACCAGGACGATAATTGTAATAGCTATCACCAAGGTTGAGCCATACAACACCATCATCTCGCAATACCCGGCGAACTTCCCTGAACACATCAACTAATTTCTGAACATACTCTTCCGGTGTTGATTCGAGACCAATTTGACCATCAACCCCATAATCCCGCTGGTTGTAATACGGTGGGCTGGTCTTCACCATATGGACAGACTTATCTTCAAGGGTGTTGAGACCTTCAAACACATCTTTAACAATCAGCGTATGTTTTGTTGTCATTGCTCACCACCATCTTATTTCTGTATGAAAATATTGCAATCAACAACCAGACAGCTGCACACGCAAGCCCTGCGAGACCGCCATACACGATACCAATCTTAAGATGTGTAGTCGCAAGGTACCCAAGAGCAATTGCGGTGAGGGTAGATGTGTAAATATTGATTGAATGTCCACGCACAACCACATCATACGCCTGTGGAACTAACATCCCGGTAAGTACAAGTGTTGGTATCATTATACTAATATCTGGGTTCATTTATTCAACTCCGAAAAACCACCATTGGATTCGAGCTCATCTGGAAGTGTCAGAACACTTTTCCATCCGGGAACGTCAATTACCGGAGAACCCGCAAGACCAAGTTCTATAGCCTCAGAAATATCGTCTTTTACGCGTTTACGTTGGAATTGATTCATAGTTATCCAACTTCGCTCTATAAGACGAATCGCGAGTCCGGGAACCATTGATCTTCGTCCGAGTGCATATCTTGTGAATCCCAGAAGAACCATCCACTGATCATTATCATTACAGTCCAATTTAAACCGCATTTTACACCTCTGTCTCAAATTCTTGGATTGTGGGAAAATACCACGATGTGGTTTCTCCCATTTTTAGTTTTTCGAGTTCAACAACAAACTCATCGAATTGTAATTCTTTGGCTTCTTTAATCAACTGGAGCCGAACCTCGTCCCATTTAGTTATGGCTTCGTCAAAGCTTCCACAAATGTGCTTGACGGTGGAACAGCCATATTTCTCTTGTTCCGATACAACCCACATGGTTTTTATCATATACCCAACACCGCGTGTAACAGATCCATCTTTTTAAGGTCATTCACCTTGAATTTGGTGATAATACGGTCGCCTCTCCGGTTCATAAGAGGTATGCTTGGTTGTAGCACGAGACCCTCCATGGGCATGGGAGTCTTCGATATTAAACTAGGTGGTTTTGTAGATATATAATCTATCGCTTGGTGTAAAGTCCCCCTGAAAACGACAGGTGCAACATCTAACCCGAATTCTGAGGCAATACTAACTAAATTGTGACGTTCAAGCCACAACTGTCCGATTTTTATATCGAATAATATGAACCCCACAGTTCCGTCTGGACGATACCGTTTACCTGCGCTTTGGATTCCCTTACCATATGCCTCACCGTAAAAAGTTATGGGCTGCATATCAAAAAATTTTGGAAAAACACCCAAAACTTGGTCTATTCTCAATTTCCGTTTGATTTCGGTTTCGAATAGTAACATTACATTGTCGGGTATTCGTGCGTCATTCGTTCGTCCCGCAATATCATAATGTGCAGCTTCACCCTCAACGAGCGGTGTGACGGTTATTCGTATGTTTGTGCCATCTACCTTTTCGGTTCCAACCCACTCGTTGTTTGATAAAAATTCAAACGCGGGCTCGGAATATTCAGGTATAAAATCTCCAGTGTCGCCTCTTTTAAAGATTGAGTTTATTTTTGGATATTTCGGGTTTATCATTATATCACCTGTCTCCAGTTCGCATCGATATATGTTGACATTCACGGCAGCAATAGAACGCGGTTTGACCATCTATTCGAATTCTGCGGTCAACGTGAGATTTCAATAATCTAAACTTACGAGAGCAAGTGGGGCAGGTTATTTGCATAAACACTGCGCCACGCCGTCCCTTTTTTTCAAGTTGTATCATCTGAGACATTCGTATCCAACACCCACACTTCGAATGCACAACGTCATACGCGTTTTCTCCACGTGTTCATTTGAATAATCCAAGAATGCGGTCGACCAACGATCTTTTTTCAGGTGCTTTTTTTTCATACAAACTATCGATGTGAGAACGACATTCCACCATGCGTTTGTCCTCTGCTTCTCTTTCTTCGAGTGTCCGTGAATCGGCATAATCGGCTGACGACCGTTCATTTTTCATTCACACTCCCATTACACGCATCCCGATAACAGCTGGCACAAAGTGGTTTGTTGCAAAGCATGAGAGTACTCAACATTTCAATTTTCGTAATGGTGTCACCACACACATCGCACACCGACACTTCCGAGTATGCACAC
>Ga0116152_10002768_pt1 | contig 14255 bp, 11 predicted proteins | sample AD_UKC119_MetaG_FD_89894 | JGI IMG/M metagenome (GOLD analysis project Ga0116152, IMG submission 89894) | Active sludge microbial communities of municipal wastewater-treating anaerobic digesters from Hong Kong - AD_UKC119_MetaG | ecosystem: Engineered > Bioreactor > Anaerobic > Digestate...
CCGAGCACAAAGCCGTGCTCGATACCTGCAAGCACTTGGAAACCCAAGGCGTTGAGGTCACCTACCTCAAGCCCGATCGCACCGGGCGCCACTCGGCCGCGCAAGTGGCCGAAGCCCTGCGCGACGACACGCTGCTCGTGGCCATCATGTGGGTCAACAACGAGGTCGGCTCGATCAACCCGATCGAGGACATCGGCAAGCTGTGCAAGGAGCGCGGCGTGCTGTTCTTCTCGGACGCGACCCAAGCCGTAGGCAAGATCCCGATCGATGTGGAAGCCGCTGGGGTCGACCTGTTGTGCCTGTCGGGCCACAAGGTCTACGGGCCCAAGGGTGTGGGTGCCTTGTACGTGCGTCGGCGCAAGCCGCGGGTACGTTTGGTCGCCCAGATGGACGGCGGCGGGCACGAGCGCGGTATGCGTTCGGGCACCCTCAACGTGCCGGCCATCGTCGGTTTGGGCGCAGCCTGCGAGTTGGCCGTCCAAGAACTCGACAAGGACCGCGCCCACTCGCGCGCCCTACGCGATCGCTTCGAGAAGATCATCTTCGAAAACCTCGATCACGTGCACATCAACGGCGACCCGGAACACCGCGTCGACCTGTGCTCGAACCTCTCGTTCAGCTACGTCGAAGGCGAAAGCCTGATCATGGGCATCTCGGGGCTCGCGGTGTCTTCGGGCAGCGCCTGCACCTCGGCCAGCCTCGAACCCAGCCACGTGCTGATGAGCATGGGCGTGGGCGACGAGTTGGCCCACTCTTCGATCCGCTTCGGCTTCGGCCGCTTTGCCACCGATTCCGACGTGGACGAAGCCGCCAAGGAAACGATCGCTGCGGTCAAGAAGCTGCGCGAGCTATCGCCCCTGTACGAAATGGTCCAAGAAGGCATCGACCTCTCGACGGTCACCTGGACCGCGCACTAACCGCTCACCGCCTTACCTCCCACCGCACACCCCCAACGCTAGGTACTCACCATGGCATACTCTGACAAGGTCCTCGACCACTACAACCACCCCCGCAACGTCGGCTCCATGGACAAAAACTCCAAGGAAGTTGGCACGGGAGTCGTCGGCGCACCCGAGTGCGGCGACGTCATGAAGCTGCAGATCCAAGTCGAAGGCGACACGATCGTCGACGCCAAGTTTAAAACCTTTGGCTGCGGCAGCGCCATCGCCTCGTCCTCGCTGGCCACCGAGTGGGTCAAGGGTCGCACCCTGGACGAAGCCCTCAAGATCTCGAACACCGACATCGTCGCCGAGCTTTCCTTGCCCCCAGTCAAGATCCACTGCTCGGTGCTCGCCGAGGACGCCATCAAGGCGGCCATCGAAGACTTCAAGCGCAAGCGCGACAGCAAGGAATAGCCGCAATGGGAGTCTCCATCACCGAACGCGCCGTCAAAGAAGTCAAGCGCATCATCGAAGACCAGAACCTGCCCGATGGCACCGCACTACGCGTGGGTGTCAAAGGCGGCGGCTGTTCCGGTTTTTCGTACACGCTGGGCTTCGATGACTCGATCAGCGAGATCGACCAAGTCACCGAGGTCGGCGACATCAAGATCGTTTGCGACCCCAAGAGCTTCTTGTACCTCAACAACACCGAGGTCGACTTCGAAGAGAGTTTGATGGGCCGCGGCTTCAAGTTCCAAAACCCCAACGCCAGCAAGAGCTGCGGTTGCGGCGAGTCCTTCAGCGTCTGAGCCCGCCATGGTCGACCCGAGCGCGCAAACCACCCACATGCCGGAAGCCCACCCGGCACCCTGCTCGGGCTGCGAAGCGCAGCGGCTTTCGCCCCTGGCCTGCGGCTCGTGCGGCAAACTGTCCGAGCCCGAAACCCATCCGAGCCCGTTCCAGTTGTTTGGCTTCGCGCCGACCTGGACCGTCTGCCCGGCCGAGCTGCGCAAGCGTTTGATGCGCATCACGCGGCTGACGCACCCGGACCTGCACGCCGAGCACGACTCTAGCCAAGCGCAACTCGCCGAGCACCACACCGCGCAGCTCAACGAAGCGTATCGGTTGTTGCTCGACGACGTGGAGCGCACCGAGTGGCTGATCGAGTACCTGGGCGGCCCGCCTGCATCCAAGGGCGTGCCCCAGGATTTGCTGATGGAGGTCATGGAGTGGAACGAAACCCTCGATGACGTGGAGCACGCGGGCGAAGCGGCTGCCTCGAGCGCCCTCGCGACGCTCGATGCGGAGCTGCAAACCCGCAAACACCAGGTACTGCAAGGCCTGCGCACGCTGCTCGATCCACTGCCCGAGCCGAACAGCCCGGTCCTCACCCAAATCCGCGAACAACTCGACGTGCTGCGTTACCTGGTGCGCATCCTCGAACGCACCAAGGCCCTGCAAACCGCCTAGTTCCCCGCCATGCCCGCCAACCGAAGCCTCCCCACGCCGCAGCTCGCTTTGCCAAGCGATCGGTCGCGCGCGGCCCAGCGGATGTCCCTGGCTCGGCGAGGAACCAAGTACCTGGCCTAGCCCCCCCCGAACAACCCGAAGGCCCTGCCGCCTTCGGACCCGCCCGTCCGCACTTGCCGCTTCGGCTCCCCGGACGAACTCGCAAAAACCTCCCGGCGCCCCGCCCCCCGCGCCAAGCTTTCTGATCCCATGGGCTACATCGAGCTCAACGTACTCGACCACGTCGTCAAGAATGTGGTGCTAGGCATCGACCTAGGCACCACCAACTCGCTCGCGGCCATTTGGGATGCGGATGGCCCGCGCGTGCTTGCGCCCGAAGGCGAGTCGCCGATCGTGCCGTCGGTGGTCTACGTGCCCGAAAAGGGCAAGGCCCTGGTCGGCAGCGCCGCCAAAGCCCAAGCCGTGCTCGACCCGACGCACACCTTGTTCAGCATCAAGCGCTTCATGGGGCGCGGCATCGGCGACATCCAGGCCGACTTGGCGATGCTGCCCTACAAGGTCAGCGAGACCGACCGCCACCTGGTGCAGTTCGAAGTGCGCGGCAAGAAGATCACCCCCCAACAGGCCAGCGCGCTGATCCTGCAAGAGGTCGCCTTGCGCGCCGTCAACGCGCTCGGCGGAGCCGACATCATCCAAGCGGTCATCACGGTCCCGGCCTACTTCGACGAACCCCAGCGCCAAGCCACCCGCGACGCCGCGAAGCTGGCGGGCATCGAGGTCTTGCGCATCGTCAGCGAGCCCACCGCGGCTTGCCTGGCCTATGGCCTCGACCAAAAAGGCGAAGGCAATATCGCCGTCTACGACCTGGGCGGCGGCACCTTCGACGTGTCGATCCTGCGCGTCGACGATGGCGTGTTCCAAGTGCTCTCCACCGCCGGCGACACCGCCCTCGGAGGCGACGACTTCGATCGCTGCCTGATTCGCCGCTTCCAAGACGAGCTGCGCGCCCAAGGCTGTGCCGAAGAAACCCTGGCCGACCCGCAGTTCCTCTCCGCCGCCCGCCTCGCCGCCGAACACGCCAAACGCGACCTCTCGAGCGACCCCAGCACGCGCATCCAGCTCTCGTTGCCCGAGCTAGGCCTCGACTACCGCACCACCCTCACCCGCGCCGAATTCGAAGCGCTGATCACACCGCTGATCAACAAGACCCTCGACCACTGCCGCCGCGCCTTGGCCGACGCGAACCTCAAGCCCAGCGACCTCGACGAAGTCGTGCTCGTCGGCGGCTCCACCCGCGTGCCCCTCGTACGCGCCCAAGTCGAAGCCGCCTTTGGCCGCAAACCCCACACCGAACTCAACCCCGACCACGTGGTCGCCCTTGGCGCCGCCGCCCAAGCCCAAGTCCTCACCGGCGGCCGCCGCGACGTGCTCCTGCTCGACGTCACCCCGCTTTCCCTGGGTCTAGAAACCATGGGCGGCGCCGTCGCCAAGATGATCGAACGCAACTCGACCATCCCCTGCAGCCACACCGAAGGCTTCACCACCTACGTCGACAATCAGACAGGCCTCGACCTCAACATCCTCCAAGGCGAACGCGAACTCGCCGCCAACTGCCGCTCCCTCGGCCAATTCAAACTCACCGGCATCCCCCCCATGCCCGCCGGCATGGCCAAAGTCGCGGTCCGTTTCCACCTGGACGCCGACGGCCAACTCACCGTCACCGCCCGCGAAGAATCCACCGGCGTCGCCTCGACCATCACCGTCGAACCGATGCACGGCCTCACCGACGCAGAAGTCGAAGCCATGCTCCACGAAGGCTACGCCAACGCCCAAGCCGACTTCGACCACCGCCGCGCCGTAGAACTCATCACCGAAATGGGCACCATGCTGCGCGCCATCGAAAAGAACCTCGAAGCCGCCAGTCCCCAGCTCGACAAGGAAACCCTCGAGGATCTAGCGGAAGCCATGGTCGCCGCCAAAGCAGCGATCGCCAAGGGCCCCGAAGCGATCGACAAGGCCGCCGTACAAGCCACCCGCGACTCCCTCGAGCAAGCATCGCTTCCGCTCGCCGCCGTCCTCATGGACTCGGTGGTCAAGAAGGCCGTGTCAGGCAAGCAGCTCGGCGATCTGTAACCGAGATACAGCGTCAGACGCCCTGCCGCCCATATTCGGCAGGCAAGTGCCAGGTAACAGTTAGGGCAGATGCCCAATCACTGGCCCTCAATCGAGTAGCCTTGTTCGAACCGGAAGGCGACGACAAGCTTCAAAGTTTCCGAAAATCGTCCAGCGCCCTGCATCCTACGCCTGGAGTTCTTCTTTGAAACCAGGGGTCGTGCGGATCTGCCTTATCGCGGATGGATGGCAGGATTCCTCACGCGATTCCGGGTAGTGCGGTTCTGACCTGCCGCCGGTAGGTGGCAGGGCGTCTGACGCTGTATCTAGAAGGTCAAACTCAAGCCGTTCGAGAAGTTTGTGTGGCCCGGGCCCGAAGGAGTGTCGCGATGCCACAGCTGGATGTGCCGGATTTGACCGGCCATGATTGTGCCGCCCAGGGGGCTGATAGTTGGGATATCGAAGCCGTAGCCACCGTTCGAGGTAGCGTTGCCCGTAAGGCTCTGGAAGTCCCCGGCGCTGTCGAAGATGCCAAGCGAATTGGTGGTACTACCGTAGTTGTAGCGCGCGAAGGTATTGCCGTTCACAAAGTCCAGGCAGAAGCGGCCATCTCCGCTGATGATGCCGGGATCGAAGAGGTTGTTGCCTATCAAGAAGTACCCGAATTCCCCGGGTACGCCGTTGCGAACTTCCAGACGGATACCCGTTTCGACACCAGAGCCCGAGATAGCCGTCAGTGTCGTGGAGTTGCCGGTTGAGTTGACATCCATCGGGTCGCAAAAGGGAGTCCCCACGTTGCCACCGATGCATCCCGCACCGCCAACCACGAGATCGTAAGTGTTGCATCCGCTCCATACATAGACTTCGGCTACCAGATCCTGGCTGGTGCCCGACACATTGGTGTAGGTGAGACCCTCATTGTCCGTGGAACTCGCCGAAGAGGCCAAGGCCGTTGCATAGTCTTGGGCGCATTGGGTGTTGGCGGCGTCCCACAGCCAGAGGTCACAGTCCCCGTTGGCGTCACTAAAGAGAAGGTCTAGGCTCACGGTAGCCCCGTCGGCAAGGCAAAGGCTGTAGTAGTCCCTATCGGAATCCAAAACCAAGAGTCCAGGAAACGTGCCGTCCGCAATGGGCGCCGCATTCGAGCAAGCATCATTTGGCTCGAATGAATCGTCTCCTGCACTCGGACATGGATCCCAGTGGATGTTGATCGTTCCCGGGCCCTCTGCGCCGTTCCATCCTCCGATTTGGATCAGGACAGGGGTGCCTACCAGCAAACCCGTAACGGGTACCGCGCTTGTCAGAGCGGACAAGTTTTGGGGATAGAGAACGTCGTCGTTGGACCCCAGGCAGACGGTGAGCGCACAATCGCCGGCATAGATGGCAAGTTGCGTATCCCAAGTAGTGGACAAAGTGTCGAACACGTAGTCACCAGTGGTAGGCACCGTCCAAGCAAAGAACCCATCCGCAGAAAACGAATTGTTCGCACCCACTCCGCACCCTTCGTTGATTTCGAAGCCGGACTGAGCGAAGCCCGTGGTATCGAATACGAAACTCCCGGTGCCAGAGAGAAGCGGGGCAGAAGGGCAATCATCGCTCTGGGCAAAAGCCTCGCCCGCCAGCGCGCACAACAGGCCCGGAACGATCCATTTCGTGGTGTGCAACATTCGATACATCGTGAAATGAAGAGGGGTTTGGGGAATCCTGATTGGTAGGGCTTCCCCCTCCAAAAGTCATCCCGGTTCGGAGAGTCATCATACTGCAATCCGGCGAGGCATGATACAACGTCAGACGCTCTGCCACCCATCGTAACAGGAGAGCGCCAGGTACGTGGGAGGCTGAAGCTCATTCGCTACCCTCCAAGTGGAAGAGCGCATTCAACCTATATGGTATGGCCCCCACTAGATTCTCTTAGGCTCAAAGAGGTGCGGTACTGCCCTGGCGCAATTGGGTGTTTGGACGTCTAACCTTGTGTCTTCAGAGCAAGGCGCCTTACGCTGGAAATGTGAAAGTTCTATTCTTACTCAGCGACTACGTGTTGCACAACTCGCTCTTAACGCACTACGCAGATACGCGTCCGGACGATGAGCTCGCCGTGGTCAAGATTCCGCTGGTGCTGAAAGGCAAGGGCCGTCGGGGAACGGCCGAACGCATCCTGCCGCAACTCTCGCGGCGCTTTGTCTTGGGAAAGCTGGCTGAGTATGTGAGTTTGATGACGATCACCATTCTGCCCAAGGTCATGGGGCGAGGAGCGATCTTTCGTCGGTTGCGCGCCACCTGCCGGCGGCAAGAGATTCCCTTTCATCGATCCGAAAACGTGATGAGCGAGGAGACCCTGGCCTTCGCCCGGGAGTTTGCGCCCGATGTGATCGTGAGTCTCTGCCATCAGATCTTGAAGGAGCCTTTGATCTCGCTTGCCCCTCTTGGAATCGTGAACGTGCATCCTGGCCTGTTGCCTGACTTTCGAGGGATCCAGCCCTATTTCTGGGAGCTTTCGGAAGGCTCGATGCGGGCTGGCGCGACCTTGCACTTGATCGAGGATGAACGGGTCGATGCGGGTGGCGTGCTGGCGCGCACGAGCTACGCGACAACCCCTGGGATGTCGGTGCAGTTGAACTACTATCTGACCATTCAAAGCGCGGCGCGACTGCTGCCTGATTGTCTCAAAGCGCTGCAAGGCGGAGAGCTCGACCCAGAAACGCAAACAGAGAGCGGAGGGGCTTACTATCGATGGCCCGATTCTGCTGCATTCGAGCGCCTGCGCACCCGAGGCCATGCTCTGATTTCGTATCGCCAACTATTGGGCATTCTGCACGGGCGCTACGATGGTCACCGAGCCGATTTCGTGCGGGTGTCGAAAAAGGCGTAAGGCCTGCCAGTTGCGCATGGATCGCTCAAGATGTCCACTCGTGGAGCTCGCCCTTTGATACAGCATCAGACAACCCGCCATCTATAGTCAGTAGGCAAGTGCCCATTCACTAGTCTTCCATTTCGAACCTGAAGGCGACCACAAGCCTCTCAGTCTCCCAAAGTCGTTCAGCACCCTGCTGGCAACACCTGGAACTCTTCGATGAGAGACCCGGAATCGTGCGGATCTGGCCTGCCGCAGATGGGTGGCAGGGCGTCTGACGCTGTATCTTGCCGCTGTATCTTTGCAACCCCATTGCGGGTTCCCTGTATGCCATTTACCTTCAAGCTAGGTGGATCGGGTACTGCTAAGCTCGGGCGGCCTCCATCAAAACAATTGCAGATCGCGGGGAATGCAGATTCTCCCGCAGATTCTCTCGGTCGCTTCCATAGGCGCCCAAGTCCATTGAGCATCCCCATTTCCCAATCAACTCGTGGAGGACAAATGAGCGTGCCGAATACCACCCGAATCTTACTCTTGGTAACTGTTGTGGCAGCTATTCTTTCTGGCCTTTGGGTAACCCTGAGGAGCCATAGCACTCATGGAGGCGAGCCTAGCCCACTTGAGCCCAACTCCCACGCAGCTAGCAGCATCGATAAGGCCGAACTGAAAGAGCGCGATTCCATGTTGCAGGATTCGCATTCTGACGTTCGGGCCGATGTGTCCGCACCAGAAGCCGCAAATCATGCCGATTCAGTCGGAGATTTGTTTCCCTACTACGGCGATCAAGAGCTACTGCCGGGCATTGCCATACGAGACTTGCCCAACGTGGATCTTTCTCCGGAGGAGGTGTCGGCCGCTGTTGAAAAGCTCCATCTGATTTCGGATGCATTGACCCAGGAGGTCTACCGGCATATCCCTGAAGTTCGCAACTCCTTCATCACGCTGGATGAGGCGATTGAGAAGACGGCACAGGGATTCCTGGTGATGCAAGGGAACGACCCGTGGAGCGAGGGTGGGACTAGATTTTTTATCTGTCCGGATTCAAGAGCGGCACAGCTAAACGAGCTAAAGACTGCTGGTCTGTTGATTTATCATTCGCCACAGTACATCCAAAAGTCCTCTGAGAGCATAAGAATGAAAGCCTTGAATAGCCCACGAGGAAAAGGCAATTTGCTTCTAGAGGTCCGATCTGACGGTAGTGGCATCGACATCTGGAACGACAAAGAAGAGCCCGTCATATGGAAGAGGTTCAGCATTCCAGGCATCGCCACGGGCTTCTTGCCTCCAAAGAGATAACGGATGCACCGTCAAACGCCCTGCTGTCTAGAAGCTGCAGGCAAGTGCCGGGTAGGTGGAAGGGCGGATGCCTATTCACTCGCTTCCATTAGAAGAGGCGTGCCGAACATGGAAGAGACAAACCGCGTCCGTCGCTTTCCTCCAGTTTTCGAGTAGCAAAAAGCTCTGGCCCTGGCGGTGCAATTTTGCTCATGGAAGAAGACGCGCCTGATGTTTCGGCAGAATCCCCAGGCTAGCGGATACCAGGCTTCCAGTTGGCGATTAGTTTGCGCACACCTTGCAGCTGATCGTAGGAGGCATGCTTGCGCTGATACTTGTCGAATAGGATCGACTCCAGCTGTTCGAGATCTTCCAAGGAAGGTTTGTCGTGTGCCGTCCACTCCGCGGCCTCGTCGCTCCTCCGAGAGCTAGGTCGAGAACGAAACTTCCAGTTGCCGCCAAAAAGTTGGGCCTCGATTTCGCGCTTCTCGCCTTCTACCGACCGGGTTTTCCACTGGTAAAGGTTGTTGGTAGGTCTCGACATGGCGAGCCAGCGTAATACAGCGTCAGACGCCCTGCCACCCATCGTCGGCAGATCGGTGCCAGGCAAGCGGGAGCGAAGCCATCCATTCCTTGGCCGGCAATGGGCTATGCATTCAACTAGGTGGATTACCAAGGCTTCACCGTCGACGCAAAATCGTGCGGTTCTGGCCTGCCGCCAATGGGTGGCAGGGCGTCTGACGCTGTATCTAGCGCCGCTCCTGTTTCACCATCTGCAATCGCGCGGTTGGTTTTGCCTGTGCTAGTAGATTGAGAAAGTATTCGCGGAAGTCCGAATGAAAGGTTTTGCTGCATTCTTCGGCAATCGTGGCAAAGTTGTTCCTTTGGCAATAGCTCGCCATATAGACCTCCCAGCCCATACGCTCCGTGCGCCGCCTCTGGATGAGGCGCTTTGGAACAAACTTGGCCTGGGCGTTGTAAAGCACGTAGGCTCGCTCAAAGATGGAAATCAACATAATGAAGGCGGTCGTTTCCTGACGCTTCTGCTCGTCGGTGTAAGTTGGGGCGACTTCGTGTGGAAAGTCTGCAATATCGAGTTCGGGATGCTCCAAGCAGATACGCTGATACTGGAGATACTTGTTATCCAGCGAATCGTACGTTTGAAGTTCGCGACTCAATTGTTCCTGGCATAGCCTGCGCCAGTACTGATAAAGGCCAAATGGCAGACCTAGTAGTACGCTCACGTAGTAGAGAATCTGTAGAATCTGGGTTGCCTTGTCCATGCGTTAGTCAGAAGTAGTGAACTCGGTGGAGCGGAACGCTCCGATGATACCGCGTCAGACCCCGTGCCGCCCATCGTCAACAGAATAGTGCCAGGTACGTAGGAAGGCTGACGCCCACCATCACTGGCCTAAGAATGGTCGAGCGCATTCCAACTAGGTGACAGCCACTACGCCCAGTTGGTGCAAAAATCGTGCGGCTCTGACCTGCCGCCACGGGGCAACAAGGCGCCTGAAGCAGAGTCTCCCTCCTCGCGACTTTCCAGGAAACTATGGGTTCGTCTACCCAACGATTCCAGGCGAGTTTTCAGCAGTTTCCCCGGGGTTGGTCCGCGCATTTTCGTAAGGGCGTTGGCGTGGCTCACATGGTGCATCCCCAAGGCGCGCGGCGCCTCCGCACCGGGCCATTCTTGACTCTCTCACTAGCTCCGCTTCCCACACTTCTCCCTTCTTATGAAGATCCTGTCTCTTCCCTTAGTCCTTGGCGCCCTTTGCGTGCCTGCACAAGCCCAACTTTGCAGCCAGGCGGTCGTCGGCTCCAATTCGGTTAGCCAAAGTCGGTTTGGCCAATCGGTTTCGTTGACCTCCAACCGCGCCATCGTGGGCGCCTATGGCGAAAACAACTCGGATGGCGCCGCGTACATCTATGACCTCGATGCCATGGGTCAATGGAACCAAGTGGCGCGCTTGGCTCCGCCCAACCCTGGCCAGGGTGGCCAGTTTGGCTGGGACGTGGCGATCCAGGGCAACACCTGCGTGGTGGGTGCCCCGCTCGATGACAGCGCGTATGGGCCTGTGGCCGATACGGGGGCTGCTTACGTGTACCAATACAACGGCTCGCAGTGGCTGCTCGAACAACGCCTGGAGCCGACCGGACTGACGCCGGACACCCGCTATGGGCTGTCGGTGGGCTACTACAACCAAGGGATCGTCGTGGGCGCTCCGAAACTGGCTGTGCTAGGCCAGCTCAACGTCGGTAGCGCCTTCGTCTACCGTCATGGTGCCGGAGTTTGGAACTTGGAAGGACAATTGCTGCCCGAAACCCTGGGCTCCAATCAGTGGTTTGGTACGTCGGTATCGATCTACGACCTCACCATTGCCGTCGGTGCGCCCTATGAGAGCAACGCATTCGTGGAGCAGGGTGGAGCGTATACGTTCAAACGGCTGCCCAACACGACCTGGATTCAGGATGTGCATGTCTATCACCCCAGTCCGAACACCCAGGACTACTTCGGCATCGCGGTGGACGTCTTCGGCAACCGCTTGGTCGTGGGCTGCGAGTACGATGACCCGAACGGATCGAACTCGGGCTCGGCTCACATCTTTGGGCGACCCAATGCGACAGGCCTCTGGTCGTTTGAACAGACACTGACCCCGTCCTTTGCGAACTCCAACGACACCTTTGGCAACGCTGTGGCCATGACCGCCGGAGAGCTGATCGTGAGCGCCCGGGGCAGCGATTTGGCAGGCCCAGAAACCGGCTCGGCGTTTGTCTTCCGGCGTAACCCCGGGAGTGGTGTATGGACCGAGGCCTACGCGGTCACGGCTCCGGTTGCCTCGTTCGGCGACGTCTTCAGCAACGATGTGGACATCTACCTGGGCGAAGCTTTGATAGGCATGAGCGGCGAAGACGGGCCCAACGGCACGATCACGCAACAGGGCGCGGCGCACTTCTTCAATGTTTCGTCGGTGGATTGTAACGGCAACGGGTATCCGGACGAGTGCGATGTGGCCAATGGCCTGAGCCTGGACTGCAACGGAAACGGTTTGCCGGATGACTGCGACATTGCCAACGGCGTTGCGCAAGACTGCAACATGAACGGCATCCCCGACTCGTGCGATGTGGCCTCCGGCTTCAGCACCGATTGCAACCTCAATGGGATCCCCGACGAATGCGATCTTTCGTCCGGCGCCTCGCAGGACTGCAACGCCAACGGCTTGATTGACGAGTGCGACCTAGCCAACGGTTTCAGCATCGACCTCAACGGCAACCTGGTGCCCGACGAGTGTGAAACCCTGGGCTTGGTGTACTGCAACCCCGCGGCCCCGAACTCTGCCAGCAGCTCGGGCGCGAGCCTGAGCGCGATTGGTTCGGGAACCGTGGCCGGCAACGACGTGCTTTTCTTTGCCAATAGCCTGCCCACCAACCAATACGCCATCCTGGTCAGCGGCCAAACCGCGGGCTACACCCCCTTCCCGGGTGGTTCCCAGGGGATCCTGTGCCTGGGCGGCTCGATCGGCCGGCACAAAGAGCAAGTGGCCTTCTCGGGCAGCTTGGGCGCCGTGCAGGTCCCCGTGGACCTCGTCAACATGCCGACGCCCAACACGCCCGTCATGGTTTTGCCGGGTCAAACCTGGTACTTCCAAACCTGGTACCGCGATGTGCTCAACGGGCAGTCGGTGAACAACTTTTCGGATGCACTCGAGATCACGTTCCAGTGATCTGAGCGACTGCTTTTGAATCCACCGGAGGGTGCCTTGGCGTATGTGCCGCTGAGAGGCCTTCCGGTGGATTCTGCTTAGCTCGGAGTTCTGCGCCCCACTTTGGTGCCTGGAGTCGTGTCCCCCAAACATGCCCTTTCCCATGAGCCGCTTTCTACTCATTGATCTCAACAATTTCGCCGGGTATCCGTCAATTGCCATCGGCTACCTCGTTGCCGCCCTGCGCGCAGCCCAACACGAGGTAGTGGTTGTTTCTCCCCTTGCCGTGGGAGTTGCTCCCCCTGCGAGGGAGGTCGAAGAGGGGTTCCAACACTATTGGGAACGCCGCATCTCGTACTCCACCAGAAAGTGGGTCGCGCCACCACGCCATTGGTTGGGCAAGCTTCGTTCGGGCTGGCGTGAACGCAATAAACGCAAAATTGTGGACGCTTGCCGAAAGCATCTTCAGGGTCGATATTCGGCTATTTTGATCTCCGCCTATACCGATGAGCTGCTGGTTTGTGAAGAGATCGCACGAGTGGCTCAACAGCGGGGAACTCCCCTCTTGATAGGCGGCCCGATATTCTCGCAAGAACCTGTTGCACAGGCCTGGGCCAAGATTCCAGGAGTCACGGCAGTCATCGGATCAGAATCTGAGCGCAGCATCGTTCCGTTGGTAGAGGCGGCAGCAAGTGAAGGCGACTTGGGTGTGTTTCCAGGTGTATACCTACCTGATGGCCGGCAGGGACCCAAGGTCCTTTCAGAGAGAGAACTTGAGAACTTACCCGTCCCCGACTTCGCCGACTTCCCATGGCCTACTTACAAGAACCGGGTCATTCCGCTGCTCGCCAGCCGCGGCTGTGGTTGGGGCAAGTGCTCCTTTTGCGGGGACATCGTCACGGCCAATGGCCGCGGATTTCGCTCGCGTGCCATCTCCAACGTTATTCAAGAAATGGCCATCCAAAGCCGGCGCTATGCAACCAAGGACTTCGCCTTCTTGGACCTCAAGCTAAACTCTCGCCCCATGTTGTGGCGGGAACTGATCGAAGCCATCGGAAGCGATCTACCCGGAGCGCGCTGGATCGGTGCCGTGCATGTACAGGCAGATAGCGATTGCGGGCTAAGCATAGAAGATTTGCGGCGAGCGAAGGCTGCTGGCTTGACCCGCGTGACGTTTGGCTTGGAATCTGGGAGCCAGCGCATTCTCGATAGCATGCACAAGGGAACCCGTGTCGATCGCAATGTGGCGTTTGTCCATGATGCTCATGACGTAGGGATCAGCGTCCGCGCTACCGTCATCCAAGGCTATCCAGGCGAGACGGTTCAGGATTTGAACATGACTGCAGAAATGCTGGAATCGGTATCCGACTCTCTCGACCGAGTTCGGATCAATCGCCTCAACGTCCTGGAGGGTACGCGACTGGCAGCGGACTACGCAAGGCGCCCTGACCTGCTTCCCGGACTGGACCACCTAGCCTGGAACCACGTATATGCCCGCAGTCGATACCGATACAGCCAGGAACGCAACCCCGAGTATCGCGAGGCTATTCGTCGCGTTCTGGGTGCCGTACATGCCATCAACCGCAAACCAATCCATGAGGGTGCGGAGGTGTTTCATGGGCTGATGTAGGCGAGGTTCCTGCAGCTCTGGGTTGCACCGGGGATACAGCGTCAGACCCCCTGCCGCCTATGGTCGACAGGATAGTGCCAGATGTTTCGCAACCAAAGCGGTGGAAGCCAGTCCTAGTGGCATGGCAAGAAGACCTCGCTAAGACAAACCTGATAGCTGGTTCCATGTCGTCAACCGGGGAATCGCCAAGCGCCCCCTATTTGAAAACCATGGGGAAGCACGGTTCTTTCTTTCGCGCTTGGTCCAGCAGGTGCGGGCGGGGCGCATGGAGATCCATGCGTTCTGCCTGATGACCTCGCACTACCATCTTCTGGTCCGGAGCCCTATCGGCGAGC
>Ga0116152_10002769_pt1 | contig 14255 bp, 10 predicted proteins | sample AD_UKC119_MetaG_FD_89894 | JGI IMG/M metagenome (GOLD analysis project Ga0116152, IMG submission 89894) | Active sludge microbial communities of municipal wastewater-treating anaerobic digesters from Hong Kong - AD_UKC119_MetaG | ecosystem: Engineered > Bioreactor > Anaerobic > Digestate...
CATAATTTTGATGCGATTTCATTAGCAAAGGAGAGATAAAAAACTGTGTTGTCGAGGTTTTTCTCGCTCTTGTCGTAGTCGAGAATGCGGATATCGCATATCTTTGAAATCGCGTCGAGAAAAGCCTTGATATCGTCTGGTTGTGTGACCAGAAGTCCCATTTTAAAGGCTTGATAGGGCTCGCCAGTTCCTTGCGAGCTGATGTAAGAAATATTGACGTGAAATTGATTGATAACCTCGAGAATCGGCGTGACACCGAGCGGAACGTCAGGTATACGAAATTCGACTAGTAGAATCTGTGCGGATTCATTCTCGGAAGAGAGGTAGCCGAGCGCATAAAGCTCGTCGGAGATTTCAGCAATGGCGGACTCTTCGCCTTCGACATCGATGAAAAGGGTGTGCATGTCAATGGCCTTGTTGTAGCTCACGCGGGTGATGTTAACATTTCGACTTCCGATGATTTGGCTGGCTGTAAGAAATGCACCAGCTTTATCCGGCATCTTCGTAATAAAAGTTTTTCGCATAACGTCCACCTGCCTTTCCATCGTATTTTCCGAAAAGGCCGCTTTGTTGTCAATGTGTAATGAGAAAAATCACCGAAAACAACCATGAATCAGATGTATTCTGCAAGGATTTCAAAAAGCAGACGTACATCAATCGGCTTGGCGATGTGATTATTCATGCCGACCGAGAGACTCTTCGTAATATCTTCGGCAAAAGCATTGGCACTCATGGCTAGAATCGGTATGGTTTTCGCATCTTCCTTTTCCGATTCACGAATCGCTTTTGTTGCCTCATATCCATCCATTTCAGGCATTTGTATATCCATGAGTATGATATCGAATGTTCCGGGTGGAGTGGACATAAATATGTCTACGGCTTCTTTTCCGTTAAAGGCTTCCGTTACTTCAAAACCTCGAGATTTTAGAAGCTCGTGGGCGATTTCTACATTCATATAGTTATCCTCGGCGAGCAATACCTTCTTGCCATCGAAGGTGAGCTTGGGGGGCTTCGTATATTCTTGCGCTTCAGGCGCACCATATTGATTCAGCAATAGATTGTACATGGTCGATTGGAAAACCGGCTTTGAAAGGAAACGTTGGATGCCAATCTCACCTGAAGTTGATTCGAACTCCGCGTAATCATACGCAGTCACGATAATTACAGGAATGTTCTCTCCAATCATGGTTTTCAGTTTGATAATCGTCTCGCGTCCGTCCATGATCGGCATTTTCCAATCAATGAGATACATATCAAATGGATGATTCGAGTCGATGGCTGCCTTTGCCATTTTCAAATCTTTCATTCCATTATCGACGGTCACGCATTGTGCGTTACAGCGCTCGATAATGAGTCGCATGTATTGGAGTGTATCAAGATCGTTATCCGCAACAAGTACACGGACGTCGTTCAGATCGATTTGCTGACCAGATTGTGCTTTTGGCGCGTAATCGACATTAAATGGCAATTCGATTGTGAAAGTCGTGCCGACGCCTTTTTCACTTTCGAGCTTAATGATTCCGTTCATTGATGTTACAAGATTCTTCACGATGGAGAGACCAAGTCCGCTGCCGCCGTATTTTGACGAAATACTCTTGTCTTCTTGCTCGAAAGGATGATAGATACGATCCATGAAGCCGTTATCCATCCCGATTCCCGTATCCTTGATGATAAATTGGAAATGGGCTTGTGTATCTCTTTCCATGAGCTGACGCACGATAAAGGTGACACGTCCGCCTTCTGGGGTAAACTTCACGGCATTGTTGAGAAGATTAATCAATATTTGATTGACGCGTGTCTTGTCTCCGATAATGCTTTCGGCGGTAATTCCGTTATGCACAGTTTCAAAATGCACGTTCTTCGCATTTGCTTGGTTATAGAAAAGCACAGTCAGCGATGAAATCAAGTCAGAGAGATTGAAGCTCTCATGTGCGATTTTAAGCTTGCCGCTTTCAAAGGCAGAGACATCCAGTATATTGTTTACAACCGCCAACAATTGTTTTGCGGCGGTTTCTGATTTTATGATACAATCGAGCCTTTTTTCTTCCGAAGCTTGCGATGCCGAAGCGAGCGCCATGTAGCCGATTACAGCATTGATGGGAGTGCGAATTTCATGCGACATACGAGAGAGGAAGACGTTCTTTGCCGCATTAGCTTGCGTGGACGCATCTAAGGCATCTTCGAGAAGTTGCTTTTGTTTTGTTTCTTCTCGCTTTGTTTGTGTGATGTTATGGATAAATACCATCATATTATTAGGATGGGTTTCATCAACGGGTAACGCTTGAATCAAGAACGAATACCAATGGTGTGTCCCATCTTCGTGCAAGGCGCGGGCCTCGAAATAGCATTCTTCGTGATTGCGAATTAATTCGCGAAGAGCATCGATTTGCAGCTTTTGCGAGACCTTATCAATATCTTCCTTGCTGATGTTGTGTAAAACCATATCCATCCAATCGAAATACTCTTCGGTTTTGGATATTTCGCCGTCGATTATTCGATATAGCAATCGGTATTTCGTTTCGATATTGATTTCGAAAACTTGATCGTATGCACGACACACTTGGTAAATAAACAAGGTATTCTCGTAATTTTTCTTTTTCTCCAGTGCGTTTTCGCGTTTGCGAGCGCGATTTCTCATGAATACGACAAGGAGCAAAACAGTAAGAATAAAAACGATTGTCAAGAATCCAGCAAACAGGAAGGGCTCTTTGTAAAGCATGGCTTCGAGTGACATCTCGGGATCCGAATAAACGGCATTTTCCGAGATTATGGCGTTCATTTGTGTTTCATCGATGGAGAGCACGGCTTTATTCATGATAGAAAGCAGAGTATTCGGTCGATCCATGGGAATTCCGATGGAAAGCGTCGCATAATATTCCGGAAAGTACGAGAGCTGTAAGCTTTTTTTCGTATCCTCATTCACATACCGTTCTGCCGAATACATATCGAGAATAGCCATGTCGGCTTTATTATTTCGAACCGCATCGATGATATCTTCTTGCGTTTCATAATATACAATTTGTGACTCGGAATAATGCGACTCGATATAGTGTGAAGTGATGTTTTCATGTCGCATCGCGGCAATTTTTCCATCGTCATCGTTGGATTCTCCGGCGCGCGTGACAATCGCAAATGGTAGCGTCATATAGGAAGACGTCAATTGGTAGCTATATTGCTCCGCTTCAATCGATGTCATGGATGCATCAAGGACAATGTCGATAGAGTGATCAAGGAGCATGGCATTGTATTCCTCACGCGTTTCAGGTATGACAAAGTCAAATGAAAGGCCTGTACGAGCCGATAACACATCTGAGACGGATACAATAATGCCTGACGGATTCCCATCTGCATCCAGACCCGAAACGGGTAAATGTCCCGGCTTAATCAATACCTTTAAACGAACGTTATCTCTCTGACACGTACTGATATATTCGCGTTCTTCAATGGAAAAGGGAATGTTATTACCATCTTCTCCAGAATAGTATTTATCAAAAAGAATCGTTTGCAAATTTGGGGAGACAAGCTCGAGCTGTTCGATGGCATTGTTAATCTGCGTCATGAGTGCTTCATCGTCTTTGCGCGTCATTATGTAAAATGGAGAGGCATTGAATTCAGCGACAATCCACTCATTCTCAAGTGAACGAAGGCTGCTTGTGACAATGGCATCAATTTCATCTTCGGCCTGTAAAGCCGCCGTCATATCATCAAGTGAGTCATAGATTACTGATTCATAGGTGAACCCTTGCTCTGTTGCATAATCTGCAAATCCTTGATTTCGAGAATTACCGGCAATCATACCGACACGAATTCCGTTTAGCTTTTGTGCGTTAGTGGTAAGATATTGACTGTTTCCGGCTTTCACAGTAAGAATCGTTGCACTCGACCCGATTGGCTGATTGGAGAATAAAAACTTCGCCATGCGTTCTTCTGTTTTTTGCGCGGACGTCAATATGTCGATTTCACCATTCTCGAGCATCGATTGCATCTCGGCCCAGCTATTATCGAATCCGACATATTCGAACATAAAATCGCCGTATGTCTCGAGCTGTTGCATATAGTCATATCCATAGCCGCTGTAGTTCCCGTAGTCGTCTATCATGTGATAACCCGGGAAAGAGAAAAAACCAACGCGATAGCTCGCTCCATCCCTTGCTGCATTGACTTCAGAAGCGGTGACGGGGGCATCCATGGCGAGCATAGGAGATAATGAAAAGAGGATAACTATAAGTAGACACAAATAACGAAATACTCTGTTTTTTCGTCGAGAAACCATTGGTTTTTGCGATACAATCATTATCCCATACCTCCTGAAGCCCATATTTATTCATTATAAGCCCACCAAGGCGTCGAAGTGTGAATGAGATACAATACAATGTAAGCCACATAAAGAAAAAACGCGTGCGAAAAGCCTGAAAATGCGGCATTTTCACGGAATTTGAACGCGCAAAAATCAAAAACTATTTCGACGCGATTTCTACGGAGACCTTCTTTCTTGCGAAAAATCCGCTGATTTTCCGTAAAAGAAACAAAATGAGCCCAGAATAGAAGACCACACTGAAAAGAAGCCCCATATCACTTATAGATTCAGACGAGAAAACATCATCTGCTTCATATCCGCAACACAATGCAAAGACGACACTACGAAGAAAGATACCAACAGTCAAAATGATGACGGAAAGGAGCGGCACAAAAGCGGATAGAGGGGCATGCTTGTTTTCGAAGAAGAAATAGGAAAAGCCAGAAATGATGCATGAGAAAACAAGCATGAAAACCATACGATTATCTAAGATTGGCGTGTTTCCATACACGTAGTTATTGGCGATTTCTGCAAAAACTCGTACCAGCAAGAAATGTAGCATAAAAAAACGAGTATTTGGAAGCATTTCTCTAAAGTTTAATTTCCATAGAGGGAATCGTTGGTTGGTAATGCCGTTCATAAGACATTCGATGAGAGAAAGCGCACATATCAGGTGCGTACCGAGAATGATGAATAAAAGAAAGAGAACATGCTTTTCGAACGCCAATGAAAGAACCTCGTAAAATCGATCAATCGATGTCGTATAGAACCATGTTTCATCAATTAAGTCATAAAGCGGAAAGCTTATGGTAAGAGCAAAAAGAAGGTACATGGGAAGAAGGCTACGACCGTTGATATCTTCGACTGAAGATGTGTTTTCGCGTGAAAATGGCATCGATTTTCCTCCCCATATAATGATGTCAAAGACATTTTACAGGAAAGACTGTAAAGGAAATATGAACTATTTTCGTTTGTGTCAAAAAATATGAACATATTGTAATGATTTGGATTGCAATCTCTCACAATAGAAAAGGCAGGATTCCGAAGATTCCTGCCTTTGAAAGACAATGAGAAAGGTTTGTTTACGACTTGATATCAGAATGAATAAAATGATCAAATCCGATAAAGAATGTAATAGACACCAAAAGTAATCCGAAGAATACCGCATAAATCGGAGATTTGAAGATAATTGTTGAGAAGTTAGTACGGTTAAAGATGCTGAATATTCCTTCTGATAACAAAAATTCGTTTGGGAAAAACACGGTCACTGGATCAAAAACACTGCTGATAAAAATCTGCGAGAAACGCGTTGAAATAATGCTGAAAATGGACGTAAGGGTGGATGTTCCGGCGATGGATAAGAAGGTGAGACATACAGACACGGCATTCTTTTTCGTAATGGAAGAGAACATCATCGCCAGCGTCGCATACAGAATGAATTGTGCTTTTGATATGATCATATAGAGAATGTAAAAGCAATAGGATGGAATTTTAATCGATGGTGTGATGTAGTAGGTGGGAAGTGCATCGACGCCATACACCACATAGGTAAGTGTGACGGTCAAAATGGCATATATAAGGGTAAGGATTCCCATCATGGAAAGCATTGCCATGTATTTACCAACATAAATCTTCCAGCGTCGAATCGGTGCAATCAAGATGCATTTGATAGAACCAGACGAGAGCTCGTTGGAAATAGAGGTACAAACAGTGATTGCAATAAAAAGATAGAGAAAAGCACTCAAAATCCACGAGTAAACACTGAATGTTGAGACAGCACTATCAGAATACTGTACGTCATCCTCTACCATTTGTTCCATAACATCATAGTAGTTATCCTTCCGAGCTTCTTCACTGTCCGTATATTTGCGTATTTCGTTGGTGAGATTCAGATATTCATCACCTTCGCCGAAATCATTCGATTCATTATCAGAATAGTACATATCTAAGAATGACGTGGAGAAATTGATGGTTTGTTTGTCATTATTGTTCGTTATCATTGCATTCGTTAGTAAGGATAGTATGAATGTGACGAGCAAGACACTCCCGAGAATAATCATGAAGACTTTAAAAAACAAGGTTTTCGTAAAATGAACCATTTCATTTTTATAGATGGCAAATAGCTTACTCATGTTTTTCACCTCCGACGATTTCAAGATAGGATGATTCGAGTGAGCGATGGACTGTTTCGATATTGAAAACATCCACATCGTTGAGCACGAGAAGCTTCGTGATTTTCGCGGTTTGTTCGGCGGTTAGGCGAATATCTATGTAATCGCTTGTCACCTCGACGATAAGGGCACCATATTCAGCGTCAATGCTTGCCTTCGCCTTGGCGACATCCGATACGGTTATTCTTTTAACCGGTGCATCCATGTTTTCCTTGGATGAAGAAGAGAGTAATTCAGCAATCGGCGAAACCGAAAGCAATTCGCCCTTAGCGATGACAGCGCATCGGTCACATATTTGCTCCATCTCGGAGATTAAGTGGCTGGAAATAAGAACGGCGACGCCGTGATTGTGTGCCAGATCCTTGAGAATCGAACGTAGTGCATAGATACCTTGTGGATCGAGACCATTTGTCGGCTCATCAAGTATCAATACGGATGGATTATTCAGCATTGCCATTGCGATGCCAATTCGTTGCTTCATACCGAGAGAATACGTTCCGACTTTTTTCTTTGCGACATCGGTCATTCCGACTAAGCGCAGCACTTCTTCAATACGTTTCTCGTCGATTCCGTCGTGCAATGATGCGTACAGCCGTAAATTGTTGAGCCCGGAAAGCTCACGATACATGTCAGGATTTTCGACGATGGCACCGACTTTTTCCAAAGAGGCTTCGTAATCCTTATCGCTGTCATATCCGTTAATGGTGATTTGTCCTTCTTTGGCATAAAGGAAGCCAAGGATGAGCTTGATGAGTGTTGTTTTTCCAGAACCATTCGGTCCGAGAAGTCCCATGATTTCACCATGATTCACGGTTAATGAGAAGTGATTAACTGCGACATTGTGCCCATATAGCTTTGTTACGTTTTGTATGCTGATGCCGGGAGTCGACGTGTGGGTATCGGGCTGTGACATTGCCGAAGTAGGATTATCAAGCGGCATGTCGGTCATTATGATGTCAACTTTATTCGAGCTAAGTTTACTCATGCTATCCTCCAAATTATTCTATCAATCCGCCGCCATAATAATCTTGCTTCATGAAAACATATTCCCAGTCACTTCCGTTTTTCTCATAACAAAAGAACATGCTGTATTTGTATTCGTATTCGTTGTCGTTATCGTTATCGATCAGAGTATATTCACATTGAACAGAAGCATAATTGTCACTGGTTAAGATGTTGGTGATGCGACAATCATGAAAGTCAGTATTGTTAGGTAGTTCTCCAGCATCTTGTTGTTCGTTGATGTAATCATCAATACGATCTTCTACATCATCTGTAATGGCTCGCTCTATGGATGCATGATAAATGGAATTTGCGATGCAATATCCGGTGAATAACACGACGGAAGCAAGCAAAATAATGAGCCCGCGATTGAATCTCGGTTTTGGCTGCAACATGTAATGTCCTCCTCAATGATGTTAATGCAATTTATACAAGCATACAGTTTAAGAAAAAGAAATGCAATCAACAACAAATGCTTTGTCAATACTACCTTTCTAGTGTATACTTTATTATTCAAATCAAATTGCAAACAGTGGGGTTTCGCTCGGTCAATTAATGAATTTTCTGAAATGAATAGGCCATTCTTGATACCGATTGAACCATTCCGTGTTTCCAGAAAGGAACGAGAATATGGCCAAGGATGAAACCATTATTAAGACACGAATCCATACCGTCGATATGTGTGTCGGCCCGATTTTGCCGAAGATTATTCTCTTTTCCTTGCCGCTCGTTCTGTCCGGAATACTACAGCTTTGCTTCAATGCAGCAGACATTATCGTAGTTGGAAAGTATGCGGGAGATAATTCGCTTGCCGCGGTAGGTGCGACGACCTCTTTGATTAATCTTTTGTCGAACTTGTTTGTCGGTCTTTCTATTGGTGCAAACGTACGAATCGCACGGCTTTTTGGTGCGAAGGATGAAAAGAACCTTGAACGTACGATTCATACGGCCATGTTAATGTCACTCATCAGCGGCATTATCCTCACCGTACTCGGTGTCTTTTGTACGGAGCAAATACTTATTTGGATGGGTACGCCGGGTGAAGTTTTACGGCTTGCTACTGTTTATTTACGTATCTATTTTCTAGGAATCACAGGTACTACGGTGTATAACTTTGGCAGTGCCATTTTGCGTGCAGTCGGTGATACCAAGCGCCCGTTCTATTTCTTACTGACGGCAGGTATTATCAATGTTGCTTTGAATCTTCTATTGGTGATTGGATTTGATCTGGATGTAGCTGGTGTGGCCATAGCGACGGCGGTTTCACAGATTATTTCCGCTATATTGGTTGTGAAATGTCTGATGAACGAGACTTCGTCATTCCGTTTGGAATTAAAGAAGCTTCGGATTCATAAGGATTGCTTTATCGCCATAACGAAGGTTGGTTTACCGGCGGGCATCCAGGGCGTTATTTTCTCGCTTTCTAATGTCGTGATTCAATCTGCCGTGAACACTTTCGGCGAGGTAACGATTGCAGGCAATTCCGCGGCATCGAATCTTGAGTCGTTCGTCTATTTTTCCATGAACGCATTCTATCAAGCGACAATCTCATTTACGAGCCAGAACTACGGGGCGCACCAGTTTAAACGCATAAAGAAGATATTCTTTTCGAGTCAGGCGTGTGTTATTGTCGTTGGCGTGATTTTAGGCAATCTCTTTTATCTGTTCTCACACACGCTTCTTGCGGTATATACTGATAGCCCGTTGGTCATAGAGGCAGGTGTCAAGCGCATGCTTGTGATTAGCACGACGTATGCACTTTGCGGGATTATGGAGGTCCTTGTCGGTAGCTTGCGTGGAATCGGTCATTCGCTTCTGCCGATGATTGTGTCATTAGTCGGCGTATGCGGTATTCGTTTGTTATGGCTTGCGACTGTTTTCAAGATGGATAAGTACCACAGCGTCTATACCATCTATCTTTCCTATCCAATCTCATGGTGTATAGCCATAATCGCGTTGTGCGTCCTTTTTGCTATTACTTACCATTTCGAAAAAAAGCGCCACGGGAATATGCTTCCCGTGACGTAAATTCTTTCGTACTGTAAGCGGTGAACCGTTTACGCCTTAATGCGCATAGCACGCAATTCATCTTTTTGCTCAGCCGAAATGCGATAGCTCTCAACTGCCTTTTGAATGGTTTTATTATGTGTCCATATATCCAGTTTTCGATCGCGAATATAAGGTAAAATCTCATCATAATGCTTTGCCAGTGCGGTCGCAAAATACCAGGCAATCATCATGTTGACATAGTACTCGTCAGAGCGAAGGACAGCTACCATATCCGGGTATTTAGGGTCGAATGCCTGATCCAGGTAAAAATTCATAAGCATCTCAATTCCGAAGCGACGCGTATAGGTGTGGTCACTGGCGAGCCATGTAGGAATCTCCGATTCGAGCTTGTCGAGATTTTTGGCAAAAACCGTAGGCTTTAAAGAATCGCAGGTTGCCCAGTTATTCACGTAGGGAAGAAAAGTCTTGATTTCCGCGAGTACCTGTTCGTATTTCTTTCGTCTGCTCAATATCACCATGTGTATTTGATTCTCTTCGAAATATTGATGCGGCAAAGCCGAAAGAAAAACATCGATATCGTCCCATTTTTCGATATCCTTTGCCAAATTGCGTATGATCGGGGTTCGAACACCGATAAAGGCAGAAGGGGGCAAGGCCGGTGTAAGATTGATATTGAAATCGCGGTACTTTAAATCTTGGTTTTGATAAAGAAGTTCGCGGATACGAGATATACAATCATTCATGGAAGGGATACTCCTTTAATTGTTTATTCTTTATTATAACGGAGATGACAGTATGTTTCACAGGTCATCTTGAATTCTTTGCTATAATTACATGGATTCGAATCAAAAATATGAAACGAAGATGAATTACGTATATTAGGAGAATGAAATGAGTGAACAGTTTTTTTCTGCCGTTGCACAGGAGATTCAAGCTATCCAAGTGAAATATGAACCGGAAATAATAGAAGTTACTTATACCAATCATAAACCAGAAGTCCAGAATCCGAAGCAAGAAAAGCTGCTTTGGAAAATCACATGCTTTCTGGAAGGAACTGACATGAAGGTCGGTCAATCCCTTTACCTGTTGAAACGACACGGCGTGATGGCGAAGGTGCTTGTTGAGCGCATGGAAAACATTTCCGGAGGCTCAATCACATCTGCATATGAAGGCAGTACTGCCGTGATTGTTATATCGTTTATCACAGATTTGCTTGACGAGCAGCCGGAATGGAATCGCGTTGATATTGGTGATGTACTGTCAAGTGAACCCTCTGTACCTTCCGGTGACAAAGACATCCGTAATCCACGATTGAAGGCACTTTTCCGTGAGAAAAAGCACACAACGATTCCACAGTTTTTCGGAATCATCTTTGAAGAAATTGCAATGAACGGGAGATTTCTTTCCGTAATGAATCAAATTGAGCCGATGAATGCTGATGATGTGAAGTCAGAAATATCATCCACTCCAACAAAAACGACGGCAAATGCGACACCCAAAAAGGTTACATTTCCCATGCTTACCTCAAATTCAGGCGATGTGTTTTTTCCGGTTTTTACAGATGAAGAAGAAGCAAAAGGCCTTCCGGATTGTGCAGATAAGAAACGCATCGGAGCGAATCTTGATTTTTACAACCAATTGTTCAGCCAGCCGACACCGGCCAAGGGCATCGTTATTAACCCCTTTAGTGACAACGTAGTGATATCGGGGGATGTCATTCATAAGCTCTATGAAAACAAATGCAAAGAGATGGAAGCCATCGGCAAATTCAATGATAATCAACATAGAAAAGGAGATAAGGGATGAAGGACATATCGTATACCATCAATGCACATAGCAGTATTCGCATGGATATGCATGGCAAAATCATTTATTTTGATCCGTTTGCATTTGATGAAGGAACATCGATGCATGATGCGGATATCATCTTCATCACGCATACACACTATGACCATTTCTCCCCAAATGATATTGAGAAAGTAGCCAACAAAAATACTTTTTTCATCGCGCCGACATGCATGGAATCAGAATTGCGTACCATCGGTATATCAAAAGAATTCATGCATTTAGTAACCGTTGGAGAACACTTTAATTTTGCACAGGATATTTCGTGCGAAGCCATCGCGGCATATAATATCAAGCAGCCTTTTCACCCGAAAAAAGAAGGCTTCGTAGGCTATATTCTCTCAAATAAACAAACTTCGGTATATGTTGCGGGGGACACGGATAATACTGCGGAAGCTCGAGCGGTTCGAGCAGACATTGCTTTTCTCCCGGTAGGTGGCACATATACGATGAATCCTGTCGAGGCCGCAGAATTAATTCGCGCAATTGAACCAAGTATTGCTATTCCGACGCATTACGGAAGTGTTACCGGTAAAGAAACCGATGGTGAAGAATTTGCAACGTATGTGAATCAAGTGGCGCCGAAAACAAAGGTTGATATAATCCTCGATGGGAAGTTGCAAAAATAGTATATTTTTTTTGCGTGTCGTGTTATGATAAAAAAACAAGATTTTTTTGTTAAAAGGGGTGAAAAAATGAAAAAAATATCTCTTGTTTCCATTCTTCTTTCAATTCTCATTGCGTTTGGTTTTATGGCTTATTTGCCGTCTGCGAATTTGCGTGCAGATACAACAGAAATCGAAAATAATGACGAAATTGATGCATTATCAGCGAGCACGACTATTACCATACAGGATATATTCGACTCAAATAAATTGGGGGCCTTCTCGTTGGCGGACGGAAAAGCAAAAATTATCTTTTTCGGCTCTATTGCCTACTGTACAAGTTGTCAATCCGTTTTCAATTCATTGGTCGGACAAATGTCCAATATTATGTTTGAAAATGCGACTGATTTATATGCATTCAATATCTTTAATGTTGGAGATGATGGCTATACTGCTGATGATGTTCGCGCATCTGTAAATCCATATACGAACCCGTTTGTCTATTTATCCAACAGTCTCACGGATGAAAGAGAAAATAGTGACATACATGATCTTTACTATATGTGTTTCCATCATGCGGTAGATGCAGGTCTAATTGAGAACAATATTTATAGTATGCCATTGGTCGCAATTATTGATGGTGATGGTAATATTCTGGAGACAATCGTCGGTTATCATGATAATGATTATATTAGAAGATTTCTTTCTAGAAGTTTGATGATCAATCGTGGATTCACGTTAATTCCAAGAACCGATGTTGATATTTCGAGATACCCTGGTATTGTCGATTTTGTTGAACGATGCTATGAAATTGCTCTTGGCCGTCCGTCCGATTATGCAGGCTTGGTCGACTGGGTAACAAAAATTGTTTCCGGCGAGCTTTGTGGAACTCAGGTAGCGTATGGATTTGTTTATAGTAATGAAATGCAGAATGCGAATTTATCCAATGAACAATATGTTGATCGCCTTTATCATATTTTTATGGGGCGCGACCCTGATGATGGCGGCTTTCAAGATTGGGTAGGAAAACTGAATGACGGAACACTTTCCCGCGATGATGTTTTTGCTGGATTTGCCAATGCGGATGAATTCTATGAAATATGTAATGATTATGGTTGCCTTTCGGGTGTGTATTTTCAGGGAATTCCAATAGATTCACAAGGTCAAGTGAATTATTTCGTATCATGGCTTTATAACATTCTCTTATTGCGTGAAGCGGATCGACAGGGACACGCATCATGGGTCAATGCACTTGTCAGCGGTCAGCTGAGCGGAAGAGAAGTTGCTTCCGGATTTATGTGTAGTCCGGAGTTTACCCGAAGAGTAATGAGCGATGCAACATATATATCACTTGTTTATCTTGTGTTCCTTCGTCGCTCCGCTGATTGTGATGGATTGAATAACTGGCTTCATGCAATGAATGGTGGAATGACACGAGGAGCAATCTTTGAAGAATTTGTTAGGTCACAAGAGTACGTCGGATTATGCCAAAGAATGGGCATTCGCCCGTACTGATTTGATTTAGTATTGGTATGTGAACATATAGCTACGTCGCCGTTCGTGGCGAACAAAGAAATTGAGTCGCAAACTTTTTATATAGTGGATAAGAATGAAAAAATCGGACATGGGGTATGTGGTTGCTTACCTCATGTCCAATTTAATTCATTATTTTTATTGTTTTATCATGTTTTCATAATGAATGATAAAAAAATTCATAATTTATTAATCCTTTATTTTTATTGACTTGATTTTGTTTACGCGTTATTCTCGTCTCAAAAGGCATTAAAATAAGGAGGGAACTCAAATGAAACACTTGACTAGGAAACTGGTTACGTTGATGTGTACCATAGCAATCGCACTTGCAGCGATTCCGATGGGTATGGCATTTGCGGCAACATTAAGTGACGCGCCACAAACCATGGCACAGTATCAAGCTCCCGACAGCGATGGAAAGACAGTTTATATACAGTTCAAAACGTTTTGGGCAAATTATTTGAACATTGATAAAACTGAGATGGATTTCACCTTGGTTTACGAGTCAGAAATCTACCCAATGAGTGCGGAAGATACAACTGATAAAAAGGTTTGCTTTAACAACGTACCGAATGGTACGTATAGTGTGTATTGCAATGACGAAGATACTGGGAAAAAAATTACAATCAATAATAGTACGGCGAATAAAAGGACTTTTACTCTCGATGCAGTTCTCCTTACTTTCACTTCGGATACCTTTACTCCGAATGGGGATGATTTAGACTTCACTGGGAAACTGTATTATTATATCATCCCAGGCATTACGTATAGTGTTGATTTACAACCTATTGA
>Ga0116152_10002772_pt1 | contig 14237 bp, 11 predicted proteins | sample AD_UKC119_MetaG_FD_89894 | JGI IMG/M metagenome (GOLD analysis project Ga0116152, IMG submission 89894) | Active sludge microbial communities of municipal wastewater-treating anaerobic digesters from Hong Kong - AD_UKC119_MetaG | ecosystem: Engineered > Bioreactor > Anaerobic > Digestate...
CCATGGCACAGGCTAGTACATTTCTTTCTTCAAAGGGAGTAACTGCAATAAAAAGGTCAGATTTTGCAAGATCGGTGCGTTTTAAATCCGAGAATGAGTGAGCAGAACCGGTAACTGTCATCAGGTCAACTTCACTACTTATTCTGGAAAGTTTCTCCGGAGAATCGTCCATAAGAACAATGTCATGGTCTTCGCTTGATAACATTCTTGCCAGATGTGTTCCCACCTCACCGGCTCCGGCGATTACAACTTTCATCTTTTTTTAAATTGTTTTTTCATTATTGTATATGTCCCAAACAAGGAAGAATTCGAGCTGAAAGATCGAATCTTGCTTTATAGTCTGCTGTCTTTAAAAATCCCCGACAAAATAATAGATTAACTCTCAGAATTCCTCGTAAATTTCTGTTTTTTAAAAGAAATTCTTCTACAAATTTAACATTCTCAATCCACAGTTTTTTTCGTTTAATGCAAAATAAAATTCAATAATTTAAGGTTAGTTTATATTGATTTTCAATATTTAATGATCATTTGTTTAGTACTGTGCAGACTATAAAATTTCGTGATACGCACCCATGCTTTTTACAAAATGTACACCTTCAATGGATTCTTTGGGAGGGTATTTTGAGAATAGAATTATTTTTTGATTTTTTTGCAAAATATCCGACTCAGAGATGTGTGCTTCACTACTAAGAAGATAGGATGTATGAATGTTGTCGGGTTGTAATAAGCGTGAATCTTTGTATTTAATCCTCTTGTTGTTAAAAGAAATAATGCCACTTCGGAGAAAAATGTGACTATCTTCAAACTGTTCAGAATAAGTTAGAAAAACAGGTGTTGTGAGATGTTTTTGAACTACAACCGATGATATCTCCCGGTAAATAAAATCATCTGATTGAATAGGACTTTCCGAAATGATATAATTTGTCTCACCCTGAATTAAATGTATCGTTGGATTATCCGTATTATTATATGCAATCAGTTCACTATTTGTAAGTTGTTTGTATCTGTTGTAAAGGGTTATACCACAAGATATTAACAGTGTGAAGAATACGACTTTCAAAGTCCTGATTCTTTGGTTTGATATAAAAATAAAGAGGAAGATCAGTATTAGTCCTGTTAGAAATGTCTGGGCAGGATTAATTCCAACTTTAATTACCGCAAACGGGAGATTTTCAACTCCTTTCAAAAACAGAAAAGTAAGATGGATGAGCCATTTTGTTAAAAATGCCAATATAGTAGCCAGTATTGGTACCTGAGAAAATAGCAATAAACCAATACCAAGAAAAATCATAACAAAGGCAGCTGGAATAACCACCAGGTTTGAAATCCAGAAATAGGTTGGAAACTGATTGAAATAATAAGAAGTAAAAGGGAAAGTTGCTATTTGTGCAGCCACCGAAACGGTAAAAAGGATCCAAACTGGTTTAAGAAATTTATTCTTTGTTGGCCAAAGCTGAACAAGATGTGGTTGTAGAAATACAATTCCAAAAACCGCAGCAAATGAGAGCTGAAAGCCTACTTCATGTAAATTATTTGGATTAATCAGCAAAAGGAAAAAGGCGGCAAATGCCAGTGAATTATAGATGTTTGGCCGTCGTTGGATATTTGCGCCAACAGAAACAAGGGAAAACATGGTAGCTGCTCTCATTACTGAAGCTGACAGCCCGGTGATAAAAGCATAACCCCATAACACTGATAATGAAGCAAGCACAAAAATGTATTTGCCTCTCACATTTCTTCTGAGAAAGCCAAAAAGAAGAGTAAATACCGCAAATAAAATACCCACATGTAACCCGGAAACAGCCAGAACATGCATCGCACCTGCTGATGAAAACACTCTTTTCGTTTCCGGGTCCAAACCTCTTTTGTAACCCAAAGTCAAAGCTGAAAGAATTTCAGTTTCTTCTTCACCTAAGTTCTGGCTTCGATAGATTTTTAATAATTTTTCTCTTGTGCTTTCTGCAAAGACTGCCAGTGAATTAACCTTTTCAGTCGTTTGTTTCCAGTTGGGATTTCTTAGGTAAAGTTGCCGATAAATCTTCTTTCCGGCTAAATAGGTTTTGTAATCAAATTCGTAAGGATTGCCATTGTTTTCAACCAAGTGTGGTTGAGCATTAAAAAGTATTACGCTTCCGGGATTTAACTTTTCAACCCGCTCATTTTTTTCAAAATAGACTAATACCTTTTCATTGCATTTAAAAATCGAATCGTTTCTGAAATAATAATTGAGTCGTAATAAAGTTTTGTAGGAATTTTCTTTTTCTTCAGGTGTTTCCAGAATAATTCCTGAATATTTACCATTAGAAAAGAAGAAAGGTTTTTGATTGCTCTTTATAGTAAAGACTGCTCCAAACAGGATGAATAAAAAGGTAATGAGCCAACCGGTAAGCAGTTCAAGTTGAAAGGTGTATTTTTTTTGAGTTAAAGCGAGTGCGGCAAGAAGCAAGCCAATTAGCCCGACCAGGTAATTAATTGGAAGTATTGTTTTGCCGGCAATGAAAATACCCAAAGCAAAAGCAATGGTAATTCGGAGGAACGGTATGGTTTGAACCAAATTTTTCACATGAGCATCTGAAGGTTATAGGGCTTCAAACGCTAATTTATGGAAAAAATTCTATTTTACAGGTACTTTTATTTTGTAATGAGGCTGGACTTTTCCCTTACTGATATTAAGTAATTTCCCTTTTAGAAGTCGTTTTCTAAGAGGTGATAAATAATCGATAAATAAAATTCCTTCCAGGTGGTCGTATTCGTGTTGGATTACCCTTCCGGCAAAACCTTTGAAAGTTTCCAGGTGTTCGATAAAATTCTCATCGAACCAGCGAATGGTAACCTCATCGGGCCGGGTAACATCTTCGCGAATCTCAGGCAAACTCAGGCAGCCTTCATTAAATACCCAGTCATCACCTTTAATGTCAATGATTTCGGGGTTGATAAACACTTTTTTAAAATCTGCGAGTTCTGGTTCTTCATCAGCTCCCGAGCTGGCATCAATCACAAACATACGAATCGGTAATCCTACCTGGGGTGCAGCAAGTCCAACCCCATCCGAATAATACATGGTTTCCCACATATTTTCTATTACCTGATCAAGATTTGGATAATCTTTGTCAATTTCCTTGGCTTTTTTTCGTAAAAGCGGATCGCCGTAAACCGTAACCGGATATTTCATCGTAGTATTTCTATTTTTTTAAGTTTCGTTGAAGTTCCAGGTAATTCTGCAGGATTATTGTAGCACTAACTGCATCAACCATTGCTTTGTCCTGTCGTTGCTTCTTTTTCAACCCTCCGTCTATCATACTTTGAAATGCCAGTTTAGATGTAAAACGTTCATCAAATAACTCAAGTTTGATATCCGGATATATTTTCTGAAACTTCTTTAAAAACGGATTTATGTATCGAACAGCTTCAGATGCCTCGTTGTTCATTTGTCGCGGGTATCCCACCACAATTGTTTCAACCTTTTCTTTTTCGAAATAGGTTTTCAGGAAATCCCAAATTGTGTAAGTAGGAACTGTTGTTAACCTTGTTGCAATAATCTGATCAGGATCGGTAACAGCTATTCCAACACGCTTTTTTCCGTAATCAATACTTAATATTCTAGCCATTCGTTTTAAATCCGCCGCAAAAATAGACAGAAATGTTAAGAAAAAAAAGAGAATATAATCTCTCTCATTATCAGTAAGTAACCAGATTGTGCCTCTTTGTTGAAAAGAATTTGGCACAGCCTTTGTTTTATGATGTGTAGATATCTTTAAAGGCGCCGCAAGAGCAAAGCAAACAACTTGTTGAATTTTAAACTAAATGTCATGAAAGCACTAAAATTCAGACTGTTTGCCACGATGATTACTCTGGCAGCAGTATTAATAATAAGCATAAATCCGGTTAGCGCACAACGAAGAAGTACCGAAAAAACAAATCGTGAAACAACTTCACGGAATGTGCAAAGGAAAGCCGTACAGAACAAGAGCGCTTCTAAAAACTATGATAGAGTTGATAAGAACAGGAGTAGAAATGAAGTAAAATCAAGCCGAAGTTCTTCGGTTCCTGCTCAGGTTGACAGATCGAGGACAAACAGAAATAACAATTCAGTTTCTTCCACTAGCAATCGTAAAAATACATCTACTCCGCGAAATTTGCCTTCAAACAGGGATGTTGAGAAAAAGTCAAATTCAGGAAATAGCAGAACTGTAATTAATCAGGGTAACACACAACGTTCTCAAAATCGTGAAAATTCATACCGTGTTCCTCAAAATCAGTCCAGAGATGTAAGTGTCAGGAATCGTGAAACTCCGGTAAGGGTAAATACAAGCACTGTCGATGGTAGGAGGAATACCGGCAGAACGGTTTCGAATAACCGCGATTTTTATCGAACTGATAAAGTGGACCGCAGGTATACTCCTAGCAGGGATTTTAAAGGGAGAAATGATTACTGGACAGAACGAAACCGTCCAGTTAATATGAATTATAACCGCAATGACCGGGATTACTATTCTCACTACAATTATAATAATCATAAACACTGGGATCGCAGTTGGGAACGTTATCGCTGGAATTACAACAGTTGGCGTGATTACTATCACGGATATAATCCAAGATCATTTGTGTACTACAGATATTATTATCATCATCCGCATTACGGACATGTAATTCGCAGGTTTGATTTCAGACCGCTTGTGTTTGTTCACAATTTTCACAAGTATTACTTCTACGATGGACACTTTTTCCGTTACCGTAGTGGAATTGGATACATTTTGGTAGATCTGCCTTTTGGATTTACTTTCGAGATGATTCCTGCTTCGTATTACGAAAGAGTTTACATCAATGGATATTTATATTTTAGGGTTGGCAACCTGTTTTTCGAATCAACTCCCTATGGTTTAAGCCTGACCCATTACCCCGACAGGTATTATGCCTGGGATAATTCGTATGAAAGAGAAGGGTACATGTTCGACGACGATTATTATTAAAGAAAGAAGCACTAAACCTTTAATTCATATTCATTTAAGTCTTAACTTCCTGTAACAAGTTCTACAGGAAGTTTTTTTTACAATAAATGTATAGTAAAACATAGTATTTTTGCGTGTAGAGAATGAATTCACATTGTTTTTTTATCTATTTTTAGTCAACCAAATACTTACTATATTATGGCAGCAAAATTAAAAAGAGATCAATTACCAGCAGAAAAAGTTAAGAACTGGAAGACAAACTTTGAAGAAGAGAAAAAAGAAACTTTTAATATTAAACTTCCTAAACTAATTCTCCAGAAAGCTACCTACAAAACTCTGATTGGTGAAAACGAGAATCGTGTTCGTATTTATCTTGGATTGGAACAAAGTAAAGAAGATGGAAAGTATTCGCTTTGCGCATTTGCTGTTTCAGCTTTTTTGCTGGGAAGTGGCGATGTTTATGCCGATTATGAAACTCCGGTTTACAAGCTTGAAAAGGCGAATATCGATTATTCAAACAATACCAAGGAAGTGATTGAAAGTATACGACTTTACCGGAAATGGCGAAACGGAGAATTGGACGCAAATGACCCTAGGGCTCCGTACCGGCAATACATTTATCCAAACGCTTATCTGTTGACCAAATTCGAGTTACACGAGCTTTTTAACGTTCAGGATGCTTCTGAAATTAAAGTGGAGTTTGGAATTGAAAAATCAATGAGTGTCATGTTAAGCGCATCTGCTAGAGCTGCAACCAGGGAACTTGTCGCTGATGAAGAAGATGAGTATTTTGATTATGCATTTCCTTGCCCACCGTATTGCGACGAACGGAGCATATATAATCCCTGATACGAATGTCTTTTTCTTTGTATTTACTATATGTCTTCGAGTTAATTGCCTTGATTTTTGGTAGTTATTATTTTAGAAATATTAAGCAAAAATTTTTGTATTTGTATTTTTATGTACTGGTGGGAGTCTGTACTGAACTATTTAATATTGTGCTAACTAAACTTGGTTCGCATAATAGTTTGTGGATTTCTCATATCTATTTCCCTTTGGAGTTTGTTCTGCTGGCATTCTTTTATATTCCACATTTGGCCCCCGTTATCAAGCGGCAATGGATAATTCTGATCATTTCAACTTTTGTGTTGTATTCAATTGTCAATGTTCTGTTTATTCAGAGTTATAATGAATTCTCTCAAGTAAGGGTTTACAGTAGTATTCTTCTTGTTTTGTTTTCATTGATTTATTTCTACCGGGTGATGAATGAAGGTAAGATCTCTAAAGTGTGGGAAGAACCAATGATTTGGGTAAATTCTTCAGTGATGATTATTTACTCAACTATATTTTTTTACAATGTTTTGGCTAATTTAATTCTTGCCGAATCGCGGGATAAAGCATTGTTGATGTCTTATATTTATTCGGTTGCCATTGTCCTTTTCTATCTTCTGGTTGCCATCGCTTTTTGGATGGAAGGCAGGCAACAAGTAAAGAGAAAAGGTATAAATTTGAATTGAACAAAGTCTTTGTTCGGTTCTTTATTGATGATTTGTTACTCAAGCACAATCTTTTATAACAGCACAATTAATTTAATTCTTGCGGAATCGCGCAAAATAGCATGGTTAATGTTATATATTTACACGATTGCCATTGCTCTTTCTATTTTCTAATTGCTATTGCATTTCGGGTAAAAGGCAGACAAGAAATGATAAACAGGTAAGTGTTGTTTGTTTTTCGGGGCAGGAAGTTCTGTGTAAAATATAATTTAATGATTTATGTAAGATGCCATTTCATCGATTTCTAATTGATTGTGAGTATGTTCTCATCGCTGTAAGTGCAATTACTGGTTTAGTTCGATACCAAAAAATGAAGACTGAACTTCGTTATGTGGTATACTTTGTTTGGCTTGGAGGATTCACGGAGATCTTAAATGTTTTTTACAGGTCTTTCCTTTTTAAGAACAACATGCCAATCGGGCATTTTTATATCCCGTTTTCAATTCTCATTTTTAGTTTCATGTACAAAAGATTACTGGCTGGTTTTTTGAACAAGTATATCTTCAATCTTTTGATATTGTTTTTTGTTTTATTTGCTGTAATAAACCCAGTTTTCCTTCAAAGCTTATGGGAATTCCCTAATGTACTCGGAGCGGTTGGAGCTTTAATGTTAATTGTTTTTTCTATACTTTATTATGGAAGAATGATGACCGAAGGTAAGATCAATAGGTTTGCTAATAATCCTTTGGCGTGGATTAATTCTCTTGTTTTATTTTATTATACCGGTAATTTCTTTTTTTATATTCTTTTCAATTTAAATGTCGAAAACTCCATTGAGTTTGCACAATTATCAACCAGGTTATATTTAATCCTAAATTTATTGTTGTATCTGTTTACTGCGTATATTTTACTTATAGTCGATAGAAAAAATAGTTATTTATGACATTTATCGATTACAACTGGACGCCAATTTTGATTCCGTTTCTGATCGGGATAAAAAATTACAAAAGTTTTGACAAAGCCTTTAAAATACTGTTCCTTTTTGTGGCAGTGGGCGTTATCTCCGAGGTTAGCAGTTTACTGGCTCGTCATCTTTTAGGCTCAAGGAACACCATGCCGCAAGGAAACTTTTATTTGTTGAGTGCATTCTTTCTCCTAAGTTGGTACTATATCGAGATTTTAAAAGACTTTGTTAAACCAAGAATACTGTGGGTTCTGGTTGTAATTTTCGAAATAGGAACTATTAGCAACTTTATAATTATCGGTAATTTAAATTCGTATCATTTTATTGCACAATCTGTATCTAAGATTTTGTATTTGGTTTATAGCTTATTCTTTTTTCACAAAACAATGGTTGAGGCACAAGTGAAGAAACTTTGGAAAGATCCTTATTTTCTGGTAAATATTTCTGTGGTGACATATTATGCAGGCAATCTTTTTTTCTCTGTGCTCTTTAATTTAATCCTGACTTATTCGCGTGAATTTTCAAAAATGACCGTTTTTTATTTTTCCGTTCTGAATACACTTTTTTATTTGTTAATTGGTTGGGCGTTTTTGCGTTTTTCAAAGATTACTAAATAAAGGATACATTTTATCTCTGCTTTTCAGTTTAATTCTTTTGAAAAACATTCAATATTAAATATTGTTATTAATTTCGTTAAACAGTGAATCGGTTGTGGGTGGAAACAGTTAATTCTGATATTATACTCGTATATTTCCTCGGTACAGTGGGGATGCTACTGCTTGCCGGCGGCTTACTATTCTTTTTTATTACCTACCAAAAGAGGCTTTTACTTAAACAGCTTGAACTGAACAAAGTAAAACAAGATCAGCAAAAAGAGATTCTCAGGAACACTATTCAGGCACAGGAAAACGAACGAAAAAGAATTGCCCAGGACCTGCACGACGAAGTGGGGGCAATGCTTTCTGTTGTGAAACTGAATGTTTCGATGATTGAGAGAAATACGCAGGAAAAAGCTAATACTCTTGCCGGAGAAACGAAGTCTTATCTGGATGAAGTAATTACACAGGTGAGAGGAATTTCCAGGTCACTTTTACCACCATCACTCGAAAAGCTGGGGCTAAATCAGGCATTGGAAGAATTAGCGAATTGGGTAAATAAAACCGATAAGATCAGAATTGATTGTTGGACAAAAGGTGAGTCATTTCGTTTTGACGCCAATAAAGAACTGGCCATTTTTAGGGTTTCTCAGGAGGTGCTAAATAACGCAATTAAACATTCGGAAGCCGAACACATAATAATTAATTCTCGCTATACCAATAAATATATTTCGATTGTTATTCGGGATTACGGAAAAGGTTTTAATATGCATGATAAAGTGCAAACTGGTCTTGGTTTGAAAAACCTGGAAAGCAGAATGGAAATGATTAATGCAGGTTTTAAACTGAAGTCAGAGCCTGGAAAAGGAACCACTGCTATAATACTCTTGACATTATGACGAATGGAAAGTTTGATATTATTGTTACTGACGATCATCGTTTGTTTCGAAAAGGCATGTGTGCCCTTCTTTCCGAATTTGATGATGTAGGTTTAACAGGCGAAGCGGGCCATGGCGAAGAATTGATCCAACAAATTAAGTTGGGGGAAATTTCGCCGGATCTTGTTTTGCTTGATATTAATATGCCTGTTATGGATGGGGTAGAAACGACCCGGTATTTAAAAGCACATTATCCTGGAATACGTATTATTATCCTTAGTATGGAAGAGGATGTTCAATTGGTCACCCATTTGATCGGTGAAGGTGTGGATGGCTACCTGTTAAAAAATTCTGATCCCGATGAACTTGAGCATGCTATTCGAATGGTAATGAGAAATGAGTTTTACTTATCAACCAGTCTTACTGGTGCAATCTTCCGAGGAGGAACTGCAACGGACAAAGTCGGAGTTCCTGAGTTCGATTTTACCGAGCGTGAGTTGGAAATTTTACAGTTGATTTGTGAACAGTTTACCGCTACCGAAATTGCAGAAAAACTTTTAATTAGCGCTCGCACAGCTGAAGGTCATCGAAGAAAACTTCTTGAAAAATCAAAATCTAAGAATATGGCAGGCTTGGTTGTTTTTGCCATTAAGAATAAATTGGTTGTAATATAAAAATCTTTCCTAAGCTATATAAAAAAGAAAGGGGTGCTTACAGGCACCCCCAGGTTGAAAATCTGTTATCCTTAACTTTTATCATCGTTGTTCAGGGAAGTGGGACAGTAATCGATGTGGGTATATTTTTCAAAACTGATGATAATACTGATAACAAACACAAGTAAGAACTTTTGACTGGAAACTTTAAATGCGTATTTTGTTTGTTTCCGACGTAACAAAGTTGTTAAAGAATAATTTCTCCTGAAAGAGTATTTCTACGCAAAATGAATAGGTATTTCTACGCAAAATGAATAGGTATTTCTACGTGTTCGGTTAACATAAATAAAAAAGAGCTGTTCCAAATAGAACAGCTCTTTAATTAGAATATTCTGAATAATAATTATTTCAGATTGGCTTGAGCAGCAGCAACACGTGCGATTGGAACGCGGTAAGGAGAACAGCTTACATAATCCATTCCAACACTGTCGCAGAACTTAACTGATGAAGGTTCACCACCATGTTCGCCACAAATACCCACTTTGAGTTTTGGTTTTGTGCTGCGTCCTTTTTCAACGCCCATGCGAACAACCTGTCCAACACCTTCCTGATCAAGAACCTGGAACGGATCGTTTTTCAGGATGCCTTTTTCAATGTAAATAGGTAAGAATTTACCGGCATCGTCGCGTGAATAACCAAAGGTCATTTGGGTAAGGTCGTTGGTACCGAATGAGAAGAATTCAGCCACTTCAGCCACTTTATCAGCGGTTACAGCAGCACGAGGAATTTCAATCATTGTTCCAACCATATAATCTACGGTTGCACCTTTTTCTTCGAATACTTTTTTAGCAGTTGCATGGATAATATCCGATTGCAATTTTAATTCTTTAACTGTACCAATAAGCGGAACCATGATTTCAGGACGTGCATCAACACCTTTCTGTTTCAGGTTAACAGCAGCTTCAATAATAGCGCGGGCCTGCATTTCAGTAATTTCAGGATATGTATTACCTAAACGACAACCACGGTGTCCCAACATTGGGTTAAATTCGTGAAGGTCTTCTACCAAAGCTTTTACTTGTTCTACTGTAATTCCCATTTCTTCAGCCATTTCTTTTTGGTTGGCTTCTTTGTGAGGTACAAATTCATGTAAAGGCGGGTCAAGTAAACGGATAGTAACCCCGTATCCTTCCATCGCTTCCAGAATTCCTTCGAAGTCTTCACGCTGGTAAGGCAACAATTTATCCAATGCTTTACGACGAGCAGGTTCTGTTTTTGCGAGGATCATTTCACGCATTGCTTTAATACGTTCACCTTCGAAGAACATATGCTCGGTACGGCATAATCCGATACCTTTTGCACCAAAGTCGCGGGCAACTTTTGCATCGTGAGGAGTATCAGCGTTGGTGCGAACGCTCATTCTGGTGAATTTTTCAGCAAGATCCATGATCTTTCCAAAGTCACCACTGAGGTCTGCATCCATGGTAGCTACTTTGCCTTCGTATACTTCACCGGTAGAACCGTTTAATGAAACCCAGTCACCTTCGTGAAACTCTTTTCCATCAATGGTCATTACACGGGTTTTATAATTGATTTTTACCGCGCCTGCGCCTGATACACAACATTTACCCATACCACGGGCAACCACAGCTGCATGAGAAGTCATACCACCACGTGCGGTAAGAATCCCTTTCGCAATGTGCATACCTTCCAGATCTTCAGGAGAAGTTTCAACACGGATTAAAATTGATTCCGGATATTTATTGGCTTCATCGGCAAAGAAAACAACCTGGCCGGTGGCAGCTCCCGGAGAAGCTGGCAAACCTTTTGCCAATACGTTGGCTGCTTTCATCGCAGCTGTATCGAATACAGGGTGAAGTAATTCGTCAAGTTTACCTGCATCGATGCGTTTCAAAGCTGTTTTTTCATCAATACGTCCTTCATTCAGCATATCAACGGCAATTTTTACCATGGCAGCACCGGTACGTTTACCGTTACGGGTTTGAAGCAACCACAATTTACCTTCCTGCTCGGTAAACTCTAAATCCTGCATATCGCTGTAATGGTCTTCCAGTTTTTGCTGGGTAGCATTTAACTGAGCATAAAGCTCAGGCATTGCTTCTTCCAGTGAAGGATATTTTGAAGCTCTTTCTTCTTCACTGATTCCCTGAAGTTTTGCCCAGTTTTTAGAACCTTCCAGGGTAATTTGCTGTGGTGTACGAATACCGGCAACAACATCTTCACCCTGAGCATTGATCAGGTATTCACCGTTAAATACGTCTTCACCGGTTGCAGCGTCGCGGGTAAAAGCAACACCTGTTGCTGAAGTTTCACCCATGTTACCGAATACCATGGCCTGCACGTTTACTGCAGTACCCCATTCATCCGGAATGTTTTCCAGGCGACGGTACAGAATTGCACGTGAATTGTTCCAACTGTTAAATACAGCTGCAACAGCTCCCCACAACTGTTCCCATGGATCAGTTGGGAAATCTTTTCCTGTTACTTTTTTTACGGCAGCTTTAAAACGAACAACTAATTCCTGTAAATCTTCAGGAGAGAATTCAGTATCAAGAGTAATACCTTTTTCTTCTTTTAGTTCTTCAATGATTTCTTCGAAAGGATCAATTTCTTCTTTGCTGGCAGGTTTCATATCCATTACAACGTCGCCGTACATTTGAACGAAACGACGGTATGAATCCCATGCAAAACGAGCGTTACCCGATTTTTTAGTGATAGCTGCCACAGCATCTTCGTTCATACCCAGGTTTAGAACAGTGTCCATCATACCAGGCATAGAAGCTCTTGCTCCAGAACGAACAGAAACCAAACAAGGATTTTCCTTGTCGCCGAATTTTGTGTCGGTAAGTTTTTCTACCAATTTAACCGCGGCTTCAACCTCAGGTTTAATCAGGTTAAAAGTAGCTTCCTGGCCCTGTTCGTTGTACATCGTACAAACTTCTGTTGTAATGGTAAATCCGGGAGGAACAGGAACCCCAATCAGGTTCATTTCCGCCAGGTTTGCACCTTTACCTCCAAGGAGGTTTTTCATGTCTGCTTTACCTTCTGCCTGACCGGCTCCGAAAGTATATACATGTTTAGTCATAAAATGTATTTTTTAGTTATGAATATTAGAATTAGAATTAACTTGAAAACGGGGTGCTAAAGTAAATTTTATTTTTAAAAATTGAAAGTTTTTTGGGGCTTAAGTAACTGTTATTTAGACTTAAATAATGTTTAATAAAAATAATTCAGAACAATTTATTCCCGTCAAATTTCTTGAATAACAATATTAGAAATTCAATCCATTTGTCCGTCAGTGTTTTAAGGAAATTCTGAGGACAAATTTTTATAGAGTCTCATTGAATATTCCTGGTTTTTTCTTTAATTATTGTATAAGAATTGTGATTCATTTACTTGAAAATTAACTCTTAACATTCTTTAACTTCCGTTGATACGAGTTAACGAAAATGCACTTTACTTTTGTATAAAGAATTTGAATAGTTTTAGTGTTTTTTCATAGAGAATAGATTTGGTTAGGTTAGAAAACAGAGGTGATATTGATCGTCTCTGTTTTTTTATGTCGGAATTCTGCCAAAACTTCCTTTTATTTTTTTCATTTCTGAAATAATTTCCACTTTTTTGAGATTCGTTTGACATTCTGTCTTTCAGTGTGTTATGGTCTGTTCTTTGTTTCTTCGGCAAGGTTTAGAAAAGGAGGATTGAACTATGAATATGAATAATTTTACTATAAAGTCACAGGAAGCCATTCAACAGGCCTTTCAGGTGGCACAGGGAAACAATCAGCAGGCTATAGAAACCGGGCATATTTTGCAGGGAGTATTGCACAGTGCAGAAAACGTTTCCGATTTTCTTTTAAAGAAACTGGGAGTCAATACGGTTATTTTCAAACAGGCTCTCGGCAAAATCATTGAATCGTATCCGAAAGTTTCGGGGGCTGAACAATACTTATCTTCTGGAGCTAATCAGGCTTTGCAAAAAGCATTGGCACTGGCACAGGAAATGGGCGATCAGTATGTTTCGGTTGAACATATTCTACTGGGTCTGCTTGAAGTGAAAGATTCAACCAGCCAGTTGATGAAAGATAATGGTATCGCGAAAAAAGAACTTCGCCTGGCGATTGAAGAACTTCGTAAAGGATCGAAAGTGGATAGCCAGACAGCCGAAGATAAATTCAATTCGTTGAATCGTTTTGCGGTGAATTTGAACGAACGTGCTCGTTCGGGGAAACTTGATCCGGTGATCGGCCGTGATGATGAAATCCGTAGAATTTTGCAGATTTTGTCTCGTCGTACCAAAAATAACCCGATCCTTTTAGGTGAACCTGGAACCGGTAAAACTGCCATTGCCGAAGGTTTGGCTCATCGTATTGTACGTGGAGACGTTCCTGAAAACTTGAAATCAAAACAGGTTTTCTCTCTGGATATGGGAGCATTGATTGCCGGTGCAAAATACAAAGGGGAATTCGAAGAACGTTTGAAAGCTGTTGTTAATGAAGTGGTTCAGTCAAACGATGAAGTTATTTTGTTTATCGACGAAATCCATACCTTGGTTGGGGCAGGCAAAAGCGAAGGAGCAATGGATGCTGCCAACATTTTGAAACCTGCACTCGCACGAGGAGAATTACGAGCCATTGGTGCAACAACGCTTTCAGAATACCAGAAATATTTTGAGAAAGAC
>Ga0116152_10002781_pt1 | contig 14211 bp, 15 predicted proteins | sample AD_UKC119_MetaG_FD_89894 | JGI IMG/M metagenome (GOLD analysis project Ga0116152, IMG submission 89894) | Active sludge microbial communities of municipal wastewater-treating anaerobic digesters from Hong Kong - AD_UKC119_MetaG | ecosystem: Engineered > Bioreactor > Anaerobic > Digestate...
GATCCCGCTGCCCACTGCCAACCGCCATTGTTTGAAGCCAGTTCGTAGTCGAGTAACTTCTGCGCAAAATAAGCTTCACCCCACCGCCAATCAATCAATAAATGTTTGGTCAAAAAAGAAGCTGTGATCATCCGGACTCGATTATGCATAAATCCGGTCTCATTTAACTCATGCATACCCGCATCTACGATCGGATATCCGGTCCGGCCTTGACACCAGGCATCGAACTCGTCTTCCCGGTTAAGCCAGGGTATGTGGTCATACTGGGGTCTGAAGGAATTGTTGACTACATGAGGAAAATGATACAGGATCATCATGTAAAACTCCCTCCAGATCAGCTCATTCAGATAGGTAGCGCTCCAGGCAAATGCATTGCCGACCAGATAGCGGATGCTGATGGTCCCGAAGCGTAGATGTACACTGAGGCGTGAAGTCCCGTGAATACCCGGAAAATTGCGCGTATCCTGATAGTCGCGGATAAGCTCTTCTTCCACTTTTTTTGCGGGAAACTCCTGATGTACAGGCTTAAAGCCAAGTGCTGCCAGCGGCATAACCGTTTGCCTTGGCATTTGAACGAGTTTATCCGCTGAAAAAATAACCGGGTACGGATCAATCATCTCTTGCCGGAACAGCTCTTTCCACTTTCTGCTGTAGGGAGTAAACACGGTGTAGGGCTCTCCATCCGCCTTCATCACATCACGCCGGTCCATGATAACCTGATCTTTATAGCCTTTAAACAGGATTCCATGGTCCGATAAAAGGGCATGGATACTTTTGTCTCTTTGAATGGCATAGGGTTCGTAATCCCGGTTGGCTATCACTAACTCAATCAAATAGGTCTTGACCAGTTCCCTGAATACTTCTTCCGGAGTACCGAAATAAGTTTTCAATCCAGAGCCATACGCAGCTAATTCATGATTCAATTGCTCCAACGTATCAAAGATAAATTGCAGTCTGGCATCTGCTTTCACTTCCAATTCATCCAGGATGTTGCGGTCAAATATAAAGATGGGTAAGACCGGATTTCCCGACTGCAACGCCTGTGACAATCCATGATTATCCACCAATCTCAAATCCCGCCTGAACCAAAACAGGGTAATCCGTTGCATTTTTGTTTAATTTTTTTTGATTTTTGTTAAACAAAACTAACCAAATTTTGATCTATATGGTATGAAATTTCGCGACGGAAACAAGACGGTGGTCATTGGTGCAGGATTGGCTGGTATGGCGTGTGCCGCATTGCTGGCTAAATCCGGACATTCTGTACAGTTGATTGAGAAACATGATACGGTTGGAGGAAGAAACCGGAAGTGGACTCACCAGGGTTTCCAGTTTGACATGGGACCTTCCTGGTATTGGATGCCAGATGTATTTGAACGCTTTTACCAGCTATTCGGGCATACCCATCAGGATTTTTACGAATTAAAGCGACTTGATCCTTCCTACCAGGTTTTCTGGAGTGACCGCGAGCCCATCACCCTCCCTGCTGATTTTGACAGCTTAAAGACATTGTTTGATGGATTTGAGGCAGGCAGCGGAGACCGATTGGCAGCCTTCCTAAAAGAAGCAAAAATTAAATACGATACGGCGATGTCTGAGTTCATTTACAGGCCATCGCTCCACGCCACGGAATATGCTGACCTCCAATTGATCCAGAAAAGCATGCGCCTGGATCTTTTCCAGTCCATTGCAAAGCACATCCGTAAATACGTTCAGGATCCTCATCTGGTACAGTTGCTGGAGTTTCCAGTGCTGTTTCTTGGAGCAAAACCACAAGAAACACCTGCATTGTACAGCATGATGAATTATGCGGACATGATGCTGGGGACCTGGTATCCAATGGGAGGAATGACGAAAATTTCGGAAGCATTCCATCAAATCCTGGCGGAGAATAAAGTTGAATTAATTACTGATACAGAGGTCGATTCATTCATCCTGGGATCCGACAGAAATGTGAAAGCCGTATCCACATCCAGTGGTCTATTGGAGACCAATCTGGTGATATCAGGGGCTGACTACCATCATACGGAAATGAACCTCTTACCGAATTCCAGCCGGTCTTACTCTAAAGCCTATTGGGATAAAAAAGTGATGGCCCCTTCTTCTTTGTTGTTCTATGTAGGCGTTGATAAAAAGATCCCCGGTCTTGAGCACCATAATTTATTTTTCGACGCACCTTTCTCCGCGCACGCCAAGTCCATTTACGACGACCACATATGGCCGGAAGATCCCCTCTTTTATGTGTGTGCGCCTTCCAAGACCGATCCGGTGGTTGCCCCGGAAGGCAAAGAAAATCTGTTCATCCTGATACCACTCTCTACCCGGTTAAAGGATGATCCCTCAAAGCATGACCACTATTTTAACAGGGTACTCGATCGTATGGAGCGCCAACTTGGGTGCACCATCAAGGACCATGTCTTGTTTCACCGCAGTTATTGCATCAATGATTTCATCAAAGACTACCATTCCTTCCGAGGTAATGCATATGGTATGGCAAATACCCTGTTACAGACAGGCCCATTAAGGCCAAAAATTAAAAGTAAAAAGGTAAACAATCTATTCTTTACCGGCCAGCTAACGGTACCCGGTCCTGGTTTACCTCCAGCTGTTATCAGCGGCGAAGTGGTTGCAAAATACATTCTTAAAAAACAAAAGCCAATCCAGGCATGATGGCGTTATACGATAGCGTCTGTCTGCAGTTGTCGCGGATGATCACTACGCGGTATAGCACATCCTTTTCCATGGGAATCCGAATGCTTGACCATTCGATCCGCCCCCATATCTTCGCAATCTATGGATTCGTTCGACTGGCCGATGAGATTGTCGATACCTTTCATGACTTTGACAAGGCCAGTCTTCTGGACCGTTTTAGGCGTGAGACTTACAGGGCGATCGATGAAGGCATCAGCACCAATCCGGTCCTGCATGCATTTCAGGGAACGGTCAATCAATACCAAATAGACTTGCAATTGATCGAACAATTTCTGCGTAGCATGGAAATGGACCTGTATCCGCAAAACTATCAACGGGAGAAATTTGAAGAATACATCCTCGGGTCAGCGGAGGTTGTTGGACTAATGTGTCTAAAAGTATTTTGCCAAGGAGATGAAGCTTGTTATCAGGATCTTAAACCGGGAGCAATGCGACTAGGCGCTGCCTTTCAAAAAGTCAATTTTCTGCGGGATTTGAAGAATGATAAGGAAGTTCTGGGAAGGATCTATTTTCCAAACTGGACCTCCGGAGGGCTTAACGCCGAAATAAAACAGGAAATAGAACAGGAGATTGCGGAAGATTTTGATGCTGCGCGACAGGCTATTCAACGACTGCCTTCGCAGGCAAAATTCGGCGTGTATTCAGCTTATGTCTATTACAAAGCTTTGTTCCTGAAAATCAGGTCTTGCCAGCCGCAGATTTTATTACAGAAAAGAATACGAATATCCAATGGTTTTAAAATTCTGCTTTTGATCCTCGCCAAAATGAATATTAAATTTAATCGCGTCTAATGCACATGCAGGTCAAAAAATGGGAGATGACATTGCCAATCACTTTGGAAGAAGCCTGGCAATTTTTTTCAAGACCGGAAAATCTGGGTCAAATTACTCCCCCGGAAATGAATTTTAAAGTGCTCAGCGATCTTCTGTCCGTACCGATGTACGCAGGCATGGTGATTCGTTATCGTCTTACTCCCTTGCTAGGTATTCCCGCTTCCTGGGTCACTGAAATAACGCAGGTCAACGAACCCTTCTATTTTGTTGATGAACAACGCTTCGGACCATACCGGTATTGGCATCATGAACACCATTTTGAAATAAAGGATGATGGTATTTTAATGACTGACTTACTCCACTATGTTGTCCCATTTGGCTTCATAGGCAAATGGATTGATAAATGGTTAATCAGTAAAAAAATTGATCAGATCTTCGCATATCGCAAAAACATATTAGCTAAAATGTTTACACAATGAATCTTGTAATAGGAATTATCATCACCCTTATCACCTATTCGGCCATGGAGTTTGTAGCCTGGTTTACCCACAAATACATCATGCATGGGGTATTGTGGTCCTGGCACCGGGATCATCACGTTCATGAACCGGGTTTCTTTGAAAAGAACGATCGGTTCTTTCTGATTTTTGCTATTCCTAGTGCAACATTTTTCATACTGGGAAGTACGACCGAATTGACCTGGATGATCTGGGCAGGGCTTGGAATATTATTGTATGGCATTACTTATTTCCTGGTCCATGATGTGTTTATCCATCAGCGATTTAAATGGTTCCGAAATACAAACAATGCTTATTTTAGAGCAATCCGCCGGGCACACAAAATCCATCACAAGCACCTGACCAAAGAAGATGGCGAATGTTTTGGAATGCTGGTGGTACCCTGGAAATTTTTCAACCGTTAATCATGAAATGGATTCTCTGCAGCTTTTTTACTTTTCTCTGGATAGCAGCCAACACGCAAAACCTTACCGATAAGTTCACTCAGATCAGTCACCGGGTTGAGACGTTCAAAGAATCGGAACACGTACCGGGTGTGGCCATAGCCATCACAAGCCATGGTGAGCTCATTTATGCAGAAGGTTTTGGCTATGCAGATCTGGAGCAAAATAGCTCTGTAAATCCTTTGACAACCCGATTTCGGATTGGCAGTATTTCAAAATCCCTAACCGCCTCCGTCCTCGCAAAACAACTTCAGCAAGGCCTGGTTGATCTTGATCTTCCCGTGCAGCATTATCTGCCGTCCTACCCTTCGGATGGTGACAAATCCATGATCACGCTACGTCTTCTGGGCGGACACCTGGCTGGCATCAGGCACTACAACGGCAATGAATTTCTAATGAACGAGCATTATACGGATGTCATTCCCGCACTGGATATTTTTAAAAATGATCCACTGCTCCACAAACCGGGCAGCAAATATGCGTATTCCAGCTACGGCTTTAACCTGATCAGTGCCGTAATGCAAACAGTGGCAGGAAAGCCATTTCTTGAACTAATGGATGATGAGCTCATCAAACCCCTCGGTTTGCTCCATACCGGTCCAGATATGGTCAGTGACATCATCCCCGACCGGACTGGTTATTACGTTGAAGACCTGCAGGGAAATGTGGTGAATGCTCCCGCAGTCGATAATAGCTATAAATGGGCTGGTGGCGGCTTTCTTTCTTCTGCCACAGATCTCTGCCGTTTTGCCAATGCACTACTGGGAGAGGACTTTTGGACAGCAGATACGCGGAAATTGTTTATCACCTCTCAAAAAGACGATTCCAATAAGGAAACCCACTACGGAATTGGATTTCGTAGCGATATTGACAACGCTGGCCGGCATTGGTTCGGTCACAGTGGTGGATCGGTGGGCGGTACATCCAACCTGGTTATTTATCCCGAAGCAGAATTAGTAATCGTGGTCTTGACCAATAAGTCCAATGTCCGGATAGGAACCTTAAACCAGGAAATTGCAGCTATGATTTTGGACTAAAACCAGGTCAGGCTATGTGAAGCTTTTCTTTCCGGTCTAATAATGCTGCTTCACTGTCCACATGATCAGGATCAGGAACGCAGCAATCCACCGGACAAACTGCTGCACACTGAGGTTCTTCGTGAAAACCGACGCATTCCGTGCATTTATCCGGCACGATGTAATAGAAGTCTTCTGAGATCGGTTCCTGCTTTTGATTCACATCGACTTGTTGGCCATTTTGCAGCCCGTAGGTGCCTGACAGTGTCGTTCCGTCCACCATAGCCCACTCGATACCTCCTTCATAAATTGCATTATTCGGACATTCCGGCTCACAAGCCCCACAATTGATGCATTCGTCGGTGATGATAATTGCCATGTATTCAGTTTCATTTACCCCTTAACACAAAAGGGCCCCTAATGGTTTTTCCGGCTGCAAATATAGCGGTTATCTGAAGAATGATTGCATCCTTCAAAAGACTTTACATCCTGGTTCAACAAGTTATCCATCCATCAGTCGGTGTATAATTCATTTAACGGGGTCGTGCCGAGCTCGAAGATAAAGTTGGCTAGGGAATCGGTACAGGCATTGAGGTATTTCTCCCCTTTTTCGGCCGTGGCGGGGTATGGATTTCCTACTCCGGTGTCCTCGGTAACGCAGGTCCATTGGCGCTGGGTGATTGCCCAACCCTGTTTAAGTGCAAGTGGTTTGAACGTCTTCGCCTTTCCGGGACCAGCCTCCTCCAGAGGGCGTACCAGATGAGGTGCAATATGCATCACAGCGCTGGTCTCCATTTCTCCCGCATGGTCTCCGGGATCTTCAAAGTATTTGGACCAGTCTACGGCACGCCACCAATTGACCCAGCAGACAAATACCTCCGGGAAGGTAAAAGATAGTTCCCGGATCATGGTTTTAAAGTCATTACCTCCATGCCCGTTCAGGATAATCAGTTTGTTCAACCCGTGTCTTTTCAACACATCAACTACGTCCTTCAAGATGGCTAACTGCGTTGAGGGTAACAGGTTCATACAAAACGGAACATCCAGCTGTCCGGTATTTACTCCATAACGTATGCCTGGTAAAACCAAGGGCTTAACTCCTCTCTCCCAGGCTTTCCCGGCAGCTTGTTCAGCTACCCATTCCACCTGATAATTATCCGTACCATAGGGCATATGGTAATTGTGCGCCTCTGTTGCTCCCCAGGGAAGAATGGCCACTTCGTATAGCTCATCGCGGACAGCCTTCCAATTTGTTTCTTCCAGTATATATGGTTTCATGATCGCTTAATTTACGTTTAATTCTCCAATCCCGGCAATTTTAAGAAGCTGTCCGATGGCTTTTGAAGATGATGTAAATCTCGTAATTGTATTACAGCTTTCTTCCAAGATTGACTAGTTTAAAGCAATTTTTATGCAGCACCAAAGTAGAAAATGGCATGGCGATTGAGCCTTTTTTATTCTCCAATGAGGAAATAGCAAAGATTTCAAACCGTGTAGAACTTGAGCATTTGCTATTTGAGCGGATGGTTCATCTTACTCCGGTTTACGACCGCATCCGCTATGAGACCGATCTGGAGTTATTACAAATCGAGCTGCTCAAGATGCAAAACTGGATCACCCAGCAAGGTATGCGGGTTGCGGTACTATTCGAAGGCCGTGATGCAGCGGGAAAAGGAGGAGCTATCCGCCGGTTCATGCGATATCTCAACCCAAGGGCTGCGAAGGCTGTTGCCCTGGGTAAACCCTCGGATATTGAGAAAGGGCACTGGTATTTTCGTCGCCATGTAAAAGAACTCCCCAATCGCGGTGAAATGGTATTCTTCGACCGCAGTTGGTACAACCGGGCGGTCGTTGAGCCGGTGATGGGCTTTTGCACGCCGGAGGAGTACGAGCGTTTCCTCCAGCAGGTTCCTGAATTCGAGCATATGCTCTATGAAGACGGAGTCAAGATCATCAAATTTTGGTTTGACATTTCCAAAGAAGAACAGGAAAAGCGGTTTCAAGCCCGGATGACTAACCCCCTGAAGCAGTGGAAAATAAGTCCGGTTGACCTGGCTTCCAGGGAAAAATGGGATGACTACACCCGGCATATCCGGGAAATGTTTATCAAGACCCATACAGAGTTTTCCCCATGGATTATCATCAATACCGACTCCAAGATGGAAGCAAGGCTGGAAAGTATCCGTTATTTGCTGTCAAGATTCAACTATCCTGGCAAAGAACAAGCCCAAACCATTCTAAGCCCGGATCCAAATGTTGTTCACCGATTCTACCGTTCGATGTATATCTAATCCGAATCTATGTATTCCAAAAAGGATCTTAAAAGACTATCATCTTCCCGGGCGTTGGAATTGCTCCTGAGGCAGGAGGTCCCTGACTTTCCTCTGGTTTTACAGGAATTGCAGTTCGAAACCAAACTGAAGAAATTACAAATAGCGCTGAATCAAATGCAGAGCTGGATCGTGCGCAGTGGTAGCCGGGTGGCAATCCTGGTCGAAGGAAGCGAATTTGCCGGCAGGGGAAGTCTGATCCGGGCTTGTATGGAGCACATGAATCCGCGTAATGTTCGTCTGGTGGCTTTGGATAAACCTACCGAGAAAGAGAAAAGTCAATGGTACTTTAAACGTTATATAGCCAGCCTGCCCGAACAAAGCGAGATCGTTTTTTTCGACCGCAGTTGGTACAACCGGGCTGTCGTGGAACCGGTTAATGGGTTCTGCTCTCCTGAGCAACATCTTCTTTTTATGGAAGAAGTCCTGGAGTTTGAGAAAATGCTTTTATCCGCTGGGACCATTCTGGTCAAAATCCACCTGACCATCAGTCGCAAGGAACAAGCGCTACGCATTGAGCATGTAAAACAAAACCCTTTAAGGCGGTGGGAGCTTTCAGCCGTTGATCTGAATGCGGTTCGTCTTTATGACCGTTATCATGAATACCAGCTAAAAATGTTTAAACTGACCGGTATAAAGCAGGCACCGTGGCAGGTCATAGAAGGGGATGTGAAACCGCTTTCTACCTTAAAAGCCATGAAATACATTCTGAAATCCGTGCCCTGGGAAAAACTTCCAGAGGGTTCTTAAATCCTGGATACCTATTTATTCATTCCTGCTTTTGTAAATCCAGGTGCCAACCAAATAACCTAATAGACTGGCCAAAACTCCAGGCCAGAGCGCATCAACTGCCAAAGGGTAGAAGTATTCAAAATAAATCCAGATTCCCGCTCCACAGATCATGGACCAAAGTGCTCCCGTCCGATTACTCCATTTGGTGAATAAAGCGACATTCAAAGGAATAAACAGCGATACCAGTCCAAAAACACTGGAGATACCGACCAGGTCGTAAATGTTTTGATGTCCAAGTGCAAAGAACACGGAGATCAGCCCCACCAGCAAGACGCAAAGTCTGGTTAACCATAAAAATCGTTGAGAAGTCAGTCGGTCAGCGACCAAAGGTTTCAGGATATTTTCTGATAAAATGCTGGCAGGTGCTAGCAAAGACCCGCTGGCAGTACTCAGAATGGCGCTGACCAGCGAACCGAAAAATAATATTTGCAGCCCAATATGTCCTTTTTGCAACACTATGGTGGGCAGGACAGTTTGAAGATTTCCCGCCATCATTTCCGGAAATAGGTGATTGGCCAGCAGGATAAGGTAAAGTGGAATCATCGCGAAAATCAGATACAACCCTGCTCCGATCAGGGTCGAATAATAAGCGGCTTTTTCCGATCGGGCAGAATTGACCCGTTGGAAGACATCCTGGCTCGCAATACTACCCAGTCCGATAATCATCCAAGCGGTAATCCAGTGAACCCATTCCAGAGGTCCATCATGCGGAAAAAACTGGTAATGGCTGCTTGAAACGCTATGTATTACGGATTGAAAGCCATCGCTCTGGCTTCCCCATACGATCGTCAGTGCAACCAACCCGGTGACTATCATGATGCTCTGCAGGAAATCGGTTATCGATACTGCCCACATACCTCCCCAGAAAGTATAGAAGATGACCATACCTGCAGATATCAGGACAGTTGTGGGTAATGCCATGCCGGTGATCGTTGATAATAATAAGCCGAGGGCAACCAATTGCGCAGCACAATAACCAAAGAAAGAAAAGATCATCATGACCCCACTGATTTGTTCGGCTACCCGCCCAAATCGCATCCGGAATAAATCGATAATGGTGTACACATTAAGCCGGTAAAGCCGGCGGGCGTAAAATACCGCTACCAGTACGAGGCCAAGCACTGCCCCAAACGGATCTTCTATAACTCCGAGCAGCCCGTGTTCTAAAAACTCAGAGGATGCTCCCAGGACCGTTTCACTTCCAAACCAAAGCGCAAAGACTGCGGCTGCATTCAGATATGCCGGAAGATTACGACCGGCCATGATAAAATCTTCGGCATTAGAAACCCAACGCTTGGCGAAATATCCGATGGAAACTGTGAAGACCAGGTAAACCAGGATGGCGACAAGTAACATGAACTAATCCATTAATGAAGACCATCGAAAAGATATATGAAAAAATTAAGGGATCAGCACCTTTTGAACCTGTATTACGCGAAATGTGTTGAACACAGTGGAGTTATGCATGATCCAGGCAGTATCACCAAAATCAATTAGCTATGTCGACCAATAAATTCCTCGGCTTGATTATCATGGGTGTCCTGGCTATCGGTATCATTTGGACAATTACCCACCTTCCTTCCATCATTGCTATTGGCTTAAATCTGGCAGGACTTGCATTTGTACTTGCTATTCTAGCGCTTCTCGGATTTTACCTCTATCAGCTCCTGCGCAAAAAATGATCAATTCCGGAAATCACTTCCTGATGCGCTCTTTGCCTTCTTTGGATAATGCAGAACTCCGGGTCAAACTTTTGATTTTTTTTACCGGACGAAACCGTAGCGCTGACCAATCATCATCCAAAGCTACCTGACGGACAGGTTCCAGACCAATTGCCCCCATCGGCTCCCATCCATGATCCCGGGATAGTCCGGTCTGATACCGTTTGGAAGATTTTTTCGGATAGGCAAACCACAAGACCGGGTCTCTGGTTTGGTCTACCTGGCGCAATTCTTGCGCCAGCTGTGCAATATGCGCGGGATCCAACAAAAATGCTACCAGAAAGTCCAGATCCTTTTTTATGGCCTCGTCCTTCAGGACTTTTGCCTCTTTGCCCCACTGCTCAAATAAAGGAGTTAGTTCTTCGGGCATCCGGATGACCTGTATTTCCTGTTGACCCTTATAATTGAGTTTCTTAATAATCTCCTCCATGGTTTTCGATATGGTTTAATACCTGAGGTTAAAGCTAAAATCTTTTTGATCGTTTCCGCATCACCTACCAACGGAATAGTTCGCAAAATCCTCCGGGGTATTCACATTCTGCAACCAATCCGGATCCGGTACTTCCAATAATTGAATGTCGCTATTGATCAAAACTTTTCTCGGGCAGGAATAACCCATGGCCAGAAACTGAAGCATTCGCTGGTATATTTTTGGCTCATAGATCGTAAAAAGCGGATCAGCAAACCCGGTTTCCGGATTGAGAAATGCCGTTGCCATTTTCGTCGGGTCCCGGTGAGCTATTAAATAATCCAGCGAATCCGGATGGATGCCCGGCAGATCACAAGCCGTAACCAGCAATGCATCATCCGGATGTTTTTGAAAATAACTTAAAATAGCACCAAAGGGACCTAACCCTGAGAAGGCATCTTCAATCGAAGGCTTGGAGGATTCCTGTCCAGGGCGCACCGAAAAAAACACCTGATCCAGCCTGGAATCCAAAAGCTGATACAGGTAATCTTTTTGGGTAAGCCCATGATAGTTCATCTCTGCTTTATCCTTGCCCATCCGGCTGCTTTTGCCGCCGATCAGAACCATCCCGCTTATGTCTGGTATTGTGTTTACAACCAGGGACTTAATAGCCGCCATCCAGGTCGTCTCATCTTTCAACGCAAGCACCGGAATGGCCGGATGGTAGGCCGGATGTTCGGTCAGCAGCGCAGGAATCAAAGCATCATTCTCTTTCAATAAAATCAATTCTATGTTTTTGATCCGGTCCAGACGTTTTTTCAGTGAGTGTTCTTTAGCCGGATCGATTACAATGATCTGATATTGGGAAGGAAAGTGATTTCCATTGATCCATAAGACATCCAGATCATGAAAGCGGATCTTCCAATCAAAATCACTCATCGGGTGACGATCCTGCCATTCTCGATAATGAATATGATCCGTCACCACGACCTCCAATCCCGCTGATTGTAGCAGATGATCCGAATCAAGCGGCTGATCTCCACTTCGATGGGCTGCATCCAGATAACCCATTCTGAATCCGGGGAAGGATTGTGTGATCTTTTGAATCAGCAGCCTGATTTCCGAGCAACTGGTTCCCAGGATACCCCACTCATGCCGGTGGAATTGACCTGAAGTGGGTTTAACCAGATTTGCATGTTTTTGATGTGTATTCATAGTTCCCGGATAAAATCTTTCTTTCCTCCCGTTTTTTCCATAAGCATGATATCCGTAATCTGTATGTCATGAGACAAAGCCTTACACATATCATACACCGTTAGCGCGGCCAAGGACACGCCGGTCAGGGCTTCCATCTCGACACCGGTTTTACCATCCAGTTGAGCAACACACTCGATATGCAGCCGGTCGATTCCCTCAACCTTAATGGATACCTGGCAATGGCTTAGAGGGAGCGGGTGACAAAGCGGTATGAGGTCACCTGTTTTTTTGGCGGCCATGATACCTGCCAGAATAGCTGTCTGGAAAACTGGACCTTTTGGAACATAAAGCTCCTCACTTTCAAGCATCCCAATGAGCGTTTCTCCCAGAATAACCGTGGCTCTTGCTCTGGCCATCCTGCGACTCACCTGCTTCACCGTAACGTCCACCATACTGGGCTGACCATCCTTCAGGTGACTGAATTCCTTTGTCATAATTTTCCGTTATTCATCCACCAATCGTTGACATTGATTCCCTGCTGCTTAATGGAAACTGCAGTCCTTGTTTTTCTGCTTCGAAACCATCCTTTGCCCGGTGGGCAACTGCATCCCGGATGGATGCTTTAAGCTGCTCATCGGTCGCTCCCGACCGCATTATATCACGGATATTAAATGTACCGCGGTCGTAGAGGCAGGTTTTCAGGACTCCTTCGGGAGTGAGACGGATCCGATTGCATGAACCGCAAAAGTTCCTGGTATAAGCAGGTATAATCCCGATTTTACCCTGAAATCCGGGTATGGTGTATAATAGGGCCGTAGCGGATTTTTCCGCCTTTACGGGTTTTATTTCCGGAAAAGCTGATGTCAATTGCCCAAGGATGTAACGGTGGTCCCGCCAGGTAAGCTGTTGTTCATGCCCTCCCCCATTAAATGGCATTTCCTCGATATAGCGTACATCTACCGGTCGTGACTCGGCCAATCGGGCCATAGTAGTAATTTCATCTTCATTGATGCCTCCAAGGACTACCATATTTACCTTAACCGGGATTCCGGCATCAACCAATTCATCGAGGGTAACCAACACATCCTGCAATACATCTCTCCGTGTAATCTCTTTAAACCGTTGCGGGTCCAGCGTGTCCAGGCTCAGGTTGATCCCTTTTACCCCGAGATTTGTGAGCTGTGGAATAAACGGTCTCGTGACCGTACCATTGGTCGTGATGTGCAGGGCTTCGATACCGGGAATTGCTGCAATGGACTCCATCAAATGGATGACGTCCCTCCGGATAAAAGGTTCTCCTCCGGTAAATCGTACTTTACGTACGCCCATTTGAGCCAGTACCCGAACCAACCTTTCGATTTCTTCATAATGCAACAGATGTTCCCTGGGTACATATTCGATACCTTCTTCAGGCATGCAGTAATAACACCTGAGATTGCAGCGGTCTGTGACAGCTATCCGGATGTATTCTATGGATCTACCGTGGTTATCGATCAGTTTTTCCATGTCCCACTGAGATAAACCTCTAAAATACGCAATTTCTGCCTAGCCATGTGTCAGCTTAATTTACGGACTTGAGGCCTAATGCCTGCCGATAGGTACTGTCTACCGGCTCATGATGGTTCCAGTAATCTAAACGGATAGTTTCTTTACGAATAGCTTCAGTAGTTGTAATCGATGGATCTGGCCCAAAACCATTTTCTGTAATCTCCTTCCAACTTAAAATGCGATAAGGGAATTCTGCTTCAAAATGGATCATCAATTCCCGGGTCATATCCAGATAACGGATGTGATACGTCCGAATTTTATTGGATTCTTCCTGGACAAAACGGCACTCCGCACGGACCGGTTGTACGGGCTGGTGCCTCAGGCGGGTAAAAAGCAATCCCGGAATCATTTCAATCTTCCCCGTAGGCAGTGCATCGGGGTTTATCCGGATTTGCTGCCATATTTCATCTTCTAACCAATAATTTCCATCCAGGTCTTTCAAGACATCACCTTCCTGTTCAAAATAGGAAAACGCCCTAAGTTGGTAACCATGATCTATTTGGTTGAGTTGCGTGAAGCTTTGTCCACACCATTCCTGACTACTGGCCGTAACTTTAAGGGGATGCTGTATTCCACCTGAAGTGGGTACAAAACTGGAGAGCATCATGGAATAAGGATAAATGCCCGTGGTAAATTTCTTGGTCAGGTTGCATTTCAATACATTCACTGCATCAGTTCCGGCAGTTCGCGGGTTATCCAATTTTACTTGTTGAGATCTCGAAAAATCTTCAGTTACAAAAATCAGGACGGCC
>Ga0116152_10002787_pt1 | contig 14197 bp, 8 predicted proteins | sample AD_UKC119_MetaG_FD_89894 | JGI IMG/M metagenome (GOLD analysis project Ga0116152, IMG submission 89894) | Active sludge microbial communities of municipal wastewater-treating anaerobic digesters from Hong Kong - AD_UKC119_MetaG | ecosystem: Engineered > Bioreactor > Anaerobic > Digestate...
CTCGTCATAGCCAGTGCCGCCGTACGACATCTGCACGCCGTTCTTCCAGATCCCTTTGAGGTAGTTGTAGAAATGACCCTGCTGACTGGGATCGGTCACAGCGAAGGCACCTTCCCGGTTCCAGAACAGGAAAGCGCGCATGCCGAAACGCTCGTTGTCCGGGAATCCATCACCGTAGCCAATGCCGAGGCCTTTGTACGGAATACCATGCTCCTGCTGGGCCACGATGCAATCGAGGAACTCCAGGCTGCTCTGGGGGCCGGGGTTATCCATGCCATCCGCATCCTGGTAAGGACCCTCGAAGAAGTCAACACCGACCGCAGGTGGTTGCAGGCCGTAGCCGGGCACGCCGTTACAGTCCTCGTCATTCTCATCCCAGTTGTAAGCGAAACCGAAACCACGCTGCACATCGCAGCCTACGAAGTCATCGTTCGAGCAGCCAAGGTCCGGGTCGATGAAGTGGCCGAAATAGGTATCGTTCAGTGTCTGCTGGCCCTGGTTGATGACCGTGAAGTTGTAGAAGGTCATGTTATTGACCTCGTTGTTCGAGCTGAAGGCGAAAGCCTGCGCCCGGACCTCGAGTCCGATGGCCTGACCACCGAAGGACTCGGTGTGCACATCACCCCGATCGTTGAAGATCCAGAAGATGTTGTAATCGCCGAAGAGGTTCACAGGATCCTCGCGCTGACGGCTCTTGCATTGTTCCACGGTCTCATCAAAGCCGTAATCGGGGAAATCGCCCGAGAACGGATCATACACACCATCCCCGTCGGCATCAACGAAAGGTGCCAGGTAAAGGTCCTGCCCTTGATCGATGGACCCTTCAGCAGGCCAGGTGACGAATGAACTGGGAACGGAATATCCATCGGGGAAGAGTTCATCGATGTTGCAGTCCGGGTCGTCAAGACACTGGCGATACTGGAGGAAGGTCTCGGCCTGGGCACGTTCCGTGATCCAGAACCGGTCATAGGCAAGGCAGGTCTCCGCCTCCACCGATGCGTTCTGGTTGTTCAGGGGGCCGGGCCAGAAATCGTTGCCTTCCGCGCGGAACAGCACGGCCGCCAGTTTCAGCTGGTTGTCCGTGGAGATCCCACCCATCCACAGACCACCGGCGAAGATGGCGCTGGGATTGCTGAAGGGCGCTGCAGGCGCCGTGCTCTTGGGCACTTCATAGCCGGAGAGGGAGTTGCCACCACGTCGCTGCCACATGTTACCGCCGTTCTCGATGATGGCGCGCACGTTGTTGTACTCCAGTGTCGTGCGGTCAGAGGCGGGAACGCAGGCGGCGGCCTTGGGGCGGAAGCCCTGCATCCCTGCACCACTTGCCGGCGGATTCCAGCCGAAGGATGGACTGGCCGCGGCCACAAGCAGTGCCGGTGCGACCACCCGGGTCAATATGGTTCTCGTGTAGGCTTTCATGGTCTTGCGTTTTCCTATCACATCAGAAGTTGAAGCGGACACCCAGGCGAATGGTGCGAGGGGCTCCGTAGTTGTTCGGGTTGTTCACCTTCAAGGCGTACAAGTCCCGGAACGATGCCGGATCCGTCTGTCCATTGATGATCTGCTGGGTCTGAGCGGAAGCCAGGTAACCATCGTTGTTGGGCGAGCCCGTGAAACGATAAGCACCGGTGATGTTCTCGGTATTGAACACGTTGGTGACCAACAGGTAGATGTTCAGGTCGGCGCTCTTCGCCTTCTCGCCCTCCTTGCCTCCGAAGGAGAGCGGGATGTCGCGGTCAAGCTGCAGGTCGGTGGTGAACTGCCAAGGCAAGCGGGAACCGTTCAACGTACCTTCCAGGGCACGGCTACCCGTATCCGCACCTTCATTGTACACGATGCTGCTACGGCTGTAAGGCGTACCACTGCCGAGGATGCTCACCACGTTAAGCCCTGTCCGGCTCAGGATCGGCTTGCCGAAGAGCATTGGCCCGTTGTAATCCTTGCCACCACCATAGCGGAAGTCGAAGGTGGTCTGGAACCGGTGACGCTGATCGAAGTTCAAAGGAGCGATGTTCCGCAGGTTCGGCTGACCGCTATTGATCAGGTTGATGCCCGTGGTCGGTCCCGAACCCGTACCATCGGCGAACTGCAGGGTGTAGGAGGCGCGCATCCACACATTCCCCGTCTGCCGCAGATCGAAGGTGGTGGTGAACCCTTTCACCGTGCCGAAGTCGAAGTTGTCGTAGGTGCGATACGTGCGCGGGAAGGCGTTCACGATGTTCCGGATCTGGATCTGATCGCGCAGCTCGCGGTAGTACGCGGCTATCTTCAGCGAGGAGGATTTGGACAGCACCTGCTGGAAGCCCAGTTCGTAATCAATGGTCTTGGTCGGCTTGAGGTCCGGATTGTTGACCACATCACCGGTAAGCCCGAGGTAGGTCATGGTGACCAGGTCGAGGCGGCTCTGCACCGCGTTGGGGCGCTGTGTGAGCACATCGTAGTGGGCAAAGAACACGGCCTCATCGCTGATGGGGAAGGAGAAGGCCACACGGGGCATCACGTTCACCGCAGGGGTGTAGTCCTTAAATCCGTTCTGACGAAGGTCGGAACCGGAGATCTCCTGGGGCTTGTCACCCTCAACGAGATAGGGCTTGATCTCACCAGCCTCCAGCACGGAGTTCCCATCGCTCAGTTGAACCCCTTGTGGGCTGTACCAAGTGTCCCCATCGCGGTAGCCATTGATCTTGTTCGGATCAGTGGAGTTGTCCACATAGACCACGAAATCATCGCCGATGTTCGACGGGCGGTTATCCAAGGCCTCCTGGATCCGTGCGTTCGGAACGGAAGAGCCAGCTGTGTAGGCCTCCTGGAAGAGGTATTTATCCTTCAGCACGGGCTGGTTGGCATCGTAACGGTCCACCCGCACACCCACGTTGAAGATGATGTCATCGAAGGTGAACTTGTCCATGAGGTAACCGGCCATGTAGATCGGTTCGAAGGGTGCCTGCAGGCGCGTGTACTGGCCCTGGTCGTTCTTGCCGGTGAAGAATTCGGAGAAGCTGGGCTTGCCGGTGATCTTGTTGCCCAGGTGGTCATAGCCCACATAGGACACGAAGCTGTTCCCCGAGTTCACAAGCTCATCGGCAGAGAAGAGATCAAGGGAAAGCTGATCCGGGTCGATCGCATCCAGATCGATGAAATCGCCTCCATCCGGATCGAGGCCCAGGGAGATCCGCAGGTTCCGATCAAAGTTGGTCTGTCCATCGCCGGAGCTGATACGGCGCGTGAGCGCGTAAGGGAAGGTGGCATCGGGCAGACCGTTGTATCCCCCGTCGATGATCTGCGTCGGGTTGTCATAATCCCACACGAGGTGGGTGTTGACCATGCCACGGCCCCGGGTCCAAAGGCCCACCGGAGCCAGGTTATAACGCCGTTGCGACAGTTGTTCATACTCCACACCCAGTGCAACGGCATGGTTCCCGATGTCCGCACTTCCGAAGGCGGAGAATCGGACCTGATCGTTCAGTCGTTTCCTGAATTCCGCATCGTTCGGTGCATCGATGAAACCGATGCTGTTCCACAGGTTGTAGATCACACGCGGTCGTTGACCGTTCCAAAGCACCCCCCTGTTCTGGGATTCCACCAGGTTACGACGGAAGCCGACGTAGTTGGGGTTGGGGATGCCGAACAACAGTTCCCCCGGGAAGTTCTCCTGAGGCATGTTGTTGAAGTAGAACGTGTTGATGGATGCCAGATCCGGGTTCTGGGTACCCGGCGTGAAGATCACCAACGTGTCCTGGGCACCGAGCTGCGTGAGGTATTGGGGGTTCAGGTTCGGGGTGACCTCGAACTGAGGTGCCTGAAGGGTCTGGAATTTCCCCACATAGCCATAATCCCAGAAGCGGTCCTCATGCACGAAATCCTCCACCTGGCTCCTGTACTGGGAATAATCCAGCTGAAGCGTGTAGTAAGCGTTCTGGATCGCACTCCGCTTCTCCTCCTCCGCAGAACGGTTGATGAAACGCTGGGTGAACTTGACGAAACCCCTCCACGTGTTCTCCTTGATCCGGATGTTGTTCTCGGCGTTGAGCAGCGAGTTGTCCCGGTTCCAGTCCTGGCGATTGCTGTAATCGATGGAACCACCTACCGTGAGGTTGATCGTCGGGGTGGTGGTGATGTCGATCTTTCCGGAGCCGAGGTATCTGATCTCGCCCGCGTTCTGACGGGTCTTCAACTCCTGGATATCCGACGTCCGCAGGTATTCGCTCGAATACGCGAGGATGAAATCGTTCGCCCCGTTGGGCCGCAGTTGAGCTGGGTTGGACAGCAGTTGATCACGCACCTCCGGGCGCACCCGTACATCCCCCAAGTAGGAAGGGGAGCCATCGACCACATTGGTGTACTGGCCGGAAACGAAGAATCCGATGAGGGGTTTGGTCTTATTACCCAAGCTGTCCTTCTTGAAGAGGATGGGCCCGCTCAAGCTGGCCTCCAACTGGTTGAAGGCGTATTTATCCAGACCAACGATGTCCGTGATGTCGCTACCCACCTTGTATCCGGAGGTCAGGTAATCGAAGCCGCCGAAGAAGTTCCGGCTCGGACCCCGCGTGGTGATGTTGATGAGACCCCCGGTCACGTCGCCGAAGTTGGCCGGGACCCCACCGGTGATCACCTGCACCTCTTCGATCGCGCTCTTGGGAAGACCGGTACCCGCTCCGGCAGGCACCTTCACACCGTCGATGTAGTAATAGGTGTTCTCTGTCCGGGATCCACGAATGCTCACCCCACCGCCGGTGCCGGCGTCGCTCGCCCCGGCTACGGTGGTGGCAATGGAGTTGGCCGAACGACCCGGCATCTTGGCGATCTGATCACGCGTTACCGTTCCTCCGGATGCCCCTCCGTCCCTGTCGATCAGTGGCACCACGTACTGTACCACCTCGAATTCCTTCAGTTCCACACCCTGGCTGAGTCCGATGTCCAGGAAGGTGATCTTACCGTTGGTGATCACCACGCCCACCTGCTTGTAGGGCTGATAACCGACGTAGCTCACCACCACATCGTAGTTCCCCGGGTCCAGTGGTTTGATGAAGTAGCCGCCATCGAAGTCGGTGGCGCCCCCGGATACCTGGGTACCGTTGCGCTCAACGACCACGTTCACGAACGGCAGTGGCTCATTGGACTTCTTGTCCTTGATGGTTCCTTTCAAGCTGCCAAAACCCGTTTGGGCCACGAGCGCTATCGAGGTGAGGATGGAAAGGACAGCTGTGGAGAATACTCTTCTCAACATCAACGGTAGGTTTTACGTTCAGGTGAACAGGGCAACGAGGGGGCGCTAATATAGAAAGTTCCCCCTTCCGACTTTCGCCCTGCGATCGCCGTCCCGCGCGAGTTCCAGCGCGTCGACCCTTCCCCGAACCTTCCGGTCCATCCAGCCCGCATGTCATCCTGGGGTAACATGCTCGAAATATATCTGAGGAGGAGGCGCTTCCGGAGGCCCGGAACGAGCAATGGTCGTTGTGCAGCGAGCACCAACCGTCTGTCACCCACCAAAGGTGCGGCGGAAGAACCCGTCGCGGTGCGGTCCGCTCCCCCGCCGGTCGGCGCGCTTGGTATGCCGCTTGATCCGCTTACGGGTGGCCTTGTCCTGGATGTCCAGGTGACGCTTGCGGTCATCCCGCTCCTGGCGTGCCTTCGCCTTCTTTTCGTCCTTGGCCTTCTTCGCCTGGATCCGTTCCTGCTTCTTTCGGGAGATGCCGTCCTGCGCGGAGGAGACCACCGGAGCCGCTGATAGGCCAATGAGAAGAAGTAGGTAAGCCAGCCGCCTGCGCATGGTACAAGGATAGCGCAATGACCGGGCCATTCCGCCGTTGCCACCCGTGGGCATACCTTCGTGTGCTCCCAGCCACACCAGCGTGGCCACCATGCGCAGGCTCCACACCTCCATCATACCGGCCGTTCTGGCCCTATTCGCGCTGCTCGGGGGCTGCCGCAAGGAGGAACGTGGAGGCGTGCCGCTGACCCCGGTGGACATCAGCATCAACGTGAACAACCCGGCCTACATCGATGTGTCGGTGCCGGGCGGCTGGGTCTACCTCAGCGGCGGATCCCAGGGGTTGATCGTGTATCGGGCCTCCCCCGATGAGTTCGTGGTGATGGACCGGCACTGCCCTTACCAACCTGCGGAATACTGCCGGGTGTTCGTGGACGAGAGCGAGATCATCGCCCGGGATTCGGCCTGCTGCCATTCGGCCTTCAGCATCGTGGACGGCAGCGTGGTGGAAGGCCCGGCCGCCTTGAACCTGCAACGGTACAATACCACTTTCAACGGAACGACCCTGCGCATCTACAATTAGGTGAGCGCCTGGTGGCCGGATGAACGAGAAAAGGGCCGCCCCGTGGGACGGCCCTTCGCAGGTTCGGGAGTGCCGGTCAGTATCTGTAAGCGTCGGACTTGTAGGGTCCGTTCTTGGCCACGCCGATGTACTTGGCCTGCTTGTCGTTGAGCTCCTCCAGCTCCACGCCGATCTTGGCGAGGTGCAGGCGGGCCACCATCTCATCGAGGTGTTTGGGCAGCACGTACACCTTGTTCTCGTAGTTGGCGCTGTTCTGCCAGAGCTCGAGCTGGGCCAGGGTCTGGTTCGTGAAGCTGTTGCTCATTACGAAGCTGGGGTGGCCGGTGGCACAACCCAGGTTCACCAAACGGCCTTCAGCCAGGATGATGATGTCCTTGCCATTCACGGTGTACTTATCCACCTGCGGCTTGATCTCCACCTTGGTCTTGCCGTGGTTCTTGTTCAACCAGGCCATGTCGATCTCGTTGTCGAAGTGGCCGATGTTGCACACGATGGTCTTGTCCTTCATGGCCTCGAAGTGCTCGCCGGTCACGATGTCACAATTGCCTGTGGTGGTGATGACGATATCAGCCTTGCCTACCACGGTGTTCAGCTTCTTCACTTCGAAGCCGTCCATGGCGGCCTGCAGGGCGCAGATCGGATCGATCTCGGTGACGATCACACGAGCGCCGGCACCTTTGAGCGAAGCCGCCGTGCCCTTGCCCACGTCGCCGTAGCCGCATACCACGGCCACCTTGCCGGCCATCATCACGTCGGTCGCGCGGCGGATGGCATCCACGGCGCTTTCCTTGCAGCCGTACTTGTTGTCGAACTTGCTCTTGGTGACGCTGTCGTTGATGTTGATGGCGGGCATCACCAGGGTGCCGTTCTTCTCGCGCTCGTGCAGGCGGTGCACGCCGGTGGTGGTCTCCTCGCTGAGGCCCTTGATGCCCTTGACCAGTTCGGGGAACTTGTCGAAGACCATGTTGGTGAGGTCGCCACCATCATCGAGGATCATGTTGAGCGGCTGGCCTCCTTCGAAGGCGAAGAGGGTCTGCTCGATGCACCAATCGAACTCCTTCTCGTTCATGCCTTTCCAGGCATACACGGGGATGCCGGCAGCGGCGATAGCGGCGGCGGCGTGGTCCTGGGTGCTGAAGATGTTGCAGCTGCTCCAGCTCACCTCGGCGCCGAGCTCCTTCAAGGTCTCGATGAGGACGGCGGTCTGGATGGTCATGTGCAGGCATCCGGCGATGCGCGCGCCTTTCAGCGGCTTCTGCTTGCCATACTGCTCGCGCAGGGCCATCAGTCCGGGCATCTCCGCCTCGGCCAGTTCGATCTCCTTCCGGCCCCAGTCGGCGAGGTTCATGTCCTTCACCTTGTACTTGAGCTGCTCTTTGGTCTCCGCCATGGTCGTATTCATATGGTTGCACGTCCGCTTCGCCGAACGCGGGTGCAAAAGTACGGCCGTATGGACCTTCTGGCAACCCTTGTGCACAACTCCTCCCCTTTTGGCCATCAGGGACTTACCCCAAGGGGCAAGCGGTGACCTCGCGGTAGATCCGTTCGGTGTCCTGCGCCTTCCTGGCCCAGGTGAACTCGGTGACCGCCCGTTCGTGCCCGGCATCCCCGAGCCGCTTGCGCAGGTTCGGATCCGCGGCCAGCTGGTGCATGGCCCGGGCCAGCTCATCGATCACCTGCGCAATGGACCTGGCCGGAATGGCGAAGCCGGTGGCATCGTTCACGTACACTCCGGGACCGCCAAGCTTGAGGCAGACCACAGGCTTACGCATCTCCATGGCCTCGAGCAGGACGAAACCGCCCGAATCGTGCAGGCTGGGGTGTACGAGCACATCCGCCGCCTGGAACTGCTTCAGGCCATCACGCCAGGGCAGCTCCCCGGTAAAGGTGACCTTGTCCCGGATCCCCAGCCGGTCCACCAGGGCCTGCAGCCGCTGCATTTCAGGGCCATTGCCCACCACCACGTACTCCGCGTTCGGTATCGCCGCCTTCGCGAACGCCTCCAGCCCGAAGTGGAATCCCTTCCAGTGTAGCAGACGCCCCACGCTCACAAAACGCACCTTTCCATCGGCCGGGCGGGGCGTGTGGGCGCCGAGGCCACCGGGCGTGATGCCGATGCTGGACATGATGCGGAGGTCCTTCACACCCAGCTTGCGCATGCGTGCGGCCGTATCCTCGGAACAGGCGATGGCCACCGTGGCCGCCTTCGCGGTCCGCTTCAACCAAGGGTCACGCTCGAACACCCAACGCATCACGGCGCGGAGGTTCTCCTCGAAGCGGCCCTTCAGTCCGACACCACGCAGGAAACCGGGAGGCGCTGATTCACCCCCGCCCAATGGGCCCCAAATGAAAGGAATGCCGAGACCTGCACCGGCACTGGGCATCCAGTAACGCACATAGGTCACATGGTGGACCAGATCGAAGCGTTCCTCTGCATGCAGGCGCCTGGCGAGCTTGGTGGCGCCGATGTTCCACAGGTAGTAGTACAGATTCACCGTGAACTGGATACGCCACATCCATTGCGTCCAGGACGGCATGGGATGGTAGTGCACCCGGATGTTCCTTTCCCCATGCTTCGCCAGCCAGGCCTCGATCGGCTGCTTGTGTGAAGGATCGGTGATCACCCACACGGGCCGGTCGCGTGAGGCCGAATAGGCGCAATTCCACCCCACGGCCGGCTCACTGCCACGTTCGGGTTCGCAGGCGAAGGCGATCTGCAGGACTTTCAAGGGACGCTCGCTCATCGCGGCAAACGTAGAAGGCTTGAGCCGCTTTGAACGGAAGGGGCACGCGGATGTTCCGACAAGTGGATGTAGACGGACCCCGGCAGAGGCACCGGCTACGCCCGGACGTCCGTATGTTCGCACGATGGGGTCGGTGTTGCACCTGCTGGATGACGCACGGAACATGGGGCGCAAGCTGCTGGCCGTGCTCATCGACCCGGACTTCGGGCAGGACGGCGAGCGCCTGGACCGCACCGTGCAGAACGCCTGCATGGCCCAGGCCGATCTGATCTTCGTGGGAGGAAGCCTGCTCACTTCCGCAGCATTCGACCAGTGCGTGCGTCGTGTGAAGGACCTGAGCGACCGGCCGGTGATCCTCTTTCCCGGCAGTCCGGCCCAATTGAGCGCGCATGCCGATGCGGTCCTCTTCCTCTCGTTGATCAGCGGCCGGAACCCTGAACTGCTGATCGGGCATCACGTGACAGCGGCGCCCACGGTGAAGGCTTTGGGCATCGAAGCCATCCCGACCGGATACATGCTTGTTGACGGAGGCAAGCCGACCACGGTGAGCTACGTGAGCCAGACGGTGCCGATACCGCATGACAAACCAGGTATTGCGGCCGCCACGGCGCTGGCCGGCTCCTACCTCGGCCTCCGCACGGTGTACATGGACACGGGCAGCGGGGCCCTGCGCACGGTCTCTCCCGCGATGATCGCGGCGGTACGCTCGCAGGTGGAACTGCCGATCATCGTAGGTGGCGGCATCTCGGATGTGGGAACGGCCCGCAGCCTGTGTGATGCAGGTGCCGACGTGCTGGTGGTGGGCACCGCCTTCGAGCATGATCCTGAGCACATCTTCGCCATGAGCGCGGCGGTGCATGGTGGGCGCACCAATTTGTAGGAGCCGGGACCGATGAACCGGCTGCGTACCCTCATCAGCCCTTCGGTCGTGGCGGCCTTCCTCTGGCCCGGCGTGGAGGCGCCCGCGCAGAGCGACTCGCTCTGGAGCGTCTGGCGTAGCATCAGTGCACCGGACAGCGCAAGGCTGAAGGCCGTTCAAGCCCTGGCCTGGAAGACGGTCTTCGAGCAGCCGGACAGCGGTGTGGCGCTCGCCAGGGAACAACTCGCGCTCGCGTTGAAGGCCCGGGATCGCCGGGGCCAGTACGAAGCCCATACGACCATGGCCGTTGGGGCGAGCCTGAAGAGCGACTACGGCGCGTCCCTGGAGCACCTACGGCAGTGCCTGGCCACCGCCCGGGCGATGGATGACCGGAAGCGCGAGGCGAACACGTACAGCAACATGAGCAACGTGTACAAGAACCTCGGCGACCTGCCCGAGGCCTTGGAACAGTTGCAGCGCAGCCTGCGGATCGACACCGAGCTGAACAACAAGGAAGGCCTGGCGGGCACCTTCAACAACATCGGCAACATCCATACCGAGCTGGGCGACCTGCCCGCCGCGCTTGAGAACTACCGCCGCAGCGCAGCGCTGGCCGAGGAACTGAACAACACCAGGAGCCGGGCGCAGGCCCAATTGAACCTCGGTGCCACGCATCTGGAGCTTGGTGCGCTGGACACCGCCCTGGTGGAGTTCGAGCGGAGCCTTGCCTTGTACCGCGGCATGGGCAGGAAGCTGGAACAGGGCATGGCCTTCAATAACATGGGCCGCGTGTACGGCCGCCTGGGTCGCACAGCGGAAGCCTTCGCCAGCCTCGATTCCGCCGAGGCGTTGCTCGGTGCGATCGGCAGCATGCGACAGGTGATCCGCACGCACATCAATCGTGGCAACCTCTACCTGGACCAACGGCGATACGCCGATGCGGTAAAGGCGTGCCGACGGGCCGCGGACCTATCCGCGCAGCACGAACTCCTGCAACAGGTGCGGGAATGCCAGCTGTGCCTGACCAGTGCTTATGAAGGGCTTGGTGATCATCGGCGGGCGTTGCTCGCCCAGCGGGCTTACCAGAGCGCGAACGACTCGCTGCTGAAGCTGAACGACAGCCGTGAGGTCGCACGGATGGAAGTGGCGCGCACCTACCAGGAACGCATGCTCGCGGACAGCCTCACCAACGTTCGGGAACGGTATGCCCGCGAGCTGGCACACCAGGAACAGCTCGGTGCGGAACGCGACCGGCGCAACCTCTTCCTGTTCTCCTCCATGGGCGTGCTTGTGGTGGCAGGCGGCTTGTACGGGCGACTGCGCCACATGCGCCGGTCACGAGAAGCGATCTCGCGTGAGCGGGACCGCAGCGACGAACTGCTCCATAACATCCTGCCGCACGAAGTGGCCGCGGAACTCAAGGAGAAGGGTCACGCCGAAGCGCGTCACTTCGAACAGGTCACCATCCTCTTCACCGACTTCAAGGGCTTCACGCAGGCCAGTGAACTGCTCTCCCCACAGGAGCTCGTGGAAGAGCTGAACATCTGCTTCAAGGCCTTCGACAAGATCATTGCGGCGCGGGGCATTGAGAAGATCAAGACGATCGGTGATGCGTACATGTGCGCCGGTGGACTGCCCGATCCCACCTCATGCTCACCCGCCGATGTGGTGCACGCGGCGCTGGAGATGCAAGCCTTCATGGCGGCGCGGAAGGCGTTGCGCGATGCCCATGGCAAGCCCGCCTTCGAGATGCGTGTCGGCATCCATACCGGTCCCGTGGTGGCGGGTATCGTGGGGGTCACCAAGTTCCAGTACGACATCTGGGGGGACACCGTGAACACCGCGAGTCGCATGGAATCTTCCGGGGCCGTGGGCAGGGTGAACATCAGCGGGGCCACTCACGCATTGATCGAACATGACGCGGCGTTCGTCTTCGACCCACGCGGTCTGATCAGTGCGAAGGGCAAGGGTGACCTGCCGATGTTCTTCGTGGAAGGGCGGAAGCCCACCCCGTGAACCCCACTGGATGAGCCGTCTTCCTACCGCGCCGATCCTTCGGGAAGAAGCGGATGGCCTGCGCTATTCCACCACGAATGGCATCGGGCGCAAAGAGCGGCCTCCCGACACGAGGTGGAGCAGGTAATGTCCCGGGGCAAGACCCTGAACATCGATATGTAACTGGCCACCGCCAGGGACACCCGAGCCGTTGCGAACGACACGGCCCGTTGCATCCACGATCATCGTGCGTACCGGGCCGTTCCCAACGATGCCGGTCACGGTCGATCGATCATGCGCGGGAACAGGGAACAGGACCGGCCCGGCGATCTCCGGCTCATTCATTCCGACCACCGCACCTGTGTGAAGGCCCACGCGGCGCTCTCCTTCGGAAACGCTGGTGACCTCATGCACGAGTTCACCTTCACAATAGAGCCGCACCAGACAATCACCGATATCGCCACCATCGGTCAATCGTACGCGGAACTCATAGCAGGCGTTGGTCGAAAGCGTCATCCACACCTCATTGGTGGCACCCAACGGCACGTCCCCGGACTGCACAAGGGCACCGGTCGCATCGTTCATGGACCAGCTGAGCGGACCGCATTGTGCGCCGGATCCGAGGTCGAGCATGACCGTTGCCGTGGACAATTCCGTGGCATCGTCGGTGATGGTCACGTCGAGCACGTTCCCGTCGGCCACCTCGTCCGCGACCATGTTCACGCTGATGATGCGGAACTCGAGCACGTCGCCCTCCACCACTTCCACCGGAGGGAAGGTCGGCTGCCGCACCTCGTCCTGCACGGCCCCCACGGCCAACTCCCAGTTGAAGCTATTGTTCATGAAACCGTTCTTCCAGGTCTCGACCACACAGGTGGACATGACCTGCGAGCCCTGGTTCATGATCTTCAGGCGCGGCTGCACCATGCCATCACAGACCTGCCCGAGGCCTTCATAGCTCAAGATCCGGGCATCATACTGGGCCTGGCCCGATACGAAGGTGGGCAGAAGGAAAGCGAGGAAGAGTGCGTGACGCATGGCGGGGAGGTTACGTGCACGCAAGGTATCCCCCTGCCAGATCCCGAGGCAAGGAACTTTCGTTAGCCCGGCTGCTGGCGTCTCTTCCGCAACCCTTAGAACCGAAGGGTGAACCCACCCAGCACGTTCAGGGGCGCCTGCGGATAGAGCCCGATCAACTCCTGCCGTTGGTCACCGGCGAAATAGCTGTAGACCCAGCCGTTGCTCTCATACACTTCGTTGAAGATGTTGCGTACGGTCAGGTTCAGGTCGATGCGTTGGATCCCTGTCACGCGGAACAGACCCACGTTCAGGCGCAGGTCGTTCACCAGAAAGGGATCCAGCATGCGCTCGGTGCTACCGGTGTTGTCCAGGTATTGCGCACCAACGTACTTGGTGCTGAAGGTGAGGTCCGCGAAGTCGCGCTGCCTGCGCCAGAAGCGATAGCTGAGCTCACTGCCCGTCACGACCAATGGGGAGAACGCGAGGTCGGTGGTGCCGTGCGTGATCGCCCGCTGCTCCCAGGTATCCCAGTCATCCACATACTCCGTGTAGTCCAGGACCTTGTTGGCACTGAAGCTGGCATTGGCACGCCAGGTGAGGCGCGAGACCGACTGTACCGCCCACATCAACTCCACCCCCGCACGGTGGCTCCTGGGCACGTTGGTGCGCAAGGCCGCGCCGACATCGTTCAATTCGCCGGTGAGCACGAGCTGGTCCGTGTAGTCCATGTAGTAGGCGTTCACCCCGGCGCTGAAGCGACCACCGCGACGCTCGTAGCCAAGCTCATAGTCGAGCAGGCGTTCACTGCCGGGACGGCTGAGCGGTGTGGTCTCCTCCAGATCATTGCGGTTGGGTTCGCGGTTGGCCACGGCGATGGAGGCGTAGGCACGACCTCCTTCGTGGACACGCCACAACAGGCCGGCCTTGGGGTTGAAGAAGGTGTGGTCCACCTGTTGCGTGATGTTCTCGAGGTCGTTGTTGAAGCCGAGGAAGCGATAGCCCACCTGGCGTACCTGCACATCGCCGAACACATCGATCAGTTCGTTCACGGCATAGGTGAGCTTGGCGAAGGCGTTCGCGTCGGTCTTGCGCGCGTCGTTGTCGTAATAGCGGTCGCGGATGTCGCGATCACCAGCATACCGCGCCCAGATAAGCTCACCGAAGTGATCACCGCGGTAGTCGCTGTAGTTGCCCCCGAGCACCAGGCGATGTGCGCCCAGCTTGATGGTGGCGCTGATGTTCGCGCCGATGAGCGTGTTGTCCAACCAGCGGCGGCGGATGAGGTC
>Ga0116152_10002788_pt1 | contig 14194 bp, 17 predicted proteins | sample AD_UKC119_MetaG_FD_89894 | JGI IMG/M metagenome (GOLD analysis project Ga0116152, IMG submission 89894) | Active sludge microbial communities of municipal wastewater-treating anaerobic digesters from Hong Kong - AD_UKC119_MetaG | ecosystem: Engineered > Bioreactor > Anaerobic > Digestate...
TAACCGCGCCCGTGTCCCAAATGACAATGATCATAAACCGTCGGACCGCAAACATACATCCCGACCTTTCCCGGATTTATCGGCTTAAATTCTTCTTTTTTGTTGGATAATTTATTATATATTAGCATTCTTTAAAAGTATTAAGTATTTTGTATTATGTATGATTGTTTTTAATAAATTTTAATAATCCATTGGTTATTTTTTGAACTTTAACTGTTTGAGCGGCTATTCTTTGAAAAGCATCTTTATTTATAAAACTAAGATCGCGACTAATTAATAATTGATTTTGCAGTTCAGTTATGGAACCTAATGATATGTGATAAAATTGAATTTTTTCCTTGCCATTTTTTCTGCTAAAACCTTCTGCTACATTAGAGGTTATTGACACAACACATCGCCTCATTTGCGAAACCAAACCAAACTTTTCATTATCAGGGAACGTGCTTGTTTCTTTGTAAACCGCTAAAACTAGTTTGTGTCCTTCTTTCCAAGCGTTTAAATCTGTAAATGATTTTATTTTTTTATTTTCCATAAATACTTAATACTTAATACTTGATACAAAATACTGTCACTAGAACCACTTTTTAAGTTTAAACGCCAGAATTGTAAAAATGGAAATTATGAACATTATTCCCATATGAATCCAGAATCCGTAAGGATTATTGCCAAAGGGAATGTCGGCGCTCATTGCTAGGATATTTGAATAAACTGTCATTGGCAACATCACGGCGGAAAAAATCGTCAACACTTTCATGGTGATGTTTAGTTTATTAGAAAGCAATGAATTATTGGTTTCTTCTAATGATTCGATTGTTTCTTTAGCACTTTCCAAAGAATTCCAAAGACGCGTATTTGTTCCGACTAAATCTTGGTAGTAGGCCTTTAAGCTCTTACTTATAAGATCTGTATCCATTTGAGCCAGAGATTCCAAAATTGATCTTTGTGGTTTTAACGTTCGGCGGAAATTCAAAACATCTCTCTTGGCAATAGAAATTTCCCGCACCATTTCTTTTTCTTCTCCTCCAAAAACTCGATTTTCAATTACATCTATGTTTTTGTGAATGTGATCCAAGCGAGGGAAGCAAGACTCCACCAATGATTCTATCAAAAAATAAAGCAGGTGTGCTGTAGAATTGCTCATATAATTCATTCTTTTTCCTTCACTATTTTCCAGCTTTTCAAAAAAATCAGTCAGCTGAAAAATTTTATGATCATGTCCGGTAATAAGATGGTCTTTGGTTATAACGATGTCCAGTTCGCCGGCATAAGTAGTTCTCTCTACGACATCATAAAGTGGAATGTGCAGAGTAAGAAAAATACAATTATGATAAGTTGTCGCCTTTGGACGGATAGTGGGAGTTACAAATTCCTCAATTGCCAGCGGATGAATGTCGAAATTTTCGTGCAGATAGCGCGTAGTGGAGCTGTCCGGATTTTCGAAATCAATCCAAGTGATATTTTTAAAAGAAATTTTTTTCATTTTTGGTTTTTATTTTATTATCAAATCCCAAGAAAAAGGTTGATTTTTCTTGGAAAAAGTATATCATTATTATACAATGCCTTTTATTAAATTGCAAAAAACAAGCGCGGTTTTGGCAAAAAAAGCTGCCTTAAAATCAATCCGCTTTTATCAAAAATTTCTGTCTCCCGATCAGGGATTTTTGAGCTTCTTTTTTTCGGAAAGATTTTGCCGATTTCATCCGACTTGTTCGCAGTACGCTTATGAAGCGATTGATAAATATGGCTTAATAAAGGGCAGTTGGTTAGGATTTAAGCGGATTGTGCGTTGTCATCCGTGGAATGAGGGAGGGTATGACCCGTTGAAATAGTAGCTAATATTGAGTATTTGGTATTTTGTATAAAACAAATAAAAACCTTTTAAAATTTATTTTTAATTTTTTTGAAGATAAATTTTAGGAGGTAAACAGTTCCTTATCAATCTTAAAAAAGTGGGTGATTTTATGGGGCGTCGAAAAAATGAATTAATTGCGGCAAAATATGTTTGCAGAAAATGTTTAGTGCCATTATTTTGTATTGTTGGAACTAAAAAAACTAGATGTCTGAATTGCGATAATGATAACTGTCCAGATGATATATGCTATATTGATGGTGGTAATGAATTTCCTTGCTGTGTGGTTAGAGAAAGTATGCAGAAGATAAGGGAATTGGTTAGTAACTAATTCCAAATTCAAAAAAACTGTGGAGGTGTAGTATGACAACGAAAATTGAAACTGGAAATGAAAATAAGGCTACGGCAATCTATAATAAAGGACTGGAATTTATTGGATGCATTGATTATTGGGGGAATGAAAGCTTTTGTTCCTCATGCCCTTGTTATAGAAGTGGTGAGAAATGTTCGAAGGAATTTGGGTGTAGGGGTACTATCCGTTCAAGTAGGAGAATTTTTATGAATGAGGATGGACTACATATCCCGATGAATTCCGGTGTTAATTATCAAGAGAATAATATTTCTTTATGAAACCACTTTGCTTTTTTCAAAACTGAATCCTTGTTCGCTGCGGCGGATGGGGATTCTTTTTATTTTTTGCGTATTTTTGTTTTAGATAATATAATGAAGGAAGTGGAAAATCGAATACAAAAATTATTATGAAAAACTTTTTAAAATTCATCGCTTTTCTGGTTTCATTTTTTGGAACGATTGGCGGGGCGGTTTATGTTTACGCTTTTTCGCCTTATTTTACAATTTCTCCGCAAGTCGAAAATGACAGCCAGGAATTTTCTCCCGCGCAATCTTTTGTGATAAATTTTACCAGGCCGATTGATGCCAGCTATTATCGCGATAAAATCAAAATAACTCCGGAAACGCCGATGAAAGCGGTGGTCAATGATACACTTAATCAAATTAAAATTATTCCTAAGAATGATTGGAAAGTCGATACGAAATATCAGATAGAATTGCCGGTGGGCAGGACGCGGGATTTTATGCAAATTGAAGCGGCGGATTTTTCTTTTAAAGTTGAGGGCTATCCGCAGATAGCAGAAGTGACGCCGGTGGATGGAGCGACGGAAGTGCGATTGGATATCGAGGAGCCGATTACGGTTAAATTTGATAAATCGACGGAAGATTTTTTTGTGGATTTTCGCTTGAGTCCGGAAGCGGAAGTGGAGTATCAGAATAACGATGATAAAACGCAGTTTAGTATTTTACCCAAGGAAACTTTGCAGGAAGGAACGCAGTATGATTTGCAAATTTTTATCAAATCCAAAAATGCTCCTGATAACAACTATGAAGATATTTCCAAAACTTCTTTTACAACAATTTTGCCAAAACCAAAAACTTGGTCGGAAAATTTAGCAGAACGAGTGGAACAGGCTAAAAAATACACGACAGCAAGAATTAAAGAAGGAAAATATATTGATGTAAATTTGGCGACGCAGATTATGACAATTTTTGAGGACGGGAAATTAATTGATTCGTATTTGATTTCATCTGGCAAACCGGGAATGGATACACCTAAGGGAGAGCATCAAATTTATAATAAGTATCCAAGACCGTGGTCAAGCAAATATGGTTTGTATATGCCGTATTGGATGGCGATTACTTCGGATGGAAAATTTGGAATTCACGAGCTTCCCGAATGGCCGGGCGGATATAAGGAAGGACAAAATCATCTTGGTATTCCGGTTTCCCACGGCTGTATGCGTCTTGGTGTTGGACCAGCAGAATATGTTTATAATTGGGCGGAGATCGGGACGAAGGTGATAGTTTATTAGATTTTAGCTATTAGCTTTTAGGAATTTAGCTTTGAATTTTATCAAATGTTAATTGCAAAAAAATGCCATTAGACTTTTTTGGAAAAAATTTTTTGCCGGATGAATTGCCTTTGGCGATGGAGGAAACTGTTAAAGAATTGAAAAAAAGTCAAGATAAAGAAGAATATTTGAAAAAAGTTTATGATTTGTTGAGCGAGAAATATCATGGTGAGCGGATAAAAACTTATTTGAAACTATTTGAGATTTTTAAAAACGATTTGGAATTTTTGTGGAATAGATCTGGATTTTTGCACTGCACTAATATAAATTATTTGGCGAAAATTCTATTGATTAAAAGCGGATTTTTTCTAGAAGAAGATATTGAATTAAAATGGACATTGGTTTGGTTTATTTCTCCGCATCAATATTTAAGAGTTAAAGTTAGTGAGAATGATTTTGTAAATGTGGATATTTGGGCGAAGAATTGCGGAATAAAATTTGGCGATTATGCGCGCGGTTTTAATAATTTTTTGAGTAAATAATTTTTTATGGAAATAATACAATCAATAATTCTAGGAATCGTGCAGGGATTGGGTGAATTTTTGCCGATTTCTTCGACGGCTCATTTGATTTTGGTGCCGTATTTTACCGGATGGAATGATCCGGGGCTGGTTTTTGATGTGGCATTGCATGGCGGAACTTTGTTGGCAGTAGTGATTTATTTTTATAGAGATTGGCTGGAAATTTTTCAAATTGCTTTTCTGAAAAAAGAAAGCCAGCAGTACAATAAAAATATTTTGTGGCTTTTGGTTTTGGGAACAATTCCGGGAGCGCTGGCGGGATTTTTTTTGGAGGATTGGGTGGATGGAATTTTTCGCAGTCCGCTGGTGATTGCTTTTACTCTAGCTTTCTTTGGCTTAATTTTGTATTTGGTAGATAAATTTTCTCAAAAGCAAAGAGATTTAAAAAAATTAAAATTATCCGATGTGCTGGCAATTGGGATTAGTCAGGCGATTGCCGTGGTGCCGGGAGTTTCCCGTTCGGGTGCGACAATTTCAGCTGGATTGGCTTTGGGATTGAGTCGGGTGAGTGCAGCCAGATTTTCTTTTTTGCTTTCCACCCCGATAATATTTGGCGCGACAATCAGTCAGATACCAGATTTAACTAGCAATGGAATTGATAGTGCGATGATATTGGGAATTGTTTTTTCAGCTCTAAGCGGATACATTGCCATAAAATATTTGCTCAAGTTCGTGCAAAATTATAGCTACAAATTTTTCTTTTGGTACCGCTTAATTTTAGCGGGAATAATTATTTTAGTAGCTTGTTGTAAATAAAAAAAGACGACCCGTTGGGTCGTCGTGGTTTGAAGCTTTTAGAGAATGAAAATTATTCCGCAATTTTTGCATTGCAAAAGATGGCGGGTTTCCAGATCTTTCTGAGCTGCTATCTCTTCTTTTGTCAACTCCGCTATAATGAATTCTTGATTGCCACATTCAATGCATTCTTTTATGGGGCAATCTACGCAGGAATTTGGATTAGATGTAGCTTTATTATATAGATTCATTTTTTATTGAAGGCTAAATTGCATCCATAACAATACCAATCAGACGTGATTAAATTCGAGGTGCCGTTTTTGGGTTGTTTAATTTTGTATGGATTTACCGCAACGCATTCCCAACGTTTACAACGAGGACATGATAATAGTTCTCCACTGGTTTCATTACCTTGTGATTTTTCTAGCATAATTCCCCCTGATTATATATTTAAACAACTGTCTGTATTTTATCCATTTTCTAAATTAGCGGAAAAGGCGATTAAAGTCAATGAAATTTGTTGACACTTTTCAAATATTTAGCTAAATTTAAAGTTGTAAAAATCAGGAAAGTTGTTTTAATAAAAGGACGGAGGGATAACTTATGGATAAAAATATAGATTTTTCAGATATTGATAATTTCGCTAAGTTGATAGCCTGTTGGAATGGAGATGAGAAGTTTAGAATTTGTTCGCTTGAGGTTGGCGGGACTATTTTAAATTTTTTTCGTTCCCGGGATACTTTAGCAAAAATTTTTGTTATAAGAGAGAAATGTGGCATAAAAGAATACGTTATTTTTAAGTCGACTTTTGATGGAAAGATGTATACTTTTCACCAGATTTCCGGAAGTGAGAATAGTGAAATTTCTTTTTTGAAGTTAGAATTTGATCCTGGTTTCCCAAGAGAAAAAGTTATAGAGGAAATGTTCAAAGCTATTTTTAGCTGGTTTCTTCTTGAAGCTAATCATATTGAAATGGTCAGGGAAGACTTGGCGGCTTATGTTTATTGAACGGTATCGGACCCGGAGGAGAAATCCTCGGGTCCGTTTTTATTTGTAAAAAATATTTAAAAGGTTGTATAATGATACAGGTTGAATAAAAATAATTAAACAAAAATATGAATATAGAAGTTAGAAAGCCGACCGAGGAAGAAATTAAAATGGCGGAAAGCTGGCCGATTTGGATCAAGGAGGCTTCGGAGTTTCCGTGGAGTTATGCCGACAAAGAAACTTGTTTGATTCTTAAGGGCAAGGCGCAGGTGATTGCTGGCGATGAAACGGTGGAATTCGGCGCGGGTGATTGGGTGGTTTTTCCGCAGGGATTGGAATGCACTTGGAAAATTTTGGAACCGATTGAGAAGCATTATAATTTCGGATAAAATAATTTGCATCAAGTAAGTACCCGAGTAAGTACCTAAGTAAGTACTCGAGTACTTACTTTTTGTTTTTAAAAAATGGATAAAGAATTGATTTTGAAGGAGGCGAAGAAAATATTAAAAATAGATATTAATCATATTCACGGTTTGAGCCATTGGGAGCGAGTGGAAAAATTCGGACATTATTTGGCGGGACTGAATGGAGCGGATAAAAAACTGCTTTCGCTTTTTGCTTTTACTCACGATTTAGGAAGAGTGAATGATACTTATGAAGATTTTTTGCACGGTGAGCGAAGCGCTGAGATTGCCAAGAAATTTTTCCAAGAAGGAATTATTAAGGCTACCGATGAACAAATGGACAAATTGATTTATGCTTGTCAACATCACAATAAACCTAAAGCTCAAAGCGATGATCTGACAATTAGAACTTGCTGGGACTCGGATAGATTGGATATTTGGCGTGTCGGCATCGAACCTAATCCGCTTTATCTCTATACCAACGAAGCCAAAAATCCAAAAGTCATCCAAATGGCCAAAGGTTTGTCGATTGGAGAAATAAAATTTTTGGGTTGATTTTAAAACAACTTTTAATCAATTTTAATTTCTATTTCTGGCAAGGCGGTTTGGATGTTTTCTTGGGTTTGGGTGTCGAAGGTGATGTTATATTCAGTTTGGATTTGGGTGTTGTTGATGTTTAGGAAAACTTTGGTGTCACCGAGTTGGCAGAGGTTGAAGATTTGTGAGAGTTTGGCGATGGAGGAATTGTCGGCAGTGGCGGGGAGAATCAAGATGATTTTTTTGGCAGAAATTTTTTCATTAGGTTTTTTATTTTTTTCTTGAGTGGCAAGAACGCGGCGAAAGTCTTCTACTTCTTGACTATTGATAGCTTTGGCATCGTCGACGATTAATTTAAATGATCCGTCTTTGTCGGAAAGTTTTCCGTCAGCAATAATAATTTTTTCTTCTTGCCAAAGCACGCCGGTGGTTTCGAGGATTTTTGGAAAAACTAAAAGTTCGATGCGTCCGCGCATATCTTCAATAGTAACGAAAGCCATTGATTGTTTTCGCTTGGTGATGATCCTTTGCACTTTGGTAATTACGCCGCCGACTTTTACGCTGCGATTGACCATTGCGTGAGTGAGTGAGGTGATAGGAGTGACCATTTTTTCAAAAAATTCTTTGTATTCGGAAATCGGATGGTCGGAAACATACAATCCTAAGAGTTCTTTTTCCCAATGCAGTCTTTGATTTTTGGAAGCGGGTGCGACTTCTTTTAATTCAATGTGAGGAGTTTCAATGTTGATGGCGCCAAACAAACTGTCTTGATTGGAATTATTCAATTTTTGAATATTTTTGGAAAAATTTAAAATTGATTCGATGTTTTCGATAATTTGATTGCGTTCGCCAAGATCATCCAGCGCGCCGACTTTGGCAAGCGCTTCAATGGATTTTTTGTTTAAGTCTTTGGTGACAACTCTTTCCAGTAGGTCAGCTAGAGATTTGTATTTTCCATTTCTTTTTCTTTCGGCAACGATTTCATCTGCTACGGGATGCCCAACGTTCTTAATAGCTTTAAGTCCAAAGCGAATATTTTCTTTTTCGGTTTCTTCATCCTTGATTACAGCAAATTCTCCGAAGCTCTCATTAACATTAGGTGGTAAAACTTGAATACCGATATCTTTAGCTTCTTCAACTTCAATAGCAATTCGATCGGTGTTGCCCTGATCAGAAGTCATTAATGCCGCCATAAATTCGGCTGGGTAGTAAGCTTTTAGATAAGCAGTTTGATATCCGATTAGTGCATAGCAAGCGGCATGACTACGATTAAAACCATAGCCGGCAAATGGTTCAATAAAAGCAAAAATCTTTGCGGCATTGTCTTTACTTACTCCGTTTTTGACAGCTCCTTCAATAAATTTTATTTTTTCTTTTTGAATCAACTCGGGAATTTTTTTACCCATCGCTTTTCTAAGCATATCGGCTCCGCCTAAAGAATAGCCTGCTAGAGCTTGCGCCATTTGCATAACTTGTTCTTGGTAAACTGCTACGCCGTAAGTTTTGCTCAGAATTGGTTCCAGTTTAGGGTGAATGTATTGGATTTTTTTGCGGCCGTGTTTGCGGTCGATGAAGTCTGGAATCCAATCCATTGGACCGGGACGATAAAGCGCCACCATCGCGATTACATCTTCAAGATTATTGGGCCTTAACTGTTTGAGATAGCGTTTCATTCCTGAGGACTCAAGCTGGAAAACTCCGGTGGTTCGCGCATCTTGAAGAAGTTTGTAAGCTTTGGCATCATCCAAAGGAATTTTATCAATATCGATTTTTACGCCTTGGGTTTTTTCAATAATATTGATAGCGTTTTGAATGATGGTTAAGTTTTTTAAACCCAAGAAGTCCATTTTTAGAAGTCCGATTTTTTCCACATAACTACTTTTAGTAGAAGAAGAATATTGAGTTACAACCCCTTCATCTTTTCCGGTAATCCTTTGCAATGGAGAATAGCTGGTAACCGGTTCTTTGGTAATTACCACGCCGCAAGCATGCATCGACGCATGACGAGCAACTCCTTCTAGATTTCTAGCGCTATTGATTAATTTTTTGGCTTCCGAATCAGAATTATAAAAATTTTTAAATTCCGGCACATCTTCCAATGCGCCTTCAATAGTGGAAAACATCGGAATCATTTTAGCGGTTTTGTCGCAGTAATCATAAGGGTAATCTAGCGCGCGTCCGGCATCACGGATAGCCGCGCGAGCCGCCATTGTTCCAAAGGTAATAATTTGCGCCACGTGATCTTCACCATATTTTTTTCTTACATAACCCAAAACTTCATCACGCCGATCGTCGGCAAAATCCATATCAACATCGGGCATAGATATTCTTTCCGGGTTTAGAAATCTTTCAAACAGTAAATCGTATTTTATCGGGTCAAGGTTCGTGATTCCAATTAAATAGGAAACTAAACTACCAGCAGCGCTTCCACGACCGGGACCAACCACGATACCTTGGTTTCTTGCCCAGTTGACGAAATCTTGAACGATTAAAAAGTAAGAAGGGTAGCCCATTTTATCAATGATAGACAACTCATATTCCAAGCGATCGCGATATTCTTTTGTGACATTCTCTCCGAATTTTTCTTTTAATCCTTCTTCGGTCAGATGGCGCAAAAAACTTTTATCGTCAAAACCTTCCGGCACTTTAAAATAAGGCAACTGAATTTCTCCCAAGGAAATTTCATAATTGCATTTGTCGACGATTTTTTGGGTATTGGTAATAGCTTCCGGCACATCTTTAAAATGTTCCGCCATTTCTTCCGGTGATTTCATATACAAATGAAAATCCATCAAATTCAAACGATCTTTTTCCTGAACTTTGCGATTCATCTGAATGCAAAGAAGAATGTCTTGCGTTTCAGCATCTTCTTTTTTGGTGTAATGAATGTCGGCGGTGGCAACAACCGGAATGCCGGTTTCCTTAGAAATTTTTATCATTCCCTCATTGGCAAGCGCTTGATCATTTTGTCCGGGATGATGCTGAATTTCCATATAAAAATTATCTTTGCCAAAAACTTTTTCATACCAAAGGGCAGCCTCCTTAGCTTCTTGGTAACTTTTTTTCAAAATAGTTTGTGGGACTTCGCCTTGCACGCAACCGCTCATACATACCAAACCCTCGGAATATTTTTCTAGTGATTCTTTGTCGATGCGAGGCTTGTAATAAAAACCTTCCAAGTGGGCGATGGAAACCAGCTTCATTAAGTTTTTATAGCCTTTTTCATTTTTAACCAACAGAGTTAAATGATGGCGAGTTTTATCTTCGGTAGTGTTGTTTTTGCTGTGGCGGTCGCCGGGAGTGAGATACATTTCACAACCGATAATTGGTTTGATGCCGGCCTCCTTGGCTTTGATAAAAAATTCCACCACGCCATACATTACGCCGTGATCAGTAAGCGCCAATGAGTCCATTCCCAACTCTTTGGCTCGGTTAATCAAGTCGTCGATTTTTGCCAAGCCATCTAAAAGAGAATAATGGCTGTGAACGTGAAGATGAGTAAATTTTTGTTTTTCCATAAATTAATTTTTTAACAATTTCCAGTATGTCATTTCGACCGAAGCGAATTCGACGATAGGAGAATTAGCGAAGTGGAGAAATCTCGTGAACAATATAATTTTGCGGTAGAGATCTCTCGACTACGTTCACTCGTTCCTCGTTCACTTCGCTCGAGATGACAAATATGAGAAATTTATTTTTTGGAAAAAATTAAAAGCCTCATCTAAAAAGAAAAAGGCGCAATTTTAAAAAAGTTATTTTCATTCTATTTATTTCTTTCTTCATAGCCCCGATTGCTCTGTGGGTTTTGCAAGAAAGACTTATTTTTCCTAACCGAGAATATTATAGCATAAAAAAATGAAATAAAAAACACGCCGGAAAATCAATGTTTTCCGGCGGAAATCTGAATGTCATAATCATCAGGTGAGATGTTTATTGATGAAATCCCATTCTTTTTTGAGTTCCTCCTCGTTTTTTAGAATACTCTCAATGATTATGGGTATATGGTTAGGGACAATGGATAGTGATTTAATTATATCTTTGCCTCCATTACTTTTGAAAAGCGGTTGATGAAAATCAGTTCCGCTCAAATGAATTCCGCAAATCCTGATATTGTTTTGCGTTAGAGTTTGAATGGTTGGTTGAATTGATTCGATAGAATTTCCGTTAACAATCCAGTGATTAACGTCAAAAACTAATCCAAAATTAGGATGATTTAGGAAAGCAGTATTCAATGAATCTAAAGTTCTGAAAGACTTTTTCCTGTTGTCCATATTTTCTATGGTTAATTGGACTCCTTGTAATTTTACTTTTCGTAGGATTCTCCAATCTTCAATTAAGTCAGGATGGAACAGAAAATAATAGATGCATGGAAAATTATAGAAAGCGTGTAAAAGTAGATTGAATGTTGCAAAATTATCAGAATACTTTATGTTTGACGGCAAATGCATAGTAATCTTTTCAAATGAGCAGTCTGACAAGAAAATATTTAATTCTTTATTTAATATGTCAGTATTTTTATGCCAATTAATTTCAATTGCCGTACATCCCATTTGGTCAAATAATTTGATTGTTTTCTCGGAAAGAGAATCTGCAAATTGATAAACTGCTCCAGTTGAAAATCCAATAGTTTTTTCCATTTTCTTCTCCCTGATGAAAAATGTTGAATGAGCTTGATTGCTATATATTCTTTCAAAAATAATACTTTAAGTCAATACTTTTTATTTTTCTTAAAAATAATGTAAGATGAATTTATGAAAAAGAAAATTTTTAGCGAGTCGACTTTTAATTTGGAGAAAAAGCTTTTGAATGAAAGCTGGGATTTTGTGTTTGGGGTGGATGAAGCGGGGCGAGGTCCTTTGGCGGGGCCAGTGGTAGCGGCCGCTGTCGCGATCCGTAAATCTCAAATTCCAAATTCTAATTTCCAAACAAATTCCAATCTTCCAATCAACAAACAGGATTCAAATAATCAGGAAGAAATTGATAAAATTTCTGAAGAAAATAAAATGTGGGATTTAATAAAGGATTCTAAAAAGTTAAGTGAGAAAAGGCGGGAAGAAGTTTTTGAATTTATTGTGAAAAATTTTTATACAGGAGTGGGAATTTGCAACCACGAAACAATTGATCGGATAAATATTTTGGAAGCAACTTTCTTGGCGATGAAAAAAGCGGTGGGAGATTTGAAAGCGAAAATTTTAAATCAAACCAATGTTGGAGCTAAGATGATAGTTTTGGTGGACGGCGATAAAATAATTCCCAATTTTTCTTTGGAGCAAAAATCAATAGTGAGCGGAGATAAGTTAGTGAAATCAATTTCGGCAGCGTCGATAATTGCTAAAGTGACGCGAGACAGAATGATGCAGAAAATGGATGCAAAATATCCCAATTATCAATTTGCCAAACACAAAGGCTACGGAACCAAAATTCACATCGATGCGCTCAAAAAATTTGGACCCTGTGAAATTCACCGGCGAACTTTTGCACCGGTGAGGAATACGATTAATGATAGGTGGAAGAGGTAAATTAAAATTTTTTTGGGAAGATTTAATATGTAGGATTTAAGATTTAAGAATTTGAGAATTTTAGGGATTTGCGAAATATTTTGCAGGAGCCAGTCTCTGACTGGGTCCGCATAGTTTTTGATATTTTTTTGATAAATAATTTTTTTATAAGAAGAAGAAAATTAAATTGTTTTAAAATATTAGGATGGTGAAAAATTTCAGGAACCAGTCAGAGACTAGTTCCTGCCAAGTCCACCTCTGGTGGATTCCTGCCAAATAATTTTATGTAAGTAAATATTTACTTACATATTTACGTAAATCATTTTTAAAAACAAAAACCCGCTCGTATGCAATGTTCTGCATAGAGCGGGGATGTCTTAACACATTTTGATCTATTTTATACCCAATAATAATTTCTCTGTCCATCCTTTATTTTATTCCAGTCGGGATAATCACCGGGGGGAATAAAAGCATTCCACACGAGGATGGTGCAATCTTTGTAATCGGGGTAATCTGAATCTATTATATGGCCGCAGTATATTTCAGAATCTTTCGTTTGAGGGAAAGTTTTTCTGAGTTCCTCGGCCATATTTTGCAGATCAAACAAAGTTGGCAATTTGCAGTTAGCCAATACATGTACGTTTGCAAATCCCAGGCCATTCTTGTCAGGCTTTATATCTGTACGCCAAAAAATATTCTTATAAATTGCTTTCATAATGCCTCCTTCGGGTGGTGTTGATGAAATTATTAAGGTGATATTTTAGTATACACGAAAATTAAAAAAAGTCAATGGTTTTCTTATTGGGAAAATTAGGTTATTATAAGGAGTGCTGGGTGAATAATCTTTAAATACAAAAAATATGATGACAGCGATAATATTTATTTTGATTTTGGGCGTGTTGATTTTTGTCCACGAGCTGGGACATTTTGTGATGGCGATTAGGAATGGAATTAAAGCGGATGAATTTGGTTTTGGATTTCCGCCAAGGATTGTAGGTGTTTGGAAAAATGAAAAAACCGGCAAGCGAGAAATTGTTTGGGGCGATAAAGAAGTTGAATCCAAGAATACGGTTTTTTCTGTGAACTGGATTCCGCTGGGCGGGTTTGTAAAAATCAAAGGCGAGGATGGAGAGAATAAAGACGCGGACAGTTTTGCCACCAAGCCGGCTTGGCCGCGGATAAAAGTTTTGGTGGCGGGCGTGGCGATGAATTTTATTTTAGCTTGGTTTTTGCTGGCGATTGTTTTTGCTTTGGGAGCGCCGGAATCAATCGAGGATGATGTAAAAGTAAAAGATGCCAAGGTGCAAATTTCGCAAGTGCTGGATAATACTCCAGCCAAAGAAATGGGATTGGCAGTGGGTGATCAAGTGGTAAAAATTTGTTCAAGCACAAAAGATTGCCAATACATTACCAAGGTTGAAGAGCTGAAAAATTTTGTTGATAAAAATAAAGGCAAAGAAATCTCAATGGAGATCAAGCGTGGAAAAGAAACTTTGGAATTAAAAGGCACTCCGCGAACAGACTATCCGGATAATCAAGGCGCGCTGGGAGTGAGTTTGGCGAGGACGGCTTTGGTAAAATATCCTTGGTATGAAGCGATTGGCAAAGGTTTGATGGCAGTTTCTAATATGATTGCATTGATTGTAGTGACTTTATTGTCGCTTTTGATGCAATTTATTTCCGGCAGCAAGCCGGCGATGGATGTGGCGGGCCCGATCGGCATTGCGATAATGACCAA
>Ga0116152_10002792_pt1 | contig 14184 bp, 11 predicted proteins | sample AD_UKC119_MetaG_FD_89894 | JGI IMG/M metagenome (GOLD analysis project Ga0116152, IMG submission 89894) | Active sludge microbial communities of municipal wastewater-treating anaerobic digesters from Hong Kong - AD_UKC119_MetaG | ecosystem: Engineered > Bioreactor > Anaerobic > Digestate...
GATGCGCAGGTCATCCTCCGTGGCACACGGGAAGAGTTTTAGCAAATACCGCAATTTGCTATCAAGGCAGTTATATTGCGATATGGCACCTTACCGATGAAACAGATCCCGATATACTGGCAAGCAAAGTCGTGCCTATGGCAACTACCTGCTGCAAATGAACCATGGAAAGGTTGAAACCATATTTTCAGAGCCTGCGAAAAACTGATATCCGGGGGCTGTCGCAGCAGAGAAACTGCAACAGCCCTATTTTTTGTGCATTTCGATATTGACGAAGGAATATTAATCTGCTATAGTAATGGCACACCACAACAGTTGCAATATGCAACTGTTATTTTGAGGGAGCGTTTCTGTTGGACAAACATCAAGCTTTGCAGCGCGATGCACGCCGGAAGATGATGCTGGAAGAACCGGTGGCAAAGGTGATTCCCATCCTTGCAATTCCTATGATTATCGCGATGCTGATCGATTCAATCTACAATATTACCGATACATATTTTGTCAGCCAGCTTGGCACCTCGGCTACGGCGGCCGTGGGCGTAAACGATTCGCTGATGCAGCTGATCCGATCGGTAGCCATGGGGTTTGGCATCGGCGCGTCCAGCTACATTTCGCGGCTGTTGGGCGCCAAGGAATATGAAAAGGCGAGCAAGGTAGGCTCAACCGCGCTGCTGTCGGCGCTGATCATCATTGCGGGCGTTGCGGCGATCGGCTATGCTTTTATCAATCCGCTGGTAGTGCTGCTGGGGGCTACGCCCACGGCAAAGCCGTATTCCGTGCAGTATGCCAGCTTTATCCTGTTGTCCGCGCCGTTTACGGCGGGCACCGTGGTGCTCAGCCAACTGCTGCGCTCGGAGGGCAGCACGCAGTATTCCATGATTGGCATGGTGTCCGGCTGCGTGATCAACATCAGCCTGGATCCATTGTTTATCAACGTGTTGGGGTTGGGCATCGCGGGCGCCGCCATTGCCACCGGCATCTCCAAAATGATCAGCTTCAGCATTTTGCTGGTACCGTTTTTGCGGAATAAGACGCTGATCGAGCTGAAATTCAAGCTGTTTACGCCCAAAAAGTATATTTATGCGGAAATCGTCAAAATGGGCATCCCCACGTTTCTCAGAAGCAGCATGCTGGCGCTGTCCACGATCGTGCTGAATAATTACGCGGGTGGCTTCGGCGATACGGCGCTGGCCGCCGTCTCGGTTGCAAACAAGTGCACGCGGCTGATCGGCGCGGCGATTATCGGGCTTGGGATGGGCTTTCAGCCGCTGGCGGGCTATTGCTGGGGCGCAAAGCGGTATGATCGGGTGCGCAAAGCATTTTGGACCTGCAGTGGCATGGGTGTTGCGGGCGCCGTGGTTCTGGGCACAGTGATGGCACTGGGCGCGCCGAAGCTGATCCAGATCTTCGCTTCGACGGATAACACGGAGCTGGTTACGCTGGGAGCCTATATCATCATTGCGCAGTGCATCACCATGCCGCTGCACGTGTGGAGCATGATCGCCAACGGCCTGTTTCAGGCGCTGGGCCGGCCCTGGGGCGCCGGTGTGCTGGGCCTGTCGCGCCAGCTGATCTGCCTGGTGCCCAGCGTAATCGTGCTGTCACAGCTGTTTGGCGTTTACGGACTGGCATCCGCACAGGCTGTATCGGATGTGCTGACGATGTGTATCGCCGTTCCGATGGTGCTGTTGCTGATGAAGAAAATCAAGGTATTGGAAAACAATAACAACCCTGCGCAGAACGGATTGCAGCCGAACAGCAGCTTCAACCGATAAGCTTACTTCCATAAAGGGGGATGAAAATGTATAACAAAGAGCAGTCGTTTTCCAGGAATATCGCGCGGTATATCGGCCGATTGGAAAAGATGAGAAGGCAGTTTCTCAACAGCCGCCTGCATCCTTACAAGCTGAAGGGTTCCATGTTTCTCATGCTTTTGTATTTGGATAAATATCCGGGGTCTTCGCAGGATGCGCTGGTGGAATTTATCGGTATTGATAAAAGCGGCATTGCCAGAAAATGCCGTCAGATGGATGATTTTGGCTATATCACGCGCGAAGAGGACAACGCAAACCGAAGGCAGTACAGCCTGTTTCTCACCGATGCGGGCCGTGCACTGCTGCCGGTGATCCGCACGCTGCTGGAGGAGTGGAGCAACCGTATCACAGCCGGCATGGACATAGGGGAGAAGAAGGAGCTTATCCGGCTTTTGGAGATCATGGCCAATAATGCGATTGCAGAGCATTAAGGAAGCATTGCCGGGAAACCGCTCATGGAGAATGCCGGAAAGAAAACAGACAAAACACTTCTATTCCTGCCTGCACTGCTGTAAACTGGGCATGGTTCCCTGTAAAATTGACGGATGAGGATATAAACAATATGCTGATCGTTGAAAAAATGCTGGTACTGCTGATCTTGATGCTGGTGGGGCTGCTGCTGGTGAAGGTTCGGATTATTGACGAGCGCACCGGCCAGAAGCTATCCGCCATTGTGCTCTATGTTGCCAATCCGGCGGTGATTATCAGCGCCTCGCAGACAGAGCGCAATATTCCGGACCGCGATCTGCTCACGGCGGTGCTGATTACCGTTATCATTTATGCGGTGCTGCTTTTAGCGGCCGTGATTTTACCCAAACTGATGAAGCTTAAGCCGAAACAAGCCAATGCATACGCCATGATGACGGTCTTTTCCAACATCGGCTATATGGGCATTCCGCTGGTGTCGGAAATTGTCGGCGATGAGGCTATGCTGTATGTATCGGTGTTTATCCTGCTGTACAATGTTTTGATCTATACCTACGGCATCATGATCCTGCAGCGCGGTGCCGATCCCGTTTCCCAAAAGGGATTATCCTTGAAGGAATTCCTCAATCCGGGCGTGGTGTCCAGCGTGATCGCGGTAATGTTCTATCTGCTGCGTATCCGCCTGCCGGAGATTATCACATCGTCGCTGGGATACCTGAGTGACCTGAACGCGCCGCTGGGCATGATCGTCATCGGCGTAGCGCTGGCTAATGTGGATTTCCGATCGTTTTTTACCGATTACAAGCTGCTGATTTTTTCGGCGGTAAAACTGCTGATCCTGCCGATCCTTTGCGGCTTTGCACTGAAACACTTTATCGGGGCGGGCGATCTGCTGGGGGTATGCATCATCATGCTGAGCACACCGGTTGGCAGCATGACGGTCATGATGGCGCAGCAATACGGCGGCGAATACACGTTGCTGTCCAAAGGGGTTACGCTGACGACGCTGCTGTGCATCGCCACGATTCCCATCGTATTTGCCGTGCTGCTGTAAAATAACTATGCGTTTAGGATTTTCATAAATTCTTCGCCGGTGATCGACTCTTTTTCGTACAGATACTTGGCAAGCTCATCCAGCTTCTCACGGTTTTCGGCTAAAATCGAAGAAGCTTTTTCGTGCTGCCGTTTCACCAGCGCAACCACCTGCTGATCAATGCTCGCCTGCGTTTGCGCGGAGCACGCAAGCGTCGTATCGCCGCCGAGGTATTGGTTGGTTACGGTTTCCAGCGCAACCATGTCAAAATCATCGCTCATGCCATAGCGGGTGAGCATAGCACGGGCCAGCTTGGTGGCTTCCTCGATATCGTTGGATGCGCCGGTGGACATGGAGTGGAACACCAGCTCTTCCGCCGCGCGGCCGCCCGTGAGGGTGGCGATCTTGTTTTCGATCTCTTCCTTGCTCATCAGGTAGTGGTTGCCTTCCTCCACCTGCATGGTATAGCCCAGCGCGCCGGAGGTACGCGGAATGATGGTGATTTTCTGCACCGGTGCGGAGTGTGTTTGCTTGGCCGCTACCAGCGCATGGCCGGTTTCGTGGTAGGCAACGATCCGCTTTTCGTGATCGGTCAGGATGGCGTTCTTCTTTTGATAACCGGCAATTACGACTTCGATGCTTTCCTCAAAGTCCGACTGCGTGGCGGCCTTGCGCCCATCGCGGATGGCCCGCAGCGCCGCTTCATTAACGATGTTGGCAAGCTCTGCGCCGGATGCGCCGGAAGCCATACGGGCAATCTGCTGAAAATCGATGTCGCCTTCCAGCTTGATCTTTTTGGCATGAACCCGCAGGATTGCTTCGCGGCCGGCAAGGTCGGGCAGCTCTACCGGTACGCGGCGGTCAAACCGGCCCGGGCGGGTCAGCGCCGGATCCAGCGAATCGGGCCGGTTGGTGGCGGCCAGGATAATCACGCCGTTGTTGTCCTCAAAGCCGTCCATCTCGGTTAGCAGCTGGTTGAGGGTTTGCTCCCGCTCATCATTGCCGTTGATGCGTCCGTCACGCTTCTGGCCGATCGCGTCGATCTCGTCGATAAACACGATACAGGGCGCTTTTTCTTTTGCCTGCTTAAACAGATCGCGCACCTTGGACGCGCCCATGCCCACGAACATCTCCACAAACTCGGAGCCGGACATGGAGAAAAACGGCACGTCGGCCTCGCCGGCCACGGCTTTGGCAAGCATGGTTTTACCGGTGCCCGGAGGGCCCACCAGCAGTACGCCTCTTGGCATGGAGGCTCCGATGTCCTTGTATTTGGAAGGATTGTGGAGATATTCCACGATTTCGGCCAGGTTTTCCTTGGCCTCATCCTCGCCGGCGACATCCGCAAACTTGATGCCCTTGGTGGACTTTACATACACCTTTGCGTTGCTCTTGCCCATGCCAAACAGCAGGGAGTTTCCGCCGCCGGCTTTTTTCATCAGCTGACGGGACAAATACTGGCCGAGAACGACAAAGACGACGATCGGCAAAATCCATGTGAGGAAGAACTCCAGCAGCGGAGACATTTCCTGCACGATCTCGCTGGTGAACTGTGCGCCGGACGCATACAGGCGGTCAACCAGATCTGCATCCGTCAGGACGCCGGTCTTATAAAGGTTGCCGTCCGTATCGGAAAACACGATCTGGTTATCCTCAATCTCAACCTGACTGATCTTTTTGTCCTCCGTCATGGTCATAAAGGTGCCGTAATCCACTTCCTGTATATATTGGCTGCTAAGCAGCGGAATCAGCAGCGAATTGATCAGCAGCAGCACCAGCAGTGCAATTCCGTAATAATAAAGCAAATGCTTGTGTGGCGGTTTGATTTCATTCATAGTATTCCTCCCCTTCAGTAGGTTATATTTCCATATGATCATTCCGATATCGCAGGCAAAGTTTTGCCCTATGGATATGCATTCTCCATAGCCGTGCAAAGTCCTTTTGCCGGACGGCGGATCTTTGGTGCGGTTGAGTGCTTGACAGCAAATGGCAGCGCACAGACGGGCGAAACATGGTATAATTAGCTATATAACCGCACAGTACCGTTAGCAGACAACGGCGAAAGAGGGGATTCGTATTCGAAAATTCTTTGGCAAACGACCTCATGTACAGAAAGCGGCAAGCTTTTTAAAATATATCGGGCCCGGTTTGTTGGTAACGGTCGGGTTTATTGATCCGGGTAACTGGGCGTCCAATATCGCGGCAGGCTCACAGTACGGTTATACACTGCTGTGGATGGTAACGCTGTCGACCGTCATGCTGATCGTGCTGCAGCACAATGCGGCGCATCTGGGCATCGTAACCGGCAAGTGCCTGTCCGAAGCGGCTACGGAATACATGCGCCCGTGGATCAAAAACCTGGTGCTGGGCTCTGCGGTCGGCGCGGCGATCTCCACCGCGCTTGCGGAGATCTTGGGCGCGGCCATCGCGCTGAACATGCTGTTTCACCTGCCGATTAAGATCGGCTCGCTGCTGACGCTTGCCGTGGTGCTGGTGCTGCAGTTTACCAACTCGTACAAGAAGATCGAAAAGATTATCATCGGCTTTGTATCGCTGATCGGTCTTTCGTTTTTATTCGAAATCTACCTGATCGACACAAACTGGGCCGCGGCCGCGTCCGGCTGGGTAACGCCGGCGTTTCCCAAGGGCTCGATGGTGGTTATCATGAGCGTGCTGGGCGCCGTGGTGATGCCGCACAACCTGTTTTTACATTCCGAGATTATCCAAAGCCGCCAATGGAACCTGCAGGATGAAACCGTTATCCGCAAGCAGCTTAAGTACGAGTTTACCGATACGCTGCTGTCCATGATTATCGGGTGGGCAATCAACAGCGCGATGATCCTGATGGCAGCGGCTACGTTTTTTACGCAAAACACCGTTGTGGATGATCTGGCACAGGCGCAGGAGATGCTAAAGCCGCTGCTGGGCAACGCGGCGGGGGTTGTGTTCGCGGTTGCGCTTCTGTTTGCGGGACTTTCGTCCAGCATCACGGCAGGTATGGCGGGCGGCAGTATTTTTGCGGGGATCTTCGGGGAACCGTACAACCTGCAGGATAACCATTCCCGTCTCGGCGTTCTGATAACCATGGTGCCGGCGACGCTGATCATTTTCCTGATCGCCTCTCCGTTTGACGGGCTGATCTATTCGCAGATGCTTTTAAGCATCCAGCTGCCGATCACCATTTTTACCCTGATCACGCTGACATCCTCCCAAAAGGTAATGGGTACGCACGCCAACGGAACATGGCTTAAAATATTGCTTTTCGGCATCGCGGGAATCGTGACCTATCTCAACGCAGCGCTGCTGCTGAGCTATTTCTAATCTTGTGCTTTTACTGGCTTTCGGTTGACAACAAGCCGGCGATTGCATAGGGTTAAAAGGTCAAACCATGCAAGCGTATCGGCAGCATTTGATAAAGCCGCAAAACGATCGGGAAGGGCTATAGACGATGTATGATTATCTGGTGGTTGGGGCGGGGCTTGCCGGCAGCGTTGCGGCCAGAGAGCTGACCGAGGCGGGCAAGAAATGCCTTGTCGTGGAAAAGCGCAGCCATATCGGAGGCAATGTCTACACCCGAAAGATAGAGGGTATCGATGTGCATTGCTACGGCGCGCACATCTTTCATACCGATGATACGGAAGTCTGGGCGTATGTCAACCGATTTGCGCAGTTTAACCGCTATACCCATATGCCGCTGGCCAATTACATGGGAGAGTTATACAACCTGCCTTTCAACATGAACACGTTTCACCAGATGTGGGGCGTGGCTACGCCGGAGGAAGCCGCCGCAATCATCGCCCAGCAGCGGCAGGCGGCCGGTATCAATCATCCGCGCAACCTGGAGGAGCAGGCAATCAGCCTGGTCGGCACGGATATCTATGAAAAGCTGATTAAGGGATACACCGAAAAACAATGGGGACGGGCCTGCCGTGATTTGCCGGTCAGTATTATCAACCGGCTGCCCGTCCGCTTTACCTACGATAATAACTATTTTAATTCGCGCTTTCAGGGTATTCCGGCGGATGGATATACGGCCATGATCGAGCGGCTGCTGGCGGGGATTAACGTCTGGCTGCATACGGATTATCTGGAACAGCGCGACATGCTGCGTCCGCTTGTCACCAAGGTGATCTATACCGGTGGTATCGACGCATATTTCGCCTATGCGTTCGGCCCGCTGGAGTACCGCAGTATCCGGCTGGAAACCGAGACGCTGGACATGGAGAATTTCCAGGGCAACGCCGTGGTGAACTATACCGATCGGGATACGCCGTATACGCGCATCATTGAGCATAAGCACTTTAATTACGGCACGCAGCGAAAAACCGTGATCAGCCGGGAGTACTCCTCGGAATGGCAGCCGGGCAGCGAGGCGTTTTATCCGGTAAACAACGAAAAAAACCATATGCTCTACCAACGCTATGCAGATTTGGCGCTGGATGAGCGCAGCACCATTTTCACAGGCCGTCTCGGGCTGTACCGCTATCTGGATATGGACGCGGTGGTGCGGCAGGCGCTTGACTTGTGTAAAGAGGAAATGGAAAAATGAGTGACATCAGGATCTACATTGCCATGCACATTCCGTCGCATGCCCCGCAGGACGACCTGTACATTCCGTTGCAGGTCGGCGCGGCAAACCATGACCGGTTCTGCCCGATAACCGATGCCGACGGGGACAGCATTTCCCAAAAAAACAGCTCGTTTTGCGAGCTGACGGGGCTATACTGGATTTGGAAAAATGTAAAGGCGGATGCCGTCGGGCTGGTGCACTACCGCAGATATTTTATTCAAAGCAGAGGCTTAAAAAGCCCGTGGGAGTGTATCCTTACGCGCGCTACAGCGGAAGCCATGCTGCGGACGACCGATGTGATTTTACCCAAAGAGCAGCGCTATGTGGTTGAGACAAATTTATCGCAATATGCGCATGCCCACAATAAAAAAGATTTGCTGCAAGCGCGGGCGTGTATTCGGGAACTGTGTCCGGAGTACCTGCGGACGTTTGATCTTGTGATGCACAAAACGCACGGCCATCGCCTGAACATGATGATTATGAAAAAGCCGTTGTTTGACGAATATTGCGCATGGCTGTTTCCCATCATTTTCCGGTTGGAAGGCCGGCTGGATACTTCCAAATATTCCTCGTACAACCAGCGTGTATACGGTTTTATTGCCGAGCGGCTGCTGGACGTATGGGTGGAGTATAACTGCATATCCTATACGGAGCTGCCGGTAGTGAATATCGAGCCCGTGCGCTGGGTCCGCAAGGCGCAAAACATGATAAAGCAAAAATACGAAGCCGGTCTTGGTACGCAGGAAACGGACTAGGCAAACGATATCGACAGCCGCCCTTTACACAAAAAAAAGAAGCCGCGGGATCGGCTTCTTTGTGGTTTGCGATTGATTACTTAGCTTTCGGTGCCGGTTTTGCGGGCTTCTTGGGAGCCGGCTTTTTGGCGTCTTTAGGCATGCTATTTCGCCTCCTCTCTGCTGAGAGTAATTGCATAATACGCCGTAAAAAATGCGTTGTCAATAGGGTTTCCCCGGGAAGAAAAAATAATTTGAGGCGTCTATGAAACCCTTATGATATAAGCAATACAACAACACCATAGCGTGACGAATTTGCCACTTGAAAAACCGGACTGCCACAAGGGTATTTTGAAGAGGGCAAGGAATAATCCGGCGCGGCGTAGAAATAATACAGGACATTATCATGGCTAAAAATCCGATGCGCAGGCGAACCGGCCCAATGAAACGCAAGCCGGAGCGCTGCGATAAAAAACATCGAAGATGCAAAGAGGTGCGGTATGAAGAATAAGCGGAAACTTGCGCTCATCCTTCTCTTTTTGCTGTTGATTTTGATTACAGGTGTCATCGGATATATGATCTTGCTGCACGTCGGCATCGTGGACGCGCTGTATATGACGGTGATTACCATTTCCACCGTGGGCTACGGCGAGGTCGGCGTGATGACCGACACGGCAAAGCTGTTTTCGATATTGATTATCTTCGCGGGCCTGGCCACTGTCGGCTATGGCGTAACCACGCTGGTTTCGTTTTTCTTTGAAGGGGAACTGCGGGATGCATGGAGGAGAAAGCGTATGGAAACAAAGATCCAGGAGCTGAAGGACCATTACATTGTCTGCGGCGCCGGAGAAGTGGGGCGCACGGTCATCAGCAGCCTGAAGGACAACGGCGCAAGCTTTGTGGTGATCGAAGAGAATGAGAAACAGGCGGAGGAGCTGGAGGCGGCGGATATCCTGACCGTGCTCGGCGACGCCACCAGCGAGGACACACTGCAAAAGGCGGGTATCGCGCGTGCCAAGGGCATTGTATGCGCTCTGCCGGCCGATTCGCAAAATGTGTTTATTGTGCTTACGGCACGGCAGATGAACGACAGCATTTACATCGTGTCCAAGGCGGTAGAACCATCGGCACACAGCAAGCTGATGAAGGCCGGCGCCAACAAAACCATATCTCCCAATGAAATCGGCGGCCAGCGCATCGCCGCTCTCTTGCTGCGTCCGTCCGTGATTTCCTTTTTGGATGTCATTACCCGAGCCGGGGATGTAACGCTGGATCTGGAAGAGGTGGTCATTCCCGAAAAATCCACGCTCGCCGGCAAAAAGCTTTCCGAAGCGAAAATTCCAGAGCAGACGGGGCTGATTATTCTCGCGCTCAAACGCAAGGATAGCGCAAAATTCAAGTTCAATCCCGGCTCCGGTACGGTGGTGCAGGCGGGCGATACCATGGTGGTGCTGGGCACCGCCAAGCAGGCGGAGCAGCTGCAGACGCTGGCAAACCGGTAAGGCATGTAATACAATGAAACAACGGAGGCATACGCTATGCCTCCGTTTCGTTTATACACCTTATGCTCTATTCAAACGGATAGATAAGCCCGATCCGGCCGCGGATATCATCCATTATCCGCATCATGCGTATGGTCTCGGCATGGGGCATGGCTTCGCACTCCGTATTGCCGTTCTCAATGGCGTTTACGGCGGCTTGCAGCTCGTACTCAAACCCTGTAATTTGCTTGGGAACGTGGTAACTGCATGCCTGTTCGGCTTCTTGTATAGGGGTAACGGTGATCACCTGCGGATTGAGAAGGGTATCGATACTCAGCGTACCCTTGGTGCCGTATACCACGCCGCGGGTGTCACCCACACAGTTCATGGCGGTGCACAGCACGGCCATTTTGCTGTCTGCATAGGTAAAGGTAAACGCGTCCTGCACGTCGACGCCCGTGTCCGTCATTTGTCCGGTCGCCTGAACATCCACGATATCCCCGCCAAACACCATACACGTGAAGTTTACGACATACACGCCCAGGTCCAGCAGCGCACCGCCCGCAAGCTCCGGCTTTTGCATACGTTCCACTTGGTCCAGCACATAGGCGAGGTTGGCGGTCAGCAGCTTTGGCGTGCCGATTGCGCCGCCCGCGATTAACTCATCTATCATACGGCGGGACGGCAGGTAGCGCGTCCAGATCGCCTCAGCCGCGTACAGCCTTTTTATGCGCGCGATGGATGTGATCTCTTCCGCCTGCCGCGCGTTGACGGTGAAAGGCTTCTCACACAGCACGTGCTTGCCGTGCTGCAGGCACAGCTTCATATGCTCGTAATGATGGGAATGCGGTGTGGCGACGTAGACCAGGTCCACATCCGGATCGCGCAGCATCTCCTCATAGGATCCGTATGCTTTTTCAAAGCCGTAATTTTCGGCAAACTGCAAAGCGCGCTCGCTGTTACGGGAGGCTATCGCGTACCGGGCAACCGATTCGCCGCCCTGCTCGATCATGCCGCGCAGCGTTTGGGCCATCTTGCCGGCGATGTTGCCGGCGCCTAAAATTGCAACGTTAATCATTGTGCGCACCTCCGTCGATTGGGATCTGTGGTAGTTATTTTATAGAATTCTGTGTCAATATGCAATGGATGCGGCATAGAAAACCGCAAACCACCGCCAATGCGGCGAAGGCTTGCGGGATACTGCTATTCTTGTTGTAACGAATCAAACAATGAATGGATATTCAGAATACGGAATTTATGAAGTGCGGGCTTTGCTGCGCCTGCGCCGTGAAACCCATAAATCGGTCAGCAGCACGGCGGCACCCGCGCTGAACCAACCGGTAAGCATGCCGAAATACCGGATGCGGATTAACTCGGGGCTGCGCAGCTCTAGCAAGCTTGCCGCGCTTTGCCATACCTGCCAAAATGCGGATTGAATGTCATCCCATTCTACCAGTACTGCCGGTACCCACTCGGGAAAGGTATACACCGGAGCGACGATATAGTTCATCAGTCCGGCGGCAGCCAATGCCAGCAACCCGTACCCAAGCAGCAGCGCCAGTGCGCTTAGCGTGAGACGCGGCCATAAGCGGCTGGCATATTCCACTTGCAGCTGACTGTGGGTATGGGACAAAAATGCGTGGGTGCGGCTGATCCAATCATGCAGCAAGGCGAAAAATACAACGCTGCCGATTAAAAACAGCAGCACACGCAGCGGCAGCAGCGCGCCCATGCCCTCCTTGTGCAGGTCAATCAGCGTGCCGCCTGCCTGCCAGCCTTCCATATCGGCGGCAAAGGTAGCACTTGCGCCCGCATGGGATACGGGCATTGCGGTTACCTGTAAAGCGTCTAATTGAAACGGCTGATCCCAAAGGGTGGCCAGCGGAATGTAGGCCGCATAATCTTCGCTGTCGCCCACCCGCTTTTGATGGCGCAGGATACCGATGACGGTAAACTCCATATCCGCCACCGTTACGGTGCGGCCAACCGGTTCGGTGATGTGGAACAGGGCCAACGCAAGGTCTTCATCCAGTAAAATGCCGTCGGAACCGACTGCAAGCTCCTCGGGATAAAACAGCCGTCCGACTAGCAGGTACGCCGGTGCCAAGGCAAAAGCGTCCTCTCCCAGTGCGTTGAGCCGTGCTTGCTGGGTTTCATCGGCGTCACTTGAAAGGGTTATGCCTTCGGCGATGCCGCTGAGCGTATAGCTTTCCACAATGCCGTCCCAGTCCTCCGCGGTGGTCTGCAAGGCTTCCCACAGGGCAAGCACCTCGGCGTTGGGGAGGACGTCGGCCGATTGCGAATCGGCTGTCGGATCCTCCGGCACGGAGGATTGGCCTGTGCTTTGGGTTTCAATCGCAGGGGCGGGAATCAGGTATTGCAGATTGCTTTTAACCGCATGTATCTCAACAGCGGACCATACCAGTATGCCAATGCATACGGCAAGAGCTGCCAGGGTCCAATTACGATGCTTTTTCATGGCTTCTCCGTTTAGTCCACATATTCCATCACCGTGCAATCATCGCTCAGCGCACGGTCTTCGCCAACGGCAATATCCTGATAATCCAGCGATTCCTGTACCGAAACCATGGTATCGCCGCGCTCCAGTACGGTAACGGAGGTCTTGACAACCGTCATGCTGGCGGAGCCCAGAAAACCGTCGTAATTATGCTGGATGACATATACGTAATCCTCGCCATCGCCAGCACTGCGTACGGCAGCGGCGGGGAGCAGCGTGGTCGATTCCTTTGCTTTGTAGCGAACGGTAACGGAAACCGTTCCGTCCGTCAGCATGGCGGGTATGCCGCCCTTGGCGGATATCACATCGTCCGTCAAGGCAATGTAGATGTACTTCTTGCCGTCGCTGGCAAGCGCCGTGCTTTCAACCGTTGTTTTTTCGGTGCCGTAGTTGCCGGAAATTTCTACCTTGGTGTTGTCCGCGATCACCTTGCCAAGGCTGGTAATATCGGCGCGCAGCTGCGGCGGGGTGTCGGGATCGCTCAGGGTAAAGGCGGCGGTTTTCCCGTCGTAGTTGTCTCCGCTATTTACATTGACGGCGACCACATAGCCGTCCTGCGGTGCGGTAACGGTGGTCAGCGTGTTCATGCGTTCTGTCAGCGCGACCATATCGTCCATCAGGTCATTCATTTCGGTCAGCAGGGCATTTCGCTCCTTGATGTACTGGAAGGTGGTTTCCTTAAACTGCGAGCTGCTGTGCTTGTATTCCTGTATAAACGAGGCATACGCCTGATCGTACGCGGTCTGTGCATCGGCGGCTGCCTGTACGGCGGATGATAATTCGTCCTGTCCCTGGGCGCGGCGCTGCCACTGCGCCGTATCAGCGCCCAGCGAAATGCCGAGCTCCGCGGCCAGCACGCGCGCGTCATGCTCAGCGTTTGCCAGCGCGGTTTGCGCATCCAGTACGGCTTCGTACAGGGTGTTTTCACTGCTGTCCTTATCCGTACGCAGATTGGCAATGTCTTTATCCAGCAGGTCGGAAGCCTTTTCATCGTATTTCGCCTGCAGCTCGTCCATGGCCGTATCATAGTCCGGCATGGTGGCGGTGAATATGGTTTCGCCGGCGGTAACGGTTTGACCGGCACGTACGTAAACTTTATCGATAACAATAGCGTTTTCCATGGCGTCAAACAGCGTGTAATCTGTGGTTTTGGGAAAATAGATTTCCGCGTCAAGGTTGATTTTCTGCTCCAGCCGGCCGCGGTCGCCCTGCACAATACGCACCTTGGGTGTAGTGATGGTGACGATGGTGTTGGCAAAGAACATACACAGCGCGACAATGACGGCCAGAGCGATCATGCCGCGAACCGCGATTTTTTTCAGCTTCATGGCGGATATACCCCTTCCTGCTTATTTCAGCTCGCTAAGCGCAACGCCCAGCAAAATATCTTCCTGGAAGTACATGTACACAAACAAGGCCGGCAGGATGTACAAGGCAGCACCGGCAAATGCCACGCCGGAGTTATCGGTACTGATCTGGTTAAACAGCACCGAAAGCGGCTGATCCGCCGTACGGTCGGCCAGATATACCAGCGGCTGTTCCACCAGGTTCCAGCAATCCGCAAACGACAGCGCGGCAGCGGCGCCGAGGATGGGCTTGCATACCGGC
>Ga0116152_10002795_pt1 | contig 14174 bp, 17 predicted proteins | sample AD_UKC119_MetaG_FD_89894 | JGI IMG/M metagenome (GOLD analysis project Ga0116152, IMG submission 89894) | Active sludge microbial communities of municipal wastewater-treating anaerobic digesters from Hong Kong - AD_UKC119_MetaG | ecosystem: Engineered > Bioreactor > Anaerobic > Digestate...
GGCCTTTACGGGCTGATCATCGCGGTTTTGATCTGGGTCAAGATCGGCGTCTTTTCGGGCAACCTCGCAGCGCTGTCGGCTGAACAGGGCATGATGTTTTTGATCGCGGGCATGCCGATCGGCATCGTGGGCCTGTTTTCCGCCATCTCGCAGGGTCAGGTCGCCGCAAGCGGATGCGCTTTGGTCGCCAAACGGCCCGAGAGCAGCTCCCGCGCGATCACAATGACCGCGATCGTCGAGACATACGCGCTGCTGGCGCTGATCGCCTCGGTTCTGATGTGGCTGGGCATCACGGTCTGATATGAGCGGTATCGAGAGCATTAAAAATAAAATCGACGCCGACAGCAAAGCCGAATGCGACGCGCTGTTGGCTTCGGCAAAGACCGACGCGGAACGGATCGCACGTGAAAATGAGGCGAAAATCACCGCGCTGAAGGCGCAGACCGAGGCCAAGGTCGCCGATATCCGCGCCCGGAAACAGCGGATCGCCGCGTCGAACGCCTCCCTTGCCGTGCGCAAGGAGATGCTGGCTGCCAAAAAAGAGCTGATCGACCGCGTCTGCGAAGAAGCGGTGAAACGCATCGGCGGTTTTGGCGCGGCCGAATATGAAAAAGCGGTTCTGGGCCTGTTTGCGCAGTGCACAGTCGAGGGCGGCGAGCAGGTTTTGCTGTCCGAGAATGCCTATAAAAAACTCGGGGGCGGCATCGTCGACAAGATGAACGCGTCGCTCTCGGGCAAAAAGGTCACATGCGGCGCGACGGCTTCCGAGATCGGCGATGGTTTTATTTTGCAGGGCACAAACAGCCGGCAGGTCTGTACGTTCGAGGCCGCTTTGGAGCTGAAACGCGATCAGGTCGAGGCCGAGATCGCAAAAATCCTGTTCGGATAGGAGAACACAAATACAGTGAGCGAACGGTACTATTACGCGGTCGCGCGGACTGCGGAACTGGAGAATAAACTGCTGTCGCGGTCAAAACTCGATCAGCTGACGGATGCGCCCGATGCGCCGTCGGCTCTGCGGGCATTGTCCGGAACGATCTATGCAGAACAGGCCGATACGCTGGCAAAGCCCGAGGACTTCGAGAGCATGCTGGTCGAACAGAGCCGCAGGACGCTGTCCTATATCGGAGAGGTCAGTCCCGAACGGGCGCTGGCGGAACTGTATCTGATCGTCTATGACATCTTCAACCTCAAGATATTGCTTCGGTGTGAAAAACTGGGCGAAGATCCGGCGCGGCTGCTGTCGCCGCTGGGCATCCACGAACCGCCCGCGCTCCGAAACGCCTTCGAGGACGGCGACTTTTCCAGGTATCCGCCGGTCATCGGCGAGGCGGTCACGGCGGTGCACCGGGCGCTTTCGGCCCGTGCTTCGGTCAGCGTGATCGATTTGACGCTCGACCGGGCGCAGTATGCCGCGCAGAGCGAATACGCCAAACAGTGTAAAAATCAATTCGTCGAAACCTATGTGCGCGTCAGCATCGATCTGGCCAACCTCCGTGATTTTTTGAGGACGCGCACCGGCGGAAAGGGCGCTTTTTACGCCGTTTTCATCGAGGGCGGAACGCTGCCCGTCGACTTTTTCGACGACTGTTACGAGAGTGCGGACGTACTTTCAAAAAAGCTGGGCTTTACGCAATATGCCCCGCTTTCAAAAAGCGTGGGCGAGGGCGATATGACCGCACTCGAACGCGACTGCGACGATTTTCTGACCGCGTATGTGCGTGAGGGCAAGAAGATTCCCTTCGGGCCCGAGCCGCTGATGGGCTTTGTCTCGGCCAAACTCACCGAGATCGCCCAGCTGCGGATCATTTTCGTCGGAAAGCTCAACGGCATGAGCCCGCAGGTCATCCGGCAGCGGCTGCGCCAATTATTTTAAAAAGGAGGGCGATGTATGACGGGAAAAATTGCAGTCATCGGCGATCGGGATTCGATTCTGGCGTTCAACGCGCTGGGCGTGACCGTGTTCGCCACCTCCGACGAGCGAGAGGCCTCGCGCAAGATCGCCGAACTGGCGAAAGAACACTATGCGATCATCTTTATCACCGAGCCGCTGGCGGCAAAAATGGAGCAGACCATCGCCGCCTACCGCAACCAGACGACCCCCGCGCTGATCCTGATCCCGAACAATGCGGGCAGCACCGGAAAGGGTCTCGCAGCGGTCAAAGCGAGCGTTGAGCGTGCCATCGGCACCGATATTTTCAAACAGCAGTAAAAGCAAGACATCCCCGCGAGTTTCACACACAGGAAAGGATTCGATCAATTATGGCCGGAACAATTACAAAGGTCTCGGGACCGCTCGTGGTCGCCGACGGCATGGACGACGTGAAAATGTACGATGTGGTGCGCGTCAGCAACCAGCACCTCGTGGGCGAGGTCATCGAGCTGCGCGGCGAAAACGCGTCGATACAGGTTTATGAGGAGACCTCGGGTCTGGGGCCGGGCGAGCCGGTCGTGACCACGGGCGAACCCCTCTCCGTCGAGCTTGCTCCGGGCATCGTCGGGGGGATTTACGACGGCATTCAACGGCCGCTGGAGGTTATCCGCGAAAAGAGCGGTGATTTCATCGGGCGCGGTATCACCGTCGATAAAATCGACCGAGAAAAGAAATGGGATTTTGTCCCGACCGTAAAAAAGGGCGACAAGGTCGTGCGCGGCGACATCATCGGCACGGTGCGCGAGACCGAGATCATCACCCATAAAATTATGGTGCCCAAGGGTTTTGAGGGCACAGTCAAAGAGATTAAAGAGGGCAGCTTTACGGTTGTCGAGCCGGTTGCGGTCATCACGACCGACGAGGGCGACAAAGAACTGCAAATGCTCCAGAAATGGCCGGTGCGCGTCGGGCGTCCTTATGCTGAAAAACTGCCGCCGCTGGTTCCGATGATCACCGGACAGCGCATCATCGACACCTTCTTCCCGGTCGCAAAGGGCGGTACCGCCTGCATCCCGGGTCCGTTCGGCAGCGGCAAGACCGTTGTTCAGCACCAGCTGGCCAAATGGGCTGACGCTGAAGTGGTCGTCTATATCGGCTGCGGCGAACGCGGCAACGAGATGACCGACGTCCTGAACGAGTTTCCCGAATTAAAAGACCCGAAAACCGGCGAGTCGCTGATGAAACGCACGATTTTGGTCGCTAACACCTCGGATATGCCGGTCGCGGCGCGTGAGGCGTCGATTTATACCGGCATCACGATTGCGGAATATTTCAGAGATATGGGTTATTCGGTCGCACTGATGGCCGACTCGACCAGCCGCTGGGCGGAGGCCCTGCGCGAGATGTCGGGCCGTCTCGAAGAAATGCCCGGCGAAGAGGGCTACCCGGCTTACTTAGGCAGCCGTGCCGCCGAGTTTTATGAGCGTAGTGGAAAAGTCAAATGTTTGGGCAGCGACGGGCGAGAGGGTTCGCTGACGGTTGTCGGCGCGGTCAGCCCGCAGGGCGGCGACTTGTCCGAACCGGTCACGCAGGCGACATTGCGCATCGTCAAGGTCTTCTGGGGACTCGACTACGCGCTGGCCTACCGCCGCCATTTCCCGGCCATCAACTGGCTCAACAGCTATTCGCTGTATTTGGAGCGGTTGGAGGACTGGTTCACCAATCACGTCAGTTCCGACTGGGTGCGGGTGCGCACCGAAGCCATGCGCCTGCTGCAGGTCGAAGCCGAACTGCAGGAAATCGTCCGTCTGGTCGGTATCGACTCGCTGTCCGTCGCGGATCAGTTCCGGCTCGAGGCCGCAAGGTCACTGCGTGAGGACTATTTACAGCAAAACTCCTTCTCCGACACCGACAGCTACTGCTCGGCGCACAAGATGTATAAGATGCTGCGTAACGAGATTTTGTTTTATGAACTGGGCGAAGAAGCGGTTGCCAAAGGCGCGCTTTTGTCCGACATCATGGCGATGCCGGTGCTGCATGACCTCGCCCGTGAAAAAGACATTTCGGAAGAAGATATCAAAGAATTCGACCGTATCGCCGATGACATCCGCCGCCAGACCGCGGCGACGCTCGGCGAGACCAAGTAGGAGGGCAGACCGATGTATAAGCAGTATCAAACCATTCGCGAGATCGTCGGACCGCTGATGCTGGTCGAGCAGGTCGAGGGCGTTAAATATGACGAATTGGTTGAGATCACGACGCAGGACGGCGAAAAACGCCGCGGCAGAGTGCTCGAGATCAACAAAGACAAAGCGCTGATTCAATTGTTCGAGGGTTCGCAGAGCATCAACCTGCGTGACAGCAGCGTCCGGTTTTTAGGTAAGAGTCTGCAGCTGGGCGTCTCGGAGGACATGCTCGGACGCGTTTTCGACGGACTCGGCAATCCGCGTGACGGCGGCGCGCCTGTCATCGCCAAAGAGCGTCTCGACATCAACGGCCGTCCAATCAACCCGGCCGCCCGTGATTTTCCGTCCGAGTTCATTCAGACCGGTATCTCGTCCATCGACGGACTGAACACGCTCGTGCGCGGACAGAAACTGCCGATTTTCTCCGGTTCGGGCCTGCCGCATTCGCGCATCGCCGCCCAGATCGCCCGTCAGGCAAAGGTCTTGGGTACCGATACGCAGTTTGCGGTCGTCTTCGCCGCGATCGGCATTACCTACGAAGAAGCCGACTATTTTATCAGTGACTTCCGTTCCACCGGCGCCATCGACCGCACGGTGCTGTTTATGAATCTGGCCAACGACCCGGCCATCGAGCGCGTCGCGACACCGCGTATGGCGCTGACCGCCGCCGAATTTTTGGCTTATGAAATGGGCATGCACGTGTTGGTCATCCTGACCGATATCACCAACTACTGCGAGGCGCTGCGTGAAATTTCCGCCGCCCGTAAAGAAGTCCCGGGACGCCGCGGCTATCCGGGCTATATGTACACCGACCTTGCCTCGATTTACGAGCGCGCCGGAAGAATTCGCGGCCGCACCGGTTCGATCACCCAGATCCCGATTTTGTCGATGCCCGAGGACGACAAAACCCACCCGATCCCCGACCTGACCGGTTACATCACCGAGGGGCAGATCATTTTGTCCCGCGACCTCTACCGTAAGGGCATTCTGCCGCCGGTGGACGTGCTGCCGTCGCTGTCGCGTCTGAAACAAAAGGGCGTCGGCGCCGGAAAGACCCGTGAAGATCACGACGGCCTGATGAACCAGCTGTTCTCGTCCTACGCGCGCGGCAAAGAGGCCAAGGAACTGGCCGTGATTTTGGGTGAAGGCGCGCTGTCTGAGATGGATAAACTCTATGCCAAGTTCGCTGATGCGTTTGAAAAACGCTATGTTGGGCAGGGCGAAACCGAGGACAGAACCATTGCGCAAACGCTCGACATCGGTTGGGAACTGCTGACCATCTTCCCGAAATCCGAACTGAAACGAATTAAGGAAGTTTACATCGAGAAATACTACCCGAAGAAGGACTGATCCGATGCCCGTCACCAACGTAAGCCCGACCAGAATGGAACTCACCCAGCTCAAGCGGAGGCTCACTACCGCAACGCGCGGTCATAAGCTACTCAAAGATAAACAGGACGAGCTGGTCAAAAAGTTTATAGAGCTGGTACGTCAGAACCGCGAACTGAGAATGGAAGTTGAAAAGGAACTCTCGGCGGCATTCGGCAATTTTGTCGTGGCCAGCGCGGTCATGAGCGCGCCCGCTCTCGAATCGGCGCTCCTGTTTCCGATGCAGAGCGTTTCGGTTGACGTCAGCACGCGTAACATCATGAGCGTCAACACGCCCGTATTTGATTTAAAGCGGGAAAACGTGGACACATCATTGCCTTACGGTCTTGCGCAGACTTCCGCGGAGTTGGACTTTGCGCTCGAACGGATGCAGGCGGTGTTTGAAAAATTGATCAAACTGGCCGAAGTCGAAAAGAGCTGTCAACTGATGGCCAAGGAGATCGAACGCACCCGCAGGCGCGTAAACGCCCTTGAATATGTTATGATCCCGAACTTCAAATCGACGATCCGCATGATCACGATGAAGCTCGACGAGGCCGACCGCAGCACGCGGGTCAACCTGATGAAAATCAAGCAGATGCAGGATCAATAAATCGATGCAAGAGAAAATACGGCGGTCAAAAAGGCCGCCGGTTTTTATTTTAAAGAAAAAATTACAGTTTCTTGGACATCGTGACGAAGCCGTCTTCCTCGAAGCCCTCTTTGGAATAGAGCTCCTTCGCGGCCAGATTCGTCGAGAGCACCTCAAGCGTCACCGAAACCGCTTTTCCTTGGAACTCTTTGTCCAACCAGTTTAAAAATCCGATGCCGAACCCGTGATGCCTGAACAGCGGGTCAATGTAGATTTCGTCGAGAATGATGACGTTGCCCGCCTCCTCATTACACCAATAGGTGGTGATGAGCGCATACCCGGCGATGGCGGCAAGTTCGGGTTCGACAATAAAATAGCCGAACAGATTCTCGTGTTTGGAAATGACCTGATTGAAGGTCAGCAGGGCGCTGTCGCGATCATAGCCGCGTTTTGTGGCCCCGGTGTTGTAAAAGTCCTCGCAGAGTTTACAGAAAGTTTCTCGGTCTTCGGGTGTAATTTCCCTGACGGTCATAATATGGCCTCGCTATTCAGATTGACACCGCTCTGCACGGTGACGACTGAATTATATAATGACACAATATAAAAAGCAATATGAATTTATTACGAATTGACGGATTCAGGAATATGTGCTAAAATGATGCCTGATAAACAAACGTTGTTTGTACACAACGTTTGTTTTGCGGAATTTTTCCGCATTAAATCATGTAAATTGCTTGCTTGAAAATAAACAATCTTTCGGAGGAAAAGAATGAATATTAAAAAGAATAAAATGCTCACCGCATTTCTTTGTATTGCGATGGCTGCACTATTGATGTTTTCTCTATCCGGTTGCGCTGTGGTCGGCACAAAGCGAACTGCACAGCTGAACGAGCGTCTGATGGCAATGTTTTCTGAACTTGACGAGGCCAAGGATGCCGCTGTTTTGGCCGGAACAGCAACCGACGATTACATTCTGCAATATTACGACATTCGGCAGGAATTAGTGAATCTCTCACCCTATCTGCCCGAGGGCGGTATTGAGATGGAAAAGGATTCCTACAAAGAGCTTTCTGCAAAAATCGAAGCGATTGAGCTTGAAATTGATGCGTTTATTACACAATAGTCAGCCAATAAAAGAAGCATTATGGGGTATATCGAAGAAATCCGCAAAAAAATCGGCCACGACCTGCTGATCGGCGTCGGGGCCGGTGTTTTTGTTTATCAAGACGGGAAAGTACTTTTACAAAAGCGCACCGACAATCTGTGCTGGTCGATGCATGCGGGCGGCGTTGAGATCGGCGAGAGCGTGGAGGACACCGCAAAACGGGAATTGTTTGAAGAGACGGGGTTGATTGCCAATCAGTTGGAATTGCTGGGCATCTTTTCGGGCGAGGGGATGACGTATACGTTTCCGGGCGGTGATCAGGTACAGATTATCGAGGTCAACTTTATCTGCCGGGATTTTTCAGGAGAAATCAAAGCGCAAGAATCCGAGGTTGTCGAACTCAAGTGGTTTGATATAGGTAATCTGCCCCAAAACATCAGTGCGCCCGATCAAAAGGCCTTCGCTGCGTTCGCCGAGTGGGCAAAACGGCAGGATAAGGAATGATTATAACAAAACAAAACGCCGGTGCAACCCGGCGTTTTGTTTATATTTAACCACCCTGTCACTTCGTGACACACCTCCTCAGAGGGGGATTTGGCGGACGAACGCAGTTCGCCCCTACGATGTTACGCAGGCTGCCACATATGGTGCCGTTATGTTTTAAAGACAAATTAACTCTTTCGGCGACTTTGTGATATCCTCGCAGCCGGTCTCGGTCACGAAGATTACATCCTCGATGCGCACGCCGAATTTCCCTTCTAAATAGATGCCCGGCTCCACCGAAAGCACCATGCCGGGCTGTAAGACAGTGGAGCAGGCAGGAGAGAAGCGGGGACTTTCGTGGATCATCACACCGAGCCCGTGACCCAGTCCGTGTCCGAAGCAGCCTTCATAGCCGGACTGATAGATGTAATCACGGGCGATTTTATCGATATCGCTGCAGATTTTACCCGGGGCAATCGCGGCGAGAGCGCGTCTCTGCGCTTCCAGTACGATTTCATAGACCTTCTTCATTTCCTCAGTCGGTTGGCCGACACAGACGGTGCGGGTCATATCTGAGCAATAGCCGTTATATTTGACGCCGATGTCCATTGTTAAAAAGGCGTTGTTTTGAATGGGGCTGCCGTCGGGGACGCCATGCGGCATGGCCGACTTTTTGCCGCTGACCACGATCAGGTCGAACGATACGCCCTCCGCACCGCGCTTTTTCATCTCATCTTCAATTTTGGCGGTAAGTTCCTTTTCGGGCATACCGACCTTGATCTGCGGGAGAACGGCGGCCAGCGCCTCGTCGGTAATCTGCTGGGCTTTGCGCATGGTTTCGAGTTCTTCTTCGTCCTTGAGCATGACAGCCCCTTCGAAGAGATCGGCGAGTTCCCTTGAGAATTGCGGATGAAATTTAGGCAGCGACGTCTCGTATTGACGGGCGAGGCGAATTGTGGTTTTGTCGTCGCGCAGGGCGATTTTTTTGGCGTTGATTCCGTCGAGGAAAGAGGTCAGCTGATCAAAAAGTTTATCCAGCAGAATGACCTCGGTGCCCGAAATCGCGGCTTTGGCGGCCTCGATATAGCGAAAGTCGGTGTAAAATGCGCTTTTTTCGTGGCCGACTACGACGGTTCCCGCACTTGAACGGAATCCGGTCAGCCAGAAGCGGTCGTTTTCGTCGGTGAAAATTGCCGCGTCGATTCCCTCGGGGAGCAGTTTAGCGATTTTTTTGGTGTTGTTCATCTATTTCACTCCATTCAGAAATTCGAGCATTTGTGCGGCATCGCGGGTCTGGGTGCCGGCCGATTCGCAGACGATAAAAGGCGTCATGTTTTTTCGGACAATCAGTTCCCCCAGCGGTTCAAATTCCGGTCCGTAGACGGTATCGGCAAAAGTCAGGTGCCGTTGTTCACCGCCCGCAAGGGTATATTCAATCTTGGAAAAGTGGATGTGCATGCGTTTCATGCGGTCGTTTCCGAGGGCGTTTTCAATCGTGTCGAGTATCTTTTTGTAATCCTCTTTGCCCTTAATGCCGCCGTTGGTCATGGCGTTGACGTGTCCGAAGTCGATACAGGGCAGCAGCCGGTCGTCGATTTTGCACAGTTCGCAGACCTCCTCGACCGTGCCCAACTGATTGACTTTGCCCAGGGTCTCGGGACACATAATCACATCGCTCATCTCGGCCTCGTCGAGGGCTTTCTGCGCCCGAATCAGCGTGTCTTTGGCCAATTCGACGGCACGGGTACGGGAGATTTTCGAAGCCGATCCCGCGTGGACAACAATGCGTGTTCCGCCGAGTTTTTTAATCGCGGCTGCAGCGAGCAGAATATAGTGGAGGCTCTTGAGCCGCTTTTCTTCGACAATGCCCGAGAGCGAGATGTAATAGGGCGCGTGCAAAGAGATTTCCATGCCGATTGCAGCGGTCTTTTCGCGGAGAATCTCGGCGGTTTTTTCGGCGAGGTTGACACCTCTTCCGCACTGATATTCAAAGGCGTTCAAATTGAAATCGGAGATAAACTCCGGCAGAAAAATATTCGATTTATATTTGGCCGCAAATTCGTCGCATCCGCCTGCGGGGCCGATTCTTATTTGCATGTGGCTCTGTTCCTTCCCGCTTTTGTCAGGCGTTCAAGACGCCGTTTGAAACGCACGAACCACCCGAGATCTTCGCCCAGCGGCTCGACAAGAAAAACCGCCATGCCGGCGTTTTTACCGGCCCAGACGTCGGTGAAAATCTGATCCCCCACGACAGCGCCCTCACTGAGGGGCTTGCCGAGGGCTTTTGAGGCTGCTAACAGCCCTTTTTTCTTGGGCTTTTGGGATTGTGGGATGCAAATCAGGCCCGACTTATCGGCAAAGCGTTTGACCCGGGCGGAGTTATTATTGGAAATGACCGCGAGGGAAATTCCCGCGGCTTTGAGATCATTCAGTCTTTCTGCGATTTTTTCCGGAATTTCATCGTGGCAGTCATGGGTGATGGTATTGTCGAGATCAAGCGCCAGCCAGGTGATGCCGCGTGTTTTCAACATTTGGGTTGTGATTTCGCAGAGATCGGAAAACATCTCGTCCGGGGTAAAAATTTTCATAAATCTATCCTTTAACATGCAAAAAGCGGGCTGTAAGCCCGCTCTGATTTGCACAGATCTTTTCGACTGTCTGTTTACGCTCAGGGAAAGGCCTCAATAATACTTGCGTTTACGGGCTGCTTCCGCCTTTTTCTTGCGCTTCACGGACGGCTTTTCATAATGTTCTCTCTTGCGAACTTCGGCCAGGACGCCGTCTCTGGCACACTGGCGCTTGAACTTTTTCAAAGCGTTATCGATCGACTCGTTTTTGACATGAACTTCGGCCATTTGTTATCCCTCCCTTTGCCTTGTAAGCAGGAGTTATGTGGTCAGTATATCATAGCCCTCCATCTTTGTCAACCGCCCGTGCAAATTTTTGTTGACTTTAAAGCCTTTGATGTTATACTTTGCGTACTGGGGGTTTTCATCGAATGCACCTGATTAAATCGAAACATTTTTATCGGAATATGCTGTTGATTGCGGTTCCGATCGCACTGCAGAATCTGATCTCGTTTGCGACCGGAATGATGGATACAATCATGCTTGGGCTCGCTGAAAACGGTGAATCAATGCTCTCTGCGGCGTCACTCGGCGGTCAGCCGATGTTTATATTATACGTCCTCGGGTTTGGGATGTCCGGCGGTGCTTCGGTGCTGGTGGCTCAGTATTGGGGCAAACGGGATATGGAGTCGATCCGTCGGATTTTTGCGATGATGATTAAATTTGCGGCGGTAGTTTCAGTGCTTTTTGCCGTATTATCGCTGTCGATACCGCGTCAAATCATGCTGCTTTATTCCGACAATCCCGAGATTGTCGGAATGGGCGCGCAGTATCTTGGAATCATGGGGTTCGCCTGCCTGACCTTCGGCGTCAGTTCAATGCTGATCTGTCTGTTTCGGGCGGTGGAATCGGTGAAGATCTCGGTGGGGATCAATCTTGTTTCGTTTGCTTTAAACGTATTTTTGAACTGGGTGCTGATCTTCGGGAATCTCGGCTTTCCGGCGCTGGGCATCCGGGGCGCCGCCATCGCCACACTGATTGCCCGCGTTTCGGAATTTGTCATCATCATGATCTACCTGTTCTGCTTTGATAAAAAGCTGGGATTTAAATTGCGCGACCTCAAACTGTTTGACAAGCTGCTGGCAAAGGATTTGATTCACTACGGTACGCCGGTACTGCTGAATGAGGGACTTTGGGCCATCGGTATCTCGGTGCAGGCCTCGATTATGGGGCATATCGACTATGCCGAAGGTGATCCGGTTGCAGCCAACTCGATTGCAAGTATGCTCCAGCAGCTGGCCTGTCTTGTCATTTTCGGCATTGCAAATGCGGCAGCGGTCATTACCGGACGCACGATCGGCGAGGAGGACCACAAAAAGGCACGCGAACAGGCGACGACTTTCCGGCTGCTCTCCTACGGCATCGGCGCGGTGTCGTTTGCAATGATCTTCTTTATGCGCGACCTTGCGGTCGGATTTTACAATATCGACGAAGCGACCAAAGAACTGGCGCGGCAGATGATTACCGTAATTGCCGTCATCACCTTTTTTGTCTCGATTGTGGGTATCTGCCTGATCGGGATTCTGCGCGGCGGGGGCGACACTCGGTTTTGTATGTATTTGGAGATCGGGGCGCTGTGGTTTCTCGGTGTGCCGCTCGGTTATCTGGCGGCGGCGGTTTTACGGCTGCCGGTGCCGTTTGTGCTGGCTGCAATGAAGGTGGACGAGCCCACGAAGGCGTTTGCCTGCATTTTTCGAGTCAGAAGCGGAAAATGGCTCAGAACCGTCACACGCTAAATCGCGTTTTCTGAAATCGTTCAGGTATCGTCGGACAAGCGGCGGCATATAATATTCGGGTGGCAGCGGCAGAAGATCTCACAGATTTTTTCGGCTTCCTCGTCCTCACAGACGGCGATGATTTTTGTAAAAGAGCCTCGTGACGCCTGCAAAGTGCTCCGCAGCAGGCATTCGGCGTTATCGCCGGTGAGAAGCAATTCGATCTCCCGATTTTTCGGGGAACGGTACGTGATTTGGAGCAGGACAGCATTGACCACACAGCAAATCCCGAGTGCCGCCAATACCAGGATCAGCCATAATTCCCAGCCGCTCATCGGTAAAGCGGGGGCATGTTCAACGGATTGACGCCGTTGTCGCAGCAATCTCTGTCGTCACAGCGATTCGGTTGTTTCAAGAAGCAGTCACGGATGCAAAAACGCATTTTTGACAGCGGGATTTTGAATTCGACAATACCGGAACTGTGCGGTGCGATGGTCACCGGCTGATAGAACAGCACGAATTCGGAACAGGTCAGATAATAATTGTTCCAATCGAGATATTTTTTCAACAATACGGGGAAATCCGGGAACAAAGCCAGTTCTTCCGCTTTTTCCTCGGCCTGCGCAAGCACATTGCTGAAAATCAGGTCTTTATAGCGGCAGGCGGGTTTGAAAAAGTCCTCGGCTTTGAGCATGTAGCCGCTGCCGGTCAGCCAAGTCTGGGCGGCTCGGACCGTGGTCGGATTGGCGCCGCCTTCATAGGTCAGCGTGTCGACCGTGGCGGAAAACAGGTCCTGCGCGACCAGCTGCGCTTCATAGGTCACGAGGAATTCATGGGTGTTAAAGGGACGTTTGTCTTTGACGGAGTCAAGATAATCGTCCACCGCGGCGGGGTAGAGCACCAGCCGCGCATGATTGCGGTCCTGTGAGGCGAGGTTTTGATACCAGGCATTGATTTTTATGTAGTTGATCGCAGCGCCGGTCGTACGCAGTTTGGGCAGTGTGATCTTGCTGCGCAGTACGGGCGTCTCTTCGTAATTCAACGTGTCGCCGGTCGTTTCGCCGATTACATCGTAGCCCACACATCCGCATTTGAGCAGAGTCTCGTTCATAAAAGCATCGCGCTCCTTTATAAAATCAGGTTGCATTCCTATTTTACGCAGTGTTCTCCGAATTGGTGCGGACGCTGATCGGCGGGCAAAAAAATGCGCGGATTATGATTGTTGCATTCGCAAATATTGTGTAGTATAATGAGAATCTAAGTGCGGATTTCATGCGCTGATTCAGCGATTTTGAGAGGAGTCATGATCAATGGCGGAAACGAAAAAACGGTCTTGTGACAGGCATGACGGGAGGCGGATTAAGGATCTGGACGGCGTGCATTACATAATGCCCCATCTGATGCCCAACCGCTGTGACGCCGAAGTGTATATTCAGGAAAAATTCGATGTCACGGAGCTGTTAAAATTCGTCGCCGCCAAAAACGGTCCCGATGCACCTTATAAGACAACGGCATTCCACGTCTTTGCCGCCGCTGTCGCCAAGACGGTCATCCACCGCCCGCTGCTCAACCGTTTTATTGCCAATAAACACATCTATGAACGCGAGAAGGTCTCTCTCTCGTTTATGGCCAAACGCACTTTCGAAGATCATTCCGAAGAGGTTTTGGTCAAGGCTATCGCCGACGGCGAAACGGTATTATCCGATATCAGCAAAAGCGTTGTCGGTGACGTTACGAAACTACGCAAGGGCGGTTCCAACGACATGGGCGACGCGCTCGACTTTTTTAAGAAACTGCCGCGCTGCGTAATGTCATTGATTATGGTATTTTTCCGGATGATGGACAGGCACGACTGGATGCCCAATTCCCTCAAGGACGGCGATACCAATTATTCGACTGTATTGCTGTCCAATCTCGGCAGTATCAAGTGCGGTGCAACTTATCACCACCTCAATAACTACGGCACCAATTCCATTGTCGCCACCATCGGTGTGATCCATAAAGAGCCTGTCTATCATGACGACGGCAGTTTTGAGATCCGCGACGTCGTGGAAATCGGCATCACTTTGGACGAACGCATTGCCGACGGCTTTTATTTTGCAAAATCGGTAAAGCTTCTCAAATACATTCTCGCTCATCCGGAAATGTTGGATAAGCCATTCAAGGAGGAAGTAGATTATGACGTTTGATGCACCGAACATCCCCGCACCGTGGCTGTCGTCTTA
>Ga0116152_10002796_pt1 | contig 14172 bp, 13 predicted proteins | sample AD_UKC119_MetaG_FD_89894 | JGI IMG/M metagenome (GOLD analysis project Ga0116152, IMG submission 89894) | Active sludge microbial communities of municipal wastewater-treating anaerobic digesters from Hong Kong - AD_UKC119_MetaG | ecosystem: Engineered > Bioreactor > Anaerobic > Digestate...
TTGTATATGAAAGTTTGGTATCTATTTCCTCATGGAATTTCTGCAGTATTTCCAGATTACTTTCACTCCCACTCAGCAAAGGACTAAAAATTTTCAACATTGGCCTGCCTGTTTCAGCGGTGTTTTCTCTTCCGATTTTCCATAATGTAAGTTCAGTATACCATTTACCTTTAAATTCTTTACTCTCAACATTGACGTGGAAAACATACTCTTTGCCAACCTCTAATTCACTGATATCAACCCGTCCGTTCCAGATTGAAATACAGACTTTTTTAGGATAATCATCGGTTGTTTCAACAATAATACCCTGCTTCGACCAGGTGCCGTTTTGATTGATTCCAGAACTAATTTCACCAATTTGTAATAAAGTTGCTGAGACTTTCATATGGCTTATTTATTTAAAAATTTTCTTGAAAAGTAAGATTAAGAACTTGATATCATCTGAACTCAATTTAAATTTTTCTAAATCCACATTCCCTGTTTGGTGGGCTGCAACATTGCTTCTATAATACCTCAGCTTCATCAACCTTCTCACTTCATCATTATTGATCGAGTTGCGAAATACTAGTACCGATATCATTTTTACCAAGAATGCAGAATCAAGCCCAATTATTTCATTCATTAATAGTTTTTGTTTGGGGAATAACTCAAAATCCACTGGAGTTTTACGACTATCTTCAACCTGAAAATCGAACCAATCTAGCTTTAATGTGAACCATGTTAATAACGTATTTTCGTTTGACTTATATAGAAAGATATCTTTTTGAGATCCTTTTTCATCAAATATACACCCTCCTGCGAGATTTCTAAACGAATTATTAGTAAAATTGCTTACTAAAGGATGATCACAATAGTTTTCTAGAATTTGGAAACACAACAATAAACACTGATTTAAGACCGGGTCTCTTTTATCATCTAAATTTAAAAGATTGAAAATCTGATCGAGAAGACCATTTGTACTGAAAACTAGGTCATAAAACTCTTTAGATGCCACTGTTTTTGAAAATACATTCTCGCTTTTCAATTCTGAAATCACATTGTATATATCAGCTAAATAAGATTTCTGAAATGCTTTCCTAATTTCTCTGTTAAAATAAACCAATGATTTTCTTGTTTCCTCCTTTGTATTGTTGGTTTCAGGTGATTCTTTAACAACGAAACTTGTAATTCCTTTTTCAAAACACTTCTGGTAATTCCAAACTTTATTAGAAGCGGTCGAAATTACAATTTGGATGCCCGGGTTTATTTTCTTCTTTATATAGTCGGCAATTTGTAGCCCTGATAGATTATCGATATCGGCATTATAGAAATCATCATCATGCAATCTTAAATCAATAATATAAGCATCACAAAGTGAGGCTAAGGATTTCTGGTTGTCAATCCATTTTCTTATGTCATTAATTAGAGATTCTTTTGGTTTCCCTTTCTCAAACTTGTCAAACAATAAAATTTCAGCTCCTGATTTACTAAACCAGTAATCATAGAATGCACCCCAGCCTTTTACACATTCATCATCAATAATTCCAATTTTTTTACCTACAATACCATCAATAATTGAGATCGGATCATTTCTTTTAAGTGCAAACTTCTGTCTATGTATATTTGCTTCAGAATATTTGAAATGTAAGGTATTAAAATAATTCAATTCCTCAATTTTTCCTTTAAGTGTCTTGTATTTCTCGTTTAAATCATCATTGTTAATCATAGAAAAATACCTTATCAAGGCCCATTCATTTGCAACAGAATGATGAGTCTGATAATTCCCTGGAGCTGGAACGTTTATTCTCTCAATAAAGTCGATATATTCTTCAGGTGTTATATCAATATGTTTCAATTCGTCAATACTTGCACTTGCCTCGTTACTCAATACAAAATAAAACACGCCTTTTGTAAGCAAAATATTTGCCTTTTTATTTAGCCTTAGCACTTGCTCCAATTTAAGAGATCCCAAAAAAATAATCGGAGCATATTGATGCCGGAGTTCAGGAGAAAGCCTTAAAGTATAGGCAATATCCAGTCCATCGAATTCCAAATTATTATGCTTGTCAAGATTAATAAATACAATAAAAGCGTCATATTTTTCTTCACCTATAATCTGTTTTAATGACTGATAAATATCAATTTCAAAGTCATAGTTTTCCCCAACTATTCTTTGAGGATCGAAAGGGATAGTATCAGATTCCCCTTTATTGACAATTAAGTCAGGCAAGTTATTATTGATCACTAAATATTTCATACTTATAAGTACTTATTGATTAATTGGTTGATACTACCCCTATCACAAGAAAGAAGTTCCTCAAGAGTTTTAATTTCATTTTTATCGACTTGCATTTCAGAATAACTCTCAAGAGAATATAAATTTGATAACCGTATCAGGTAATTTAGTTTCCACTTGTTACCATAGATCAAATTGTTGATATCTAACTCATCAGATTTTGAAAAATCCAATAATTTATTTGAATATAGTTGCTTAGAGTTAACCAGTAAAAATTGGAATTCCTCATTACTGTAAATAGCACCATTTATACCACCACTGAAAACTACAAATTTTTTCCTTGTTCTTTTAAAATAGTTGATAAATACATTGTAAATCCCGTATGCAGACAATCCCGAACGATGTGCAATAATGACATCGTAATCATCTAACATTTCATTTATCAAATCATTATTTATTTTAATTCTCTCTAGAAACTCCTTACAACTATCCCCAAGGACATTACTGATAGATGGTGGTAAATCAGCTACGGAAAGACTATTATCCCTTAAAAATAGTTCTTGTCTTGACTTTCTGTCTTCAAGTAGTAGTATTTTTTTCATACGTAAAATGTTAAGATGTGAGTATGGCCGGTAATTGGCTCAATATCTGTTTCTAATATCAAATCTTTATAATTCTTTCTCAAGTAATTCACCCTACAATATTTGTACTCATCCTGTATCCTAAACCTGGATTCTAACGACCAATCACATAAGCCATACAATAAATCTTTAATACTATTTAACTGTCCTTTTCCTGATAAAAGTTGAACCTTGTCAACCGCTTCATCCAGGATAGTATCCCAAAAAGAACCTTCATTAATTATTTTAATAACAATTACTTTTTCTGAAGAAAGATACTCTCCTTTTACAATTAGCTTAGGGGTAATAGAATTAGCATAATTATTATACGGTGTTACAATCAGTTTCAGAGCTTTCTCAACATTAGTTGTGTAAGAATAAAAGTTAAGACCAGACAATCCAATTATTTCAATGTTATTGTTAAAGTTTGTTCTGAGCGGATTAGTAATATCATTGATCAACTTTTCAAAATTATTGTATCTGAACTCAATTTCATTCTTAAATAATTCAACAAAATCATTCCAAGTTGATAAATATTTACCATTAATTCTGTATTCAGGAATAAATTGCTTCTCAATTTTTGTTGACAACGGGAATTCAATATAGCCATTTTTCTGTTGCTTTTCAAACATTTCTTTCAAGATATCTTTGTATTTCCATCCAATTTGTACTTTCTCCCGACCCCAACTATATTCTCTAATTAAGTTTTGATTTTTATCAAGTCGTATTTCTTCCTTCTTTTGATATAGAAAAGGATAAATCAAATAATCCCAGAGATCAGATTTGAGTTTTTTTAATTCAATTAATTGATCTTCCTGAAAAGTGGACACAAAAGAATCAAAATTATTGAACTGGGAGATGTTCTCCAATGGATGCGTAGAATATTTTAAAGGGGAACCATCTAGTGTGAATTGGTTCAACAAATCTACTAACCTTCTTGGATTATGAGATTCTTTTGAATCTCTTTTGATACTTTGTTGTTTAGATGCTTCTAACTCATTTCTACCTTTCGTTACAATTTGTTGTTGTTCAATTAATTGTTTCTGTTTATCAAATGTATGCTTCAAAGCAGTTATGATCTTTTCCTTTTCTTTGCCCATTAATGCTTCTTTGGAAAGATTTAAACCTAATTCCATGTCTAAGCATGTTGCTAATCGATAACTAAGCAAATTACACGATCTATTTTCTGGCCCTTTAACCATTTTAAGATACTCCAACTTACCTTTAATAACATTGACAAGATTGGGTTTCCCTTTCTTAACATGCCCTTTCTCTGCTTTGTAACGGGGTAGAAAAAACTCGTAAGCCCTGTCATATCCGTAATGTTCCCAATAATAAAGCCACATCCGTATCTCTTTTATATATCGCTTCTGAACATTAACATCTTTGTTGACCAAAAGCCCGGTGACTTCCTGGCGGTAACCTATTTTTTGAAGACGAGTCTTTTCATTTTTAATGATAAAATTCTGGTCTGTTATGATTCTTTCAACTTCCTTCAGGAATTCTCCATCTTTCTGGTACTTGTTATGATTTGAACTGAAGGTTATATCATCAGCGTAACGGCTGTACGAAAGGCCAAAACGTTTTGCAGTGCCAGCCAATCGTCTGTCGAGCCTTTCACAAATAATATTTGTAATAGTAGGAGAGGTTGGGGCGCCCTGTGGCAAAACAGACTCCTTTTTCTTCATCCACTGTCCATCTTCTATCCTTTCCACCTCCATCTCCTGGCAGCAAAGTCCGGCAATAATATTGGCCAATTTTGCTCTCTCATTATCCAGCCTGAACGGAGGGTATTTCAATCTTGTGTAAACCCTTGCCTTTTCTATACTTGGGAAGAAATCCTTCAGATCCATGTTAAAAACATAGTTTTTCCCGGTGTGTATCCTGGCATTATCAACCACCGATTTTCCAGGAATAAAGCCTGTTGCAGCCTGATTTGGCTCAAAAACTGCCTGGAGAATTACATTCAGGCATTTTTGTAAGGCTTTCAGCCCTTTGTTGGGCGCGTGTATTGTACGCAATGTGCCGGATTTCTTCCGTATATTGAATGAATAATAGCGATTCTTATTGTTCTTTGGATTGCAATGGTAATTCAACTGACGCATTTCAAAAGGAATCGACTTTTCACCATAGATAAGGGGTTTACAATAATTCAACAAAGACAAAAAGTCTTCTTTATCTTTCATTCTACTGAAAGCCTGCTCAATGTATGTTTTCTGCGTTTCTTGTAGTTTCATAGTTAATAATGTTCCTGAATGCCGCCCTTGTTTTCTTTGTTTATGACCATGCATCTTAAGCCTGATTACCGGTGAAATGACCGCATTGAATCTGGCAAAGCTTGATACTTGATGATAAATATTAGATACTTATACCTGATTACTGACAATGTGACTTTAGAACAGGCACCTTGACAATAACCAAAGATCTAACATTCAGTCACCGGGAGTCCGGTGACCACCAGCCGGTTTTTGCAATTGCTTGCAACAGCTGGCACAAATCAAAATCTTCAGGCGGCATTCAAAGAACATTCTGCAATATTATTATTCTTAAATGCAGTGTTTCTGCATTAGCCAATTAATATTTACTGTTTGATTATTAACATTTGGCCAAAGTACAAAAAAACATGCATCGTTTACTCTTTCTATTCCCAATGCTCAATCCCCATCAACCTGTTCGTTTTATCGGGTGAGAAGTTCAGATAATCCGGTAAACCAGGATGATTTTCAAGTTTTTTGCAATAGATATCAAGCTGTTTCAGGTCTTTAAAAGCCGTCCAGTAGTTCTGAATATTCAGAATGCTTCTGAACTGAATTTCGGAATTGTGCCGGATTCTGCTGATTTTGCCGGGCTTATCAAATACCCCTAACCCGGGTTTCCGGGATCCAATATTAAAGCCAGCTCCACAATTAATATAAAAGTAATTTGTGATGATGATTCTGTCGTGAAACTCCTGAAAATTCTTTGGGTATTCACTTTTATTATGTACAATCAGGTTCAGGCTGAATGCTTTGGTCGTAATCTTTCCGATGGCTGCATTTATCAATTCCCGGGTCTTTTTTACCCGTTCAGCCTGCTTTGCAGGCGGCCGGTCGCTGAATTCCGAAACAAATGTGATATTGACCGGGATATCTGTTGAAGCCTCCGCCAGCAGATTTTCAAGCATGGGAATAATATTATTGTGCAGGCTGTCGGTGAAATTCTTTTCCATATCCCATTTAAGCAGGTAAAAATCTACAATAATGACAGCATTTAACGGATGGACAAATGATTGTAGCTGTGCCCAGGAGTCAAAGCGGAACTCAGAGGGTAATTCTGGATCAGCAGTAGTTTTCTTGTTGATATCCGTGCGGCGTGAGTAATAAACCTTCCACCTCTCATGCAGATTTTCCGGGCAAAGGTGCTCCAGTCCCTGGCGCTTTCTTCGATTCGAGCAGGTTTCCGCACGCTGTCCACTCAATACCAGTTTAATCGGAGACCCTATACCTACATAAGCCGGTGAATCTATCCATTCTTCAAAATCAGCCTTAAATTCCACTTCAGGTATTCTTTCAATAAGCAACTCAACTAATGGATTCTCTCTCGCGGCATCCTGCAGCTCATCCAGGTTGCAGTAGTTAGTAAGCAACTTGCATCGTTGCAAGTGCTTCAGGAAATAATGGATAAAGTCATCTACATACTCATCCTTACCTTGATAAGCAAGATAAAATCTGTCAGCAAAATTCTTATCTATTGCCAATTCCAGCATACCATCTCAGTTATGATTCTTTAGCTTCATCAGTTCGAATTTCCAATTAAGGGCTTCATCAAAGAAACCGGGGCCGAAGTCATCTGATAGGCTTCCATCATTTTCGATACTTATTTCCTTTACAAGTCCTTCCTTTTCTCTCAAAGAAGCCGGATTGAAGTAGTTTATAAGAATATTGTCACTGTCAATCTCATTTTTAGCCACAAGATATTGGAGCTTTCGAATAAAGTATTCACTATGGGTTTCAATAATAAATTGCTTACCTTCTGAAACTTGAGCAGTTACTATAATATCTGCAAGTTTGGCCTGTAAATCCGGGTGCAAATTCGTTTCGGGTTCTTCAATAAATAATACATCATGAAGGTTTATTGCTAGCAACAGAAAGAATAATTTCGTAATACCATAACCAAATTCAGCAAGTAATTTTTCCTCGTTGTCTTTAATTAGATAAACAGAATAAATTCCAAATTCAGTCGATGTTATTTTAAAATCCTCAGCAATGCTTAATGATTTTAATTGATCTCTGACAAATTCAGCATTTTTTAAATAATCGCTATCATCGTCATCAGGTTTATAGAAGTCATTTAATATTGAATAACCTGTTTGAGAGCTTGTTGAGTGATAAAACAGTGTCTGTTCAATTCTATTTGAATCAAAGAAAAACGGTGTTTGTATTGATATTGACATTTGCCTTTCCGAATCCATTATAATAGACTCAATAAAGGATAATATAATGGATTCATTGTCCTCCCTTTCTATATCTGAGTTAAAATAAATTACATCATATAAATTCATAAATGTTTTTAGTGATTTAAATTTCAGCAGATCATTTATTGATTTTTGCAAATCTTCATCTTGAGGACCAGACCGCCTGTCTGATATGCCCCACCACTGTATATGTGACATCGCCATATTTGCTTTAGATGTGCTGGGAGCATGAACTAATGATAGCCAAATTTTATTACGATTAATATACTCGAATAATTCATTATCATATTTTTTAAAATAATTATACAATTTCTCTGTTTGATCATTATTCAAAGAAATCATAGGATCAAGACCTAATTGATTAATTAAATTATTCAATTCTATCCCTCTTGCATTACTATAATCCACTATAACCTTATTATAATCCAGGTTATTTGAAATACATTTTTCTTGACTAATTTCTGAAGTATCTAGTTCTCCATTAATTATCTTATAGTATGGCAAAATTGGTTTATAGGAATCATATTCTAACCACTTTTCAGCTTTTATTTCTTGATAGAAGTAATTCTTACAAGAGTGTACATATTTCCTTGTAAGTGTATTTTCTTTATAGTGGGGGAGAGATTCAATAATATTAACTAACTCTTTTTTGTCCATGCTATTTGTTTCAGGTTCTAGCTCCTTTTTGACAATATTTAGTAATGGTAAAAAAACATCTTTAAATTGCTTTACTAATAATTTAAAATTAAGGTTAACCTTATAATACCAATCCTTAGCAAATAATTCATCATTTACGCCCAGTGTTAATATTGTTTCGTATTCCCCATTCACTTTTATAATGATACTGAATTCAACTAATGCCCCTTTGTTTTTATCCTTTTTGTTTACTTTATAAGTTATTTTGCCAAAACAAAGTTTTCCTAGGGCCGGCATATTGATTTGATACAAAAATGAAACGCGTTCAATGTGCTTCGAGGAATTTTTGGTTGATGTGATAATGTTACTAAAACCACCTAAGAAATGTCCGTACTGGTCAGGCACGAACAATAAGCTTATCGGGAATCCCTTAAATAAATCCTCTGAGTTCTGTTTCAATAGCTTAGCAGCCTTTATCACAGAACTCTTTCCTGAGCTATTCGGCCCGGTTAGAATGGTAATTGGCTTAAGATTTATAATGGCCTCTTTGTTAAAAATCCGGTAATTGTCAAATCCTATGGCTTCAAGCATACCCTTGTTCCTTTTTGTTGTTAGCAAATTTAGCTATTAAAGATTAATTTTCCTTGACTTCAATTTGAAGCTCAATTAAACAGCGATGCCTTTGATTTTATAAGATTGGCATACGCCTGCCTGTATTCAGGGCTTATCTTTCCAGAATCAAACTGTTTCAGATCATTCTGCCTCACCTTCTCCATCCTTCTCTGCCCGATCTCTTCAATAAGTTCAAGTTTGCGTTCGTAATTGGTTTTGCCCATAGTTACCTTGAACACCACAACTAAAAACTCGAGTACAAACAAAATGGCAGTAATAAGGATGTAGAAACCCATCATGTACCCATCGGTTTTCACAAGATCAAACATGGCTTTGACGAGCTGCAACAGGGCATTGTTTTCGAAACCGGCCCGAACTTGTTCGGCAGCCTTTTCCTGTTCATCCAAAATGTGAAATTGAAGATCTTCCAGTTCCTTTTTGGCCTGCAGGTAGTCGTTCTGAATGGTGACCGCATTGTCCTGCTTCAGCCTGGTAATGGCATGCACCCCTTTGATGCCGCTACCGGCGCTGCCATCGGCTTCCCGCGCAGCAGCCTGAAGCGACTGCTGCCAGGCGGCATATTTCTCCTGAATGGTTTTTTCCAGGGCAACCTTTTCATCATTGAAAGATTGCTGAACCTGGTCTTTCTTCCTGTTAATCAATTGGTCGCGATTAATTGCCATTTGCTGGCTGATGTCTTTGGCAAAGATCACCTCATCCAGAAAAACTGAACCCAGGGCAGCTACCAGAAAAGCAAGCAGCACCCTGAACATAACCAGCCACTTGCTCCCGCTTGACATGACAACCAGTTTTTCAATAATAAAAATCAATGCTGCAGCAAGCAGGCCGGCAAATATAGCCGTGTGCAAGGGTTTCCCTAAAACCGCGTAAACCATCAGGAAGCCGGTGATAAACCACATCAGGGTTGGCACAAAAACGGCCATTGCCAGCGCAATCACTTTTTTTCTGCTGGGCGTTGTTTCCGATTTCAGCATCTGATAGTTATCCCCGGTAATAAAGCATGCAAATTTCAACATAGCTATTGTTTTTTAATGTTAAACAAAAAGTCCGGTACTCCCTGCAATCAGTTTCTCTTCCTGATAGGCTTCGGTACCCCGGATAAATCCATCGCGGTATTGATACACCCCTATCATTACATATCCCTGGTCAATATCGGCCAGCGCGATTTCAGCTTCCAGTTCACTGATATTGGACTTCATGGCATTGATCTGATTGTCGATCTGCCTGATCAGGCGATCCGACATCCCCTCCACACTGATTCTGTGGTTTTCCAGTTTCAGGATTTCCTGCCTGGCCTGATCTATTTTCAGGTTCAGATTGTACCTGAAATCAGCCTTCATACTCAGGATTTTATTTTCCAGCAGTTCAGCGGCATGGCCGTTGTAGCCGTCTTCAAAACCCTTGCGGAAGAAATCATGTTCAAGGTAATTCTTCAGGCTGGTGGCATCTTCCGCTGCTTTTTCAGTGCCTTCTGCCGGTGGCTGGTTGTTAATAAACAAGTCCTCAAGGACATTGATGTCTTCACCTGCCATGGCACCGGTACCGGGGTTAGGTTCAGTTGCAGCGAGCCTGTTTGATCTGCCGAAAAAATTTGAAAACCAGTTCATCCTGTTTTGTTTTAAGATTAAACATTAAAAAAAGGAACTTTGTATTTTGCATGCCCCACCTGGTGGCAGCGGGCACAGAGGGTAATCAGGTTGGAGGCATTGTAATGCCAGGGTTTGCGGAAATCACCGGTTCTCTTTATTAAATGATATTGGCGGTGATGTACTTCCAATCCGTATGATGAACCACAATTCCGGCAGCGGTAGCCATCCCTTTTAAGGATCTGCTTTCTTTTTTCCAGCCATTGAGCGGTACGAAGCAGTTCGCCGTAATTTCTGGTTGATTCTGTTTCAGTTCTCATTTGATCCTTATTATTTGTTGATGAAGCAAAGTTCCAAACCCTGAATGCAGTCTTTCTGCATCAGATTATATTTATTGATTATTTTGCAGAAGTGGACGTGAATGCTGTTCAGCAGCCTTTAACTGATCCTTTTCAAATGCCTCGGTGATTACTTTATTGATCAGTTGCTGTGCCTCAGCTCTGTTAAAGGATACTCCGGTACTTTTAACCGCTTTCTCGAGCGCTTCAATAAGTAACTGTCGAGACTCTTCTTTTACTATGTGCGCTGAATAAAAGCAGCAATGATATGAACGGTCGGCCAGCAAGGTATGTGATGCAGCGTGATAGATTCTGAGACCATTCAGAAAAGTATGGGTATGACCTTGTCCCACGTCTTCTTTAATTATTATCCCTTCCGCAAATCTGATGGCATTGAAATATGCATTGTTTGCAGCGGAAACATAAGCCTGCGTCAGAAATGCATTCGCCTGCGCAGAGTATGTGACCCCGGTATTGGAAACAAGTTTTGAAAGACTGATCATTGCATTGTTTGCTGTCATAGCCATGTTTTTTTCAGAGTTTCGAATTATTCAGAAAATCGTTAAATACCTGTGTTCTCGCTTGTTTATTCACCGTATTTTTTGTTTTAAAAGTCTTGTTTTTAGCAAATTTTTGATCATCTGATTTCTCCAGTTTTTGAAGGATCAAATTGGTAACGATTCTATCAGTTTCCAGATCTGATGTTGCTTTAATTGGTTGCGGAGAATGAAGTTTCCGGATGACTTTTCCATCCATCAGAATGTTAAAAGCCCTGATAAATCTTTCTCCGTCATCAACCTGATAGATTACCTGATAATGAAGCAGGCCCAATGATTTCTCCGTTGATAACAGAAATACTTTACTGGTTTTCATATTTTTCAGGTTTAATAAAATTCAATTCCAATACTTTCAGCCCAGGCAATAACGGTTTTATAGCTCTGCTCATAATATGATACATCGAGCAACTCCATGATCTTTATCCTTGCCTGTTTCTCATCAAAATACTTATCTTCTTTTCCTGCCCCTTCACGAAGCATATCCATCAACCCCTCCATCACCATATTGTATGATACTTCACGGGAGTAACCGGTGAGCGATGTAATGGATGCATCGTAAATAAGGTTCCCTTTCTGGTCATACACGAGCAGGGAAGTAAGAAAATTACAGGCAGTCCCTCTGGCAACCCCTTCAAGAATTTTAAGGCTACCGGCCTGGCGAAGGCCCGCAATGTAGGTGAGCCCGGAACTTGCTTCAAAATGTCCTTTTACAATAAGGCCGGTTTCGTTATCGATTTTTGAGTCCGACTTTTTTACAAGGTTCGTGGAATGTGTCATGGGTCTCTAGTTTTGATTTGTTGACGATGCAAAGATTTAACCTGAAAGTGCAGTCTTTCTGCACTCTATATTTTTTGTCTGAATTATTTTTATTCCGCTGATTAATTGTTCTTTAAACTTCAGTCTTACCAGGGTTTCAAGTTCCACTGTTCTGTATTCAAGACATGAAACCAGGCCAAATCCTTCATGGGTGATCATATAATGTGTAACCGGAACCCATGCTTCAAACCGGTATGTAAGTTCAAAGCATGCCTTATTGATCCTGTCACCAGGGATGGTCAGGGCTTGAAAGTTCTTCAGCTTGCCGAATATTTCGGTAACATGATCGAGAAAATCCTTCTTATTGGTAAAATGGTTGAGGGTCGCTTTGGAAAAGAAAATCATGTTATCATGTAATAATGATGATATAGCATCCAGATCCATGTTAAGAAAGGCTTCCCTGAATTTTCCGGTCAATATTTTTTCAGTCATATTTGAAAATTTGCTGCAACAAAACTATCTTTACAAAATGCAGTCTTTTTGCATTTAAACTCTTTTGTCATGCCAGCAGGAAAAAATGCCAGTTACCGCTACAGAATTATTGATCAGGCGCTTTCGAACAAGTACAGGCGCTGGTCATACAACGACCTTCTCGAACATGTGTCTGAAAAGCTTGCGGAAGAGTATGATATTCTGAAAGGCATTAGCAAACGCCAGTTTGATTATGATTTACAGATTATGCGTAAAGACCCTCCGGAAGGATATGGGGCGCCTATTATCAGAAAAGGCTGTGAGATATATTATGATGACCCGGATTTTTCGATCAATAACAATCCCCTGAACGATACTGATATCGAAAATCTGAAAGAAGTGATGCGTTTGATAAAACCCTTTCAGTCGCTTCCCCAGCTTATGGAATTAGAGACAATCATTGGCAAGGTTCAGGGCGCTATCAGCCAGCATGTGGCTGATGAAATCATCTCGATGGATCATAATCCACAGGCCAAAGGCCTGCAGTTCGTGGAGCGTCTTTACAAAATGATCAAAGAAGAGAAAATCGTTTCTGTCCTCTATAAGCCATTTATCAAAGACGCGGAAACCAACTTTATCATCCACCCGTTTCTGATTAAAGAATTCAACAACCGCTGGTTTTTACAGGGTTGGGTTCCGGAAGCGGGTAAATACATTAATCTGGCACTCGACAGGATTTTGGAAATAAAAAGTCTGAACGGAAAATCAGATAAAACCAAAAGGAAGAAACTGATGGACCTGCAAAAAAAAGTTGTTGGCATCTCTTTTATTGAGGGGGAAGAACCTCAGGCCATCCGGCTGTGGTTCAACTATTTACAGGCACCCTATATCAAGACCAAGCCCTTACATCCAAGTCAGAAAATTGTTGAAGAAAACGAAACCGGAATTGTTATCTCCCTGAAACTTGTCCCCAACTTTGAGCTGGAACAATTAATTCTGGGCTATGGCGAAAGGGCGAAAGTTCTCGAACCTGATTCTCTCGCTGAAAAGATTGCTTCAAGAATAAAAGCATCCATTGAAAATTATAAATAAGGCTCAGTTCCTAGGTTCCATCTGTGATTCCCTCAGATCTGCTTCGCGTCCTTCCTCCTTGCAGGTGTTCAAGTGTTCAGGTGTGCAGGTGTTCAAGTGTTCAGAGTGCTTCACAATATTCCAATGTGGAAATATGAAAATATGAAAATGTAGTTCAACTATTCCCGGCAAAGTAGCCGGGACAAGTTGTGTCCTAATGTGTCTAATGTGGTTCAATGATTCACCTGGTAAACTCCGTGGCACGCGTCTGGAGACACGCACAACCCAGGAAAAACCAATGATTTAAATTTGAAATGCTGCTTATATACCTGAAAAACAATCAGTTTAAAAATTAGATTTTAAAAATTCCGCAAGGCTGTGAGCGATGCAAAGCAGCCTGCCTCTCTTCCTCTTGTCTGTTGATCGATTTCAATGACTGGCACCCTTCCATCAACAAAAAAGCCCCGCCCATGCGGAGCATTTTTATTTTGCCGGTGTTTTGGCTGGCCTTAGTCAGTCCCGGAAAAGGCCGGCCTTCGGGGCCGGATGGCCCCTGGCATTAACCTCAGAAACGGTAACCTACAGAGAACCTGAGCACCCTGTTCTTTGAGGTTGCACCTCCATCCTGGTAGCTTGAAATATTGGAAAGCCCCAGGTCATAATTGGCACCGATCAGGAATGATCCGAACTCAAAGCCGGCGCCGAAGGTTGCTCCCATCTCCAGCCGTTTCAGATCATCCTCATCTTCATCGCTGCCCCATTCAATATCTTCTTCTTCCGTTTCTTCCTCGCCCATAAATTCTGCAGTTGCTTTCATCTTGCCACTGATGCCCAAA
>Ga0116152_10002798_pt1 | contig 14164 bp, 13 predicted proteins | sample AD_UKC119_MetaG_FD_89894 | JGI IMG/M metagenome (GOLD analysis project Ga0116152, IMG submission 89894) | Active sludge microbial communities of municipal wastewater-treating anaerobic digesters from Hong Kong - AD_UKC119_MetaG | ecosystem: Engineered > Bioreactor > Anaerobic > Digestate...
AATATCCTCGGGGGATCCAAGGGGGTGGAAAACCCCCTTGGGCGGGGGGTGCGGGGGGCGGCAGCCCCCCGCACCCCCCGTCATTCAACCGCGCGCGTCGCGGATCAGCCGCAGGATATCCCGCGCGGCCTCGGGGATATTGGTCCCCGGACCAAAGATCGCCTTCACGCCCCTGGACTTCAGGAACGCATAATCCTGCTGCGGTATCACCCCGCCGCAGATCACCAGGATATCCCCCGCACCGGCGGCTTCCAGGGCCTCGATCAGTTTCGGCGCCAGCGTCTTGTGCCCGGCCGCCTGGGACGAGATGCCGACCACGTGCACGTCGTTGTCGATCGCGTCCTGCGCCGCTTCCTCAGGGGTCTGGAACAAGGGGCCCACATCGACGTCGAAACCGATGTCGGCAAAGGCGGTGGCGATCACCTTGGCGCCCCGGTCGTGACCGTCCTGGCCCATCTTCACCACCAGCATCCGCGGGCGTCGGCCCTCGGCCTCGGCAAAGGCCTCGACGTCTTTCTGGATCGCGGCAAAGGCGTCGTCGCCCTCGTAGGCCGCGCCATACACGCCGGCCAGCGTCTTCACCTCGGCCCGGTGACGGCCGAACACCTTTTCCATCGCCATGCTGATCTCCCCCACGCTGGCCCGCGCGCGCGCGGCCTCGACCGCGGCCTCCAGCAGGTTGCCGCCCTCTTTCGCGCGCCGTTCGAGTTCGGCCAGCGCCGCGGTGCAGCCAGCCTCGTCGCGCGCGGCGCGGGTCCGTTCCAGGCGCGCGATCTGCGCCTCGCGCACCTTGACATTGTCGATATCCAGGATGTCGATCGGGTCTTCCTTGGCCAGCCGATACTTGTTGACGCCGACGATCACCTCTTCGCCCCGGTCGATCATTGCCTGACGTTTGGCCGCCGATTCCTCGATCCTGAGCTTGGGCATCCCCGAGGCGACAGCCTTGGTCATGCCTCCCAGTTCTTCAACTTCCTCGATCAGTTTCCAGGCCGCTTCCGCCAGGTCGGCTGTCAGTTTCTCGACATAATAGGACCCCGCCAGCGGATCGACGACCCTGGTCACGCCGGTCTCTTCCTGCAAGATCAGCTGCGTGTTTCGGGCGATGCGGGCACTGAATTCGGTGGGCAGGGCGATCGCCTCGTCCAGCGCGTTGGTGTGCAGCGACTGCGTGCCGCCCAGCGCCGCCGCCAGCGCCTCGTAGGCGGTGCGCACGACGTTGTTGTAGGGGTCCTGTTCCTGCAAGCTGACGCCCGAGGTCTGGCAATGCGTGCGCAGCATCAGCGAGCCCGGCTTCTTGGGCGCGAATTCCGACATGATGCGGTGCCACAACAGGCGCGCGGCGCGCAGTTTGGCGGCCTCCATGAAGAAATTCATGCCGATCGCGAAAAAGAAGCTGAGCCGCCCGGCGAAGGCATCGACATCCATGCCGCGCGCCAGAGCCGCGCGGACGTATTCGCGCCCGTCGGCCAGGGTAAAGGCCAGCTCCTGCACCAGGTTCGCGCCCGCTTCCTGCATGTGATAGCCCGAGATCGAGATCGAGTTGAACTTGGGCATTTCGGCCGCGGTGTATTCGATGATGTCCGCGATGATCCGCATCGAGGGCTCAGGCGGATAGACATAGGTGTTGCGGACCATGAACTCCTTGAGGATGTCGTTCTGGATCGTGCCCGACAGCAGCTTGCGGTCCACGCCCTGTTCCTCGCCCGTGACGATGAAATTCGCCAGGATCGGGATCACCGCGCCGTTCATCGTCATGCTGACGCTGACCTTGTCCAGCGGGATGCCGTCGAACAGGATTTTCATGTCCTCGACGCTGTCGATGGCCACGCCCGCCTTGCCGACATCGCCGACGACGCGGGGGTGGTCACTGTCATAGCCCCGGTGCGTCGCCAGATCGAAGGCGACCGACACGCCCTGCTGCCCCGCCGCCAGCGCCTTGCGGTAAAAGGCGTTCGATTCCTCGGCGGTGGAAAATCCCGCATATTGCCGGATCGTCCAGGGCCGGCCGGCATACATGGTTGCGCGCGGGCCCCGGGTAAAGGGCGCGACCCCGGGCATCGAATCCAGATGCGTCAGCCCCTCGGTATCGGCGCGGGTATAGAGCGGCTTGACCGCAATCCCTTCCAGCGTGTGCCAGGTCAGGCTGTCGGGGTCCTGGCCCTTCAGTTCCTTCTGCGCCAGGCCTTTCCAGGTTTCGTATGCGTCGTCGCGGGACATGCTGCCCTCCTTCATCTCTCAGGCCCGGGCCATGGGCGACCGGGGCGAAATCCTTGGGGTTGCGGGTGTTTTTCCGGCGGTCGTGCCTATATGCACTGGACAAGGAGGCCCGCCCGCCATGTTGAAGACGCTGCTCATCGCCGCCCTGGTTCTGGCCCAGCCCGCCTGGGCCCAGGACGACCGCCCCGAGGGGCTGCGCATCCTCGATGCCGCCGGGATCGAGCCCGACAGCTTCCTGTGGCAATACCGGATCGTCGCCGTGCTGGCGGATTCGCCGCTGGACCCGGCCTTTGCCCGCCAGATGCGCGAGATCGAGGACCACCCCGACGACCTGTTCACCCGCGACGTGCTGGTGCTGATCGACAGCGACCGGACCTCGGGCAGCGCCCTGCGCCAAAGGCTGCGCCCGCACGGGTTCATGCTGGCCATCATCGGCAAGGACGGCGAGATCAAGCAACGCCGCCCCGCGCCCCGAACCGTCCGCGAAATCGGCGAAATCATCGACCGTTTCCCCCTGCGGCGGCAGGAATTGCTGGACCGGCTGCCGGCGGGGCGGTAGAGAAATCGTTCATGGATTCCCGTTAACATGGCGGCAGAGACTGGGCCTATGTGTTGCCAAATGGCAACGGTTTCCGTAAGGTAATACTGACGATGCGAAAAAGGCAGTGCCGGACGCCGTCCGCCGCCTAAGCTCATCGGTAGCGGATACAGGAGTGATGATGAAACAAAAACGTTCAAAACCGCACTCTATCGAGGGCCGCCGGGGGCCACGCTTCGGCTACTGAATTCCTCCAGTTCCAGCCGCAGACGGGCCTTCCGTTCGGCAATGAAATCTTCAAAATGGTTGATACAGTCGGCCCGCATTGCGTCGGAACTGCCGAGTGAGGCGTTCAGGGCCGCAACCGCCTTTTCCGCCAGTTCGCAGGTCGTTCGCCGGATATCGAGATAGTCACAATACGCCGTTAGACGCCTGGGTCCGGGCAGCTCGATAAAAGCCTTGGTTTGCAGGTCTTCCGCCATAAGCCTGACGTCGGACAGGTTCGCGTAGAATTGAACCACGCGGTCGGTGACATCCTTTGGCAGCAGGTAGATGTCTCCGACCAAGGCTTCAAAGATGACCGGCGCGCTGATCCGGGGAACAAAGGGCACGTAGCGGCTGCCCGATCTTTCGCCGTCCGAAATCCGCTTGGCCAACTGTCGCTTCGCCTCTTCCGTGTCGTCATCGTCGAGCAGGCTTTGATAGACATAGAGTTCGGCGCGCAACGTCTCCTGAAGATCTTCGCTTTTCTCGCCTTCCTCGGTCGCCGCGCTGATTTCGCGCAGGACGAAACTGGCGACCCAGCCCAAAGCCAGGACGCCGCCCCCCACCACGGCCGCCAGGCCCTTGTTCACCAGGTCCCCGAAACCGACCGAGTAGAGAAGGATGGCCAGCGAGGCCAGAACCGCCACGAAGAAGGTGCAGCCCAGCAGGATGACGGCGCGGCGCTTCAACTCACTCGAACTCCATGATCACGTCATCCACCGCCAGCGATCCGCCGACGGCGGCGTTGATGAGCTTGATGACGCCCTTCTTCTCGGCGCGCAGGATGTTTTCCATCTTCATCGCCTCGACCGTGCACAGCGCCTGGCCTTCGAAAACCTCGTCGCCCACCGCGACCGAGAGCTTCACCATCAGGCCCGGCATCGGGCAGAGCAGCAGTTTCGACGTGTCGGGCGGCAGTTTCTCGGGCATGAGGCGCGCGAGTTCGGCCTGACGGGGTGTGCGGACATGCACCTTCAGATCCGCGCCGCGCACCCGCAGACGGTAACCGCCCGTCGCGCGCCCGACCTTCAGCACCAGCGGCTCGCCGTCGATCATCAATCGCGCCAGCGGCTGGCCCGGGGTCCAGTCGCTTTCCACGCGCAGCGCCGCGCCATCGGCAAAGGCCACGGTCGCGCCGCCTCTGTCGGCCCGGATCGCCACCGGGTAATCGACGCCCTGCAAGGCGACGACCCAGTCGTCACCGACCTTGCGTTCGTGGTTGTCCATCCGGCCCGAGATGCGCGCGCGCCGGATTTCCGCCACGCGGTTCATCGCCGCCGCCGCCGCCGCGACGCGCTTCAGCATCGGCTCGGGCAGGGCGACGCCGTTGAACCCGTCGGGAAATTCCTCGGCGATGAAGGCGGTGGTGATGGCGCCCGAGACAAAGCGCGGGTGGTCCATCACCGCCGAACAGAACGGCAGGTTGTGACCGATGCCCTCGACCTCGAATGTGTCCAGTGCCAGGCGCATTTCCTCGATCGCGGCGGCGCGGTCCTGCCCCCAGGTGCACAGCTTGGCGATCATCGGGTCGTAATACATGCTGATCTCGCCGCCCTCGTAGACGCCGGTATCGTTGCGCACCAGGCCGCCGCGCGGGGTCGGCCCTTCGACCGGGGGCCGATAGCGCGTCAACCGCCCGATCGACGGCAGGAAGTTGCGATAGGGGTCCTCGGCATACAGACGGCTTTCGATGGCCCAACCGTTGATCGTCAGATCCTCTTGCCTGAAGGGCAAGGGTTCGCCGTTGGCGACGCGGATCATCTGCTCGACCAGATCGACGCCGGTAATCAGCTCGGTGACGGGGTGCTCCACCTGGAGCCGGGTGTTCATCTCGAGGAAATAGAAATTCCGCTCGCCATCGACGATGAATTCGACGGTGCCCGCGCTGGTATAGCCGACCGCCTTGGCCAGGGCGCAGGCCTGTTCGCCCATCGCCTTGCGCGTCTCGGCGTCCAGGAAGGGCGAGGGCGCTTCCTCGATGACCTTCTGGTTGCGGCGCTGGATCGAGCATTCGCGCTCGTGCAGGTAGACGCAATTGCCGTGCTTGTCGGCCAGCACCTGGATTTCGATGTGACGCGGTTGGGTCACGAATTTCTCGATGAAGATACGGTCGTCACCGAAACTGTTCGCGGCCTCGTTCCTGGACGATTCGAACCCTTCGCGCGCTTCCTGCGCGTTCCAGGCGATGCGCATCCCCTTGCCGCCGCCACCGGCGCTGGCCTTGATCATCACGGGATAGCCGATCTGATCCGAAATGGTCACCGCCTCTTCGGCGTCGGCGATCAGGCCCATGTAGCCGGGCACCGTGCTGACACCGGCCTCCTGCGCGATCTTCTTCGAGGTGATCTTGTCGCCCATCGCCTCGATCGCGGGGCTGGGCGGGCCGACAAAGATCACGCCCTCTTTTTCCAGCGCCTCGGCGAACTTCCTGTTTTCGGACAGGAAGCCATAGCCCGGATGCACGGCCTCGGCGCCGGTCTGGCGGATCGCGTCCATCACCTTGTCGATCACGATATAGGACTGGTTCGCCGGCGACGGCCCGATATGCACCGCCTCGTCGGCCATCGTCACATGCAGCGCATTGCGGTCCGCGTCCGAATACAGCGCCACGGTGGCGATACCCATCTTGCGCGCGGATTTGATGACCCGGCAGGCGATCTCGCCACGGTTGGCGATCAGGATCTTCTTGAACATGCTCACTCCCCTGCCCCGGCCGGGGCCTCAAAATTCAATGCATCCAAGGCGTTGACAGCCCCGAGGCTCATTCGTCCCAGCCCTCGTCCTCGTCTTCGGACCAGGCGTCGGCGCTGTCGGCCGCATCGGTGTCGTCGAAGACTTCTGGAAAGCTGACACGGGCGGCCGCCACGTCGATGCGCAGCAGGGCGTCATAGCTTTTCGGATCGAAGGGGTCCTCGGCGGGAACGACCTCGCGGCCGAACAGCCAGGACAGGCGCCCGGCGTCCAGGTTGCCACGCTCGAAGGGTTCGTCGCCAAAATGCGCCCACAGCGCGGCCATGAAGCCGGCGTCGGCGCGACGGTCAGCGGCGCGGCGATCCTTGAATCGCTTGCGCTCGATCAGGGGAGAGGCCCCCTCTTTCACATTGGCGCGCCGGATGGTGAACTGGAAATCGGTGCCGGGCAGACGCCCGGGAAAGCCGCGGTGCTTCAGCATGGGGCACCCCCCAGGACGCGCACACGCAGACAGGCGGGCGGGACCGTGGCCAGCCCCGCCCGGCGCGCTACGCCAGACGGCGGAACGTCAGCGGTATTTCGGGGTGACCGGCTCCACATAGATCGGCTGCGGCGCAGGCTCGACCATGGTGAATTCTTCCTGGCGTCGCTGGTTGCAACCCGCCAGGACCGACAGGCCGAAAACACCGGCCATAACGGCGAGGGTGGTCTTGGACATTGAAAACTCCTGCTCTCTTCGCTCCCCGGTCGCCATGGACTTGCCTGACGCCGGATGCTCTTATTCGCACATGCCGAACTGGCAGTGCTGCAGGGGACCATATCCCATTTCAAGGGTCTGTGCCAGTTTTTCCGTTCAATCATGGGGGCTTGCAAGGCGTTCTGTGGCGGCAGAGCACCAGAGCCCGCCGCGCTTGGGGTCAAAAACTCAACATCTTGCGATATCATGGCCACCGCCCTCAGATGCTGGGGCACGCACCCCGCCGGTTACAGCGGAATGTTGTCGTGCTTTTTCCAGGGGTTCGTCAGCTTCTTGTTGCGCAGGCTGGCAAACGCGCGGGTCACCCGGCGGCGGGTCGAATGGGGCATGATGACCTCGTCGACAAAGCCCTTTTCGGCCGCCACAAAGGGGTTGGCAAAGCGCCCTTCGTAATCCTTGGTCCGCGCCGCGATCTTGTCCTTGTCGCCCAGCTCGCCGCGATAGAGGATCTCGACCGCACCCTTGGCACCCATCACCGCGATTTCGGCCGTCGGCCAGGCATAGTTGAAATCGCCGCGCAGATGCTTGGAGGCCATCACGTCATAGGCGCCGCCATAGGCCTTGCGGGTGATGACCGTCACTTTCGGCACCGTCGCCTCGCCATAGGCGAACAGCAGTTTCGCGCCGTGCTTGATGACGCCGCCGTATTCCTGGCTGGTCCCGGGCAGGAAGCCGGGCACGTCCACCAGGGTCAGGATCGGGATCTCGAAGGCATCGCAGAACCGCACGAACCGCGCCGCCTTGCGGCTCGAGTCGATGTCCAGGCAGCCGGCCAGAACCATGGGCTGGTTGGCCACGACCCCGACGGACTGCCCCTCGAGCCGGATGAACCCGGTGATGATATTCTTCGCGTAATCCGCCTGAATCTCGAAGAAATCCGCTTCGTCCGCCAGTTTGAAGATCAGTTCCTTCATGTCGTAGGGCGTGTTCGGATTGTCCGGGATCAGCGTGTCCAGGCTGTTCTCGACGCGCAGCGGATCGTCGAAGAAGGGCCGCACCGGCGGTTTCTCGCGGTTGTTCAGCGGCAGAAAATCGACCAGGCGGCGCACCTCGATCAGGGCCTCGACGTCATTCTCGAACGCGCCATCCGCGACCGAGCTTTTCCTGGTGTGCGTGCTGGCCCCGCCCAGTTCCTCGGCGGTGACAATCTCGTTGGTGACGGTTTTCACAACGTCGGGGCCGGTCACGAACATATAGGACGAATCGCGCACCATGAAGATGAAGTCGGTCATCGCCGGCGAATAGACCGCGCCGCCCGCGCAGGGCCCCATGATGACGGAAATCTGCGGCACCACCCCTGAGGCCATGATGTTGCGCTGGAACACGTCCGCATACCCTGCCAACGAGGCGACACCTTCCTGGATGCGGGCCCCGCCGGAATCATTCAGCCCGATCACCGGCGCCCCGTTCTGCACGGCCATGTCCATGATCTTGCAGATCTTTTGTGCGTGGGTTTCGGACAGCGACCCGCCGAAGACGGTAAAATCCTGGCTGAAGACATAGACCATCCGGCCGTTCACCGTGCCCCAGCCCGTGACCACGCCGTCACCCGCGGGGCGGTCCTGTTCCATGCCGAAATCGGTGCAGCGGTGGGCGACGAACATGTCGAATTCCTCGAACGACCCTTCGTCGAGCAAGAGTTCGATCCGTTCGCGCGCCGTCAGCTTGCCCTTGGCGTGCTGCGCGTCGATGCGGCGCTGACCGCCCCCCTGGCGCGCGGTCTGGCGACGGGTTTCCAGCTCTTGCAGAATGTCCTTCATCGGCCCCTCCTCGGATTTCGGCGCAATCTACGGGCCGGCGCGCGCAAGGGGAAGCAAAATCGAGAAAATTTGCAAAGAACCTAGCAAAGATCAAATGCGAATTGCAAATCCGCTAATGCAGCCCCGTTTCCGACCGTGCACGCAAGGCGTATAGCGCGCGAAACCCCCGCGCGTGAGGCCCCCATGCCCATTGCCCTGCAAACCGTTCTGCTGCTCGTCGCCTCGAACCTGTTCATGACCGTCGCCTGGTATGGTCACCTCAGGTTCAAGTCCGCGCCCCTGTTGGCGGTCATCCTGATCAGCTGGGGGATCGCGCTGTTCGAATACATGTTGCAGGTGCCCGCGAACCGGATCGGCCACGGCACCTTTAGCGCGGCGCAGTTGAAAACCCTCCAGGAGGTCATCACCCTGGCAGTTTTCGCGCTGTTTTCGACCGTCTATCTGCGCGAACCGCTTGGCTGGAACCACGCCGCGGGATTTGCCCTGATCGCCCTGGGGGCCAGCCTGATTTTCCACCGCCCCGGCTGAGGCGGCTGGACAGTTTCCGGGCCGCTCACTACACTTGTGAAATGAACATGACAGAACCCCGGTTTCTTGACCGAAAATCCCCGCCACATCTGGTCACGCTGATCCTGCTTTCAGGGGTTTCGGCGCTGTCGATGAACATCTTCCTGCCCTCGTTGCCGAACATGACCGCCTATTTCCAGACGGATTACCGGCTGATGCAGCTGTCGATTTCGGTCTATCTGGCATTCAGCGCGGTGCTGCAAATGGTGATCGGGCCGCTGTCCGACCGCTTTGGACGGCGCAACATCCTCGTTGCCTCGCTGGTGGTGTTCAACCTGGCGACGCTGGGCACGTTGCTGGCACCCGATGTCACGACCTTCCTGGCCTTTCGCATGTTGCAGGCCGCCGTCGCCACCGCCATGGCCCTGAGCCGCGCCATCGTGCGCGATATGGTGGACGAGGCGCGCGCGGCCTCGATGATCGCCTATGTCACGCTGGGCATGTCGATCGTGCCGATGCTGGGGCCGATCATCGGCGGCAAGCTGGACGAGGTCTTTGGCTGGCACGCCAGTTTCGGGTTGATGCTGATCCTCGGTTTGCTGGTGTTGTGGCTCGTCTGGGCGGACCTGGGCGAAACGGTCGTGCGCCGGCCGTCGAGCTTTCGCAAGCAACTGGCCGACTATCCGGAACTGCTGACCTCGCCGCGCTTCTGGGGCTATGTGCTCAGCACGGCCTTCGCCTCTGGGGTGTTCTTTGCCTATCTGGGTGGCGCGCCCTTCGTCGGGTCCGAACTCTATGGCCTGACGCCGGCGGAACTGGGGTTCTATTTCGGCGTCACCGGGTTGGGTTACGGCGCGGGCAACTACCTGTCGGGCCGCTTTTCGGTCCGCATGGGCGTGATCCGGATGATTGTCACGGGCAACATGGTGATGGTCGCGGGCATGGTGTTGCAGGTGCTGGCGGTGGCGACGGGCTGGGGCGGGGCGCTGGGGTTCTTTCTGCCCTTCCTGCTGATCGGCACGGGCAACGGGCTGGTGCTGCCCAATTCCAACGCCGGCATGTTGTCGGTGCGCCCGCAACTGGCGGGCACGGCCTCGGGGCTGGGTGGGGCGATCATGATCGGCGGCGGCGCGGCGCTGTCGGCGCTGGCGGGCAGCTGGTTGACGCTGGAAACCGGCGCCTGGCCGCTGCTGATCGTGATGGGGGCCTCGTTGCTGGGGTCGATCCTGTCGATCCTGCTGGTGATCCGTCGCAACAAGCAACTGGGCCTTTGACGCGACCGCTTTGCAAAGCTAGCTTTGGCACATTGCAAAGCACGAGGGCGCGATGGCGGTGCAGAAACTCTATGCCGGGGCGAAGCTGCGCGAGATTCGCGTGCGCCTGCACCTGACGCAAAAGGAATTCGCGGCGCGGCTGGGGGTTTCGTTGCCCTATCTGAACCAGATGGAGAACAACAACCGGCCGGTCAGCACGGCCGTTGTCCTGGCCCTGGCGCGCGAGTTCGGCACCGATGTGACCGAACTCAGCACCGGCGACAGCGAGCGGATGGTTTCCGACCTGCGCGAGGCACTGGCCGACCCGATCTTTCCCGAGCCCGGCCCCAGCGCCGCCGATCTGCGGCTGGTGGCCTCGAACGCGCCGGGGGTGGCGCGTGCGCTGCTGGCGCTGCACCGGGCCTATAGCCAGACGCACGAGCGCCTCGCCTCGCTGGACGAGGCCCTGGGACGCGAGGACCGGATGCTGCGCCCCTCGCCCTGGGAGGAGGTGCGCGACTTCTTCCATTACTGCGACAACTATATCGACGCCGTGGATCGCGCCGCCGAACGCTTTGCCCAGGGCACCGGCACGATCGAGGACAAGGCCATCGCCCTGCTGGAGCGCCGTGGTGTCGGCGTGCGCTATTCCGACGAGGCAACGCTGCGGCGCTACGATCCCCGCAACCGCATTCTCACACTGTCCACCCATGCCGCGCTGGCGACACGGCGCTTCCAGATGCTGCACCAGATCGCCCTGCTGACCCAGGACGACCTGCTGGAGGCCACGCTGGATCTGGCGCGTTTTCAGTCCGACGAGGCCCGCGCAATCGCCAAGATCGGCCTGGCGAATTATTTCGCGGGCGCCGCGCTGTTACCCTACCGCGCCTTTCTGGCCAGCGCCCAGGAAACGCGGCACGATCTGGAAATGCTGGCCGACCGCTTTGGCGCCTCGATCGAGCAGGTGGCGCATCGGCTGTCCACCCTGCAACGGCCCGGCGCCAAGGGCGTGCCCTTTTTCTTTGTGCGGGTCGATCAGGCCGGCACGATCACCAAGCGCCACTCGGCCACGCGACTGCAATTCGCGCGGTATGGCGGCGCCTGCCCGCTGTGGAACGTGCACCAGGCCTTTGAAACGCCGGGCCGGTTCCTGCGCCAGTTGGCGGAAACGCCGGATGGGGTGCGCTATTTCTGCCTGGCGCGCGATGTCTCGAAACCGGGCGGTTCGTTCCGCGCCCCGGTGCGCCGCTACGCCATCGGTCTGGGATGCGAGATCCGCCATGCCGAATCGCTGACCTATGCCGACGACATGGACCTGACCAACCCGCAAGCGTTCGAGCCGATCGGCATTTCCTGCCGAATCTGCGCGCGGCCGGATTGCCACCAGCGATCCGTTCCGCCGCTGGAGCAGGAGCTGCGGATCGACCCCGACCAGCGCGGCGTCCTGCCCTATGCCATCGCGCGGCCGTCCTCGGACACCCCGTGACCCAGCCGGGCAAACAAAAACGGGCCGCTTCCGCGGCCCGCCACTCTTACGCCATCACTGGTTAATTTCGCGCACTCACGACGCCGCGCGCAGCATGTGAGCAATCTGGTCCTTCAGCGCCAGGCGCTTCTTGCGCAGGTCGGCCATGTGATCGTCCGCCATCGGCTCGACATTGGTCTCGCCCCGATGGATGTCCTTGTTGACGTCGTGATAGTCGTCGAACATCTTCGCGAAATGAGGATCGCTCTGCTTGAGCGCGTGCATCTTGTCGATCTCGGCCGGGAATTCCTCGGCCAGTTCGTGGGGGGTGTGCGACATCGGGATCTCCGTCTTGCTGATGACCCAAGTCTAGCGGCCGTGTCGCGCTGCGCATTTGATCTGGATCAGAAGTTCAATAACAAATGCACAATATACGCCCGAGCCCGACTCGCGGCGGTCAGCCGTCCTCGCCCAGGCGCTGGCGAAAGGCGCGGGGCGAGGTGCCTGTCGCCCGGGTGAAGACCCGGGTGAAATAGGCCGGGTCCTCGAACCCCAGGGCGTAGGCGATGCGCGAAATGGGCAAGTTCGTATAGACCAGATTGCGCCGCGCCTCGCGAATCAAGCGGTCCTCGATCAGGCCCGAGGCCGGTTTTCCCGTCGCCTTGCGCGTGACCCGCGACAGGTGGGGGGCGCTGACCGCCAGCGCGCGCGCGTAGTCCGCAACGCTCCAATGGTCCAGCAGGTGCAGGTCCAGCAGGCGCTCGAACCGGCTCAGCAGGTCGGGGGTGGCGCGCGGATCGGCGACCGCACCGTGATCGACCATTGCCCGCGCCACCTGGGCCAGCAACAGCCCTGCCAGCGACCGCAGGCTTTGCGCGCGGCCAAAATCGCGGCCAGAGAACGCGGTTGCGATCTGCGTCAGGGTCAGCACCGTGCCCCCCTCGGCCGGCAGCACGGCGGCCTGCGCCAGCACGTCCCGCAGCCCTTCGGCGGGCCGCAGGGACTGGTCCAGCATCTCGGCCGAGAAGGTCACGACCAGCCCCCGCGTGCCCGGAACAAAGGTGAAGCCGTGCACCACGCCGATGGCGACATTGACCAGCGTCATCGGCGGCAAGGCGTGGCGCCGCCCTTCAAGGCTGAGCACCCCGCCCCCGTCCTGCAACAAAAGGACCTGATGCAACCGCGCGTGCCGGTGCACCCCCAGTTCCCAATCGTGCAACCGCGAGCGGGTCTCGATCGTTTCGCAATGGACGACATCGGGCAGATCGTCGGCTTCACCGAACAGGTTGTAGTTGGGAATCGTGGGCGAGGCAGCGCGCGTCATGTTCGAATCGTACAAGAATTGCGCAACCGGGTCCATTCCCCATTGCCCGCGACAGGGGCACTCTGCGCCCGCATTCAGGAGGAGACACGCATGAAAACCCAAGTCTGCATCATCGGTGGCGGCCCCTCGGGGCTGATGCTCAGCCAGCTTCTGCACCTCAAGGGCATCGACACGATCGTGCTGGAAAAGCACAGTCGGGAATACGTGCTGGGCCGGATCCGCGCGGGCGTGCTGGAGCACGGCTTTGCCGAACTCATGCGCGAGGCCCAGTGCGGCGAGCGCATGGACCGCGAGGGCGAGATCCACGACGGGTTCGAGATCTCGGACAACGGGGCGCTGACGCGGGTCGATCTGCACAAGTATTCCGGCGGATCGTCAGTCGTGGTCTATGGCCAGACGGAACTGACGCGCGATCTCTATGACGCGCGCGACCGGATGAAGGGCACGGTCATCCACAACGTCGAAGACGTGGCCCTGCACGACCTGAACACCACCACCCCGCCCTATGTCACCTATCGCGACGGCGACGAGATCGTGCGCATCGACTGCGATTTCGTGATCGGCGCGGACGGGTTCCACGGCCCCTCGCGCAAGGCGATCCCCAAGGACGTGCTGACGGAATACGAAAAGGTCTATCCCTTCGGGTGGCTGGGCGTGCTGAGCCGCACCAAGCCGGTGAACCCCGAGTTGATCTATGCAAAGCACGACCGCGGCTTTGCGCTGTGTTCGCTGCGCAGCCAGGTGCTGAGCCGCTATTACATCCAGGTGCCGTTGTCGGACACGGTCGAGGACTGGTCGGACGCGGACTTCTGGGACGAGTTGAAGAAGCGCCTGCCGGCCGAGGTGGCGGAACGGCTGGAAACCGGCCCGTCGATCGAGAAATCCATCGCGCCGCTGCGCAGTTTCGTAGCCGAGCCGATGCGCTGGGGGAACCTGTTCCTGGCGGGTGACGCCGCGCATATCGTGCCGCCGACGGGCGCGCGCGGGCTTAACTCGGCCGCGTCGGACATCTATTACCTGTATCACGCGATGGTGGATCACTATCTGAAGGGCGACGACACCGGGTTGGACCAGTATTCGCAAAAGGCGCTGGCCCGGGTCTGGAAGGCGCAGCGGTTCAGCTGGTGGATGACGACCATGCTGCACACCTTCCCCGACAGCATCGCCTATGACCGGAAGCTTCAGGACACCGACCTGGCCTATCTGTTCAGTTCCGAGGCGGCGCTGTCGTCGCTGGCCGAGAACTACGTCGGCCTGCCGTTCTGACCGCAGGCGGCGGGGGGCTGCTCGCCCCCCGCACCCCCTCGCCAAAGGGGGTTTTCCACCCCCTTTGGATACCCCCGAGGATATTTCCGGCACAAAGAAGGCCAGGGCGTCAGGTCAGA
>Ga0116152_10002799_pt1 | contig 14161 bp, 17 predicted proteins | sample AD_UKC119_MetaG_FD_89894 | JGI IMG/M metagenome (GOLD analysis project Ga0116152, IMG submission 89894) | Active sludge microbial communities of municipal wastewater-treating anaerobic digesters from Hong Kong - AD_UKC119_MetaG | ecosystem: Engineered > Bioreactor > Anaerobic > Digestate...
CTTCTGCCTGAATGTCACCCTCGACGGCTGCGTCGATCACCGCGAGGGGATCGCCGACGACGAGACCCACGCCTTCTACACCCGGCTGATGGACGCGCACGGGGCGATGCTGTGGGGCCGCGTGACCTACGAGATGATGGAGGCGTACTGGCCGGCGGTCGCGCGCGGCGAGGTCGAGGCGCCTCCGGCGATCCGCGCCTGGGCGGCGGCGCTCGAGACGAAGCCGAAGTATGTGGTGTCGTCGACCCGGACCGAGTTCCCGTGGACCAACAGCCATCATCTGGTGGGCGACCTCGCCACCGCGGTGCGGCGACTCAAGGCGGCGACCCCCACCGGCGTCCTCGTCGGCAGCGGGCAGCTCGCCACCGCGCTCGACCGCCTCGACCTGATCGACGAGTACCGCTTCATGGTCCATCCGCGAATCGCCGGTCACGGCCCGACGCTGTACCAGGGCGGCCTCCCCGCCACCCGCCGCCTCGAGCTGGTCGAGGCGATGCCGCTCCGGTGCGGCGCGGTCGCGATGCACTATCGGCGGGCGGGGTGAGGCGGCCCATGCGATCGATCCTGCGTTGCCTGATGGCGGTGTGCGCGATGGCCACGGCGGGCTGTCACGAGTCGCCCGTCGCGCCCGTGTTGCCTGTGTCGCCAACGGAGGCGATGGAGCTGGTGCGCGCCGAGGCGACGTGGGCGGCGAAGGGGTTCGAGAGTTACGCGATCGAGGTCCGGATCGCGTGCGGCGAGTGCCCGCGCTACGGGAATCAGAGCGTCCGCGTCGAGGTCGTGGGCGGGGCCTTCAACCGCGCGGTGCTCGTGGCCACTGGCGAGGAGATCTCCGAGGACTACGGCGGATATCGCACCCCCGTCGAATCGCTGTTTGCGCGCATCCGTGACGCCAACAGCGACCCGAACCTGCGGGACCTGGTGGTCGAGTACGACGCAACCTACGGGTACCCGACCTCGGTGATTACCCGGTACGAGTCGTCGATACAGGACGGGGATGGAGGTGTCACACTCCGGAACCTGGAGCCGCTGGTACGGTGATGCATTCGTTCCGCTCCGGCTCGCGCGGACTACGGGCGGGGCGGTAGGATCGGGAGCGGCGGTCCTTCACCACAGGCAATGGAGGCGCGATGGACATGCGGACGGTAAGCCTGGCAGCCATGATCTACCTGGCAGCGTTTGCGGGGTACGCATTCTGGAGTGCGCGAGGGCTCGCCGATCCGGATCACCGACATTTCCGTCGGGCGATGGGACTGCAGGGGATTGGCGGAGGCCTGTCCCAGTGCGGCCTGCTGCTCGAGCCGGTGGCGTCCGGCCCAGGCGTTGCGCTCGAGGTCGTGGGGATCCTCGTGCTAGTGATCGGGCTGATCCGGATGGTTCGGGGGCGGCCGGTGATGGGAGAGGGCGGCTGAGCCTCTCGGCAGGCGTGCTGATGGGCGCAGAGTTGTTCGCGCTGGCTCCCGAGACGAGACGATGTGGGTTTGCGGGTGGTGAGACTGGAAGAAGTCCTAGATCGGAATTCCGCGGCAACAGTCAGGCGACACCGTCGAGTACGTGGGGCCGGCGTGGAGGGATCGCCGCTGCGGGTCCGTGTCGGGGTGCCCCGTGAGGAGGCGTGGTTGCGGAGGAACTGGTGGCGTGGGGGTGGGACGAGACGTGGACCGAGGCCTACACAGCGCGGGCGACCCGCTATGGTCTTGTGAGGCAAGGGCCACCCGCCCCGGCCCCGCCGCAGAAGCGCACGCCGTGCGCTGGACACGGATCACGATTGCCGAGGGGGATTGTCATGGCCGGCGTCATACCAAGGCGAGTGACCGCCGAGATCGACGGAGACTTCGTGGTGTTCCTGATCGGCATGCGGATCAACCGGCCATGGAAGCTCCACAAGTGGGTGCCCGTGTTCCGTGCGATGTCCGCGATGATCCGTGAACTGCAAGCCCGCCCTGACTCCGGATTTCTCGGTCACGTGATGAGCCCCGGGGTCATCGTCCAGTACTGGCGGTCCTTCGATCACCTGGAGGCCTATGCCCGGGACCAGGACCAGCTCCACTGGCCCGCGTGGGTCGACTTCAATCGGCGAGTTGGCGGAAGCCGGGGTGACGTGGGGATCTGGCATGAGACCTACAAGGTTCGGTCCGGCGAGTATGAATGCGTCTACAGTGGGATGCCACCATTCGGGCTGGCCAAGGCCAGTCGCGCAGCGGACGCGGTTGGGCAGCTCGAGTCTGCGCGTGGCCGCCTGGGTACGGACGGGGTGAGTGCCGCTCGCGGCTGAGCGACAGCGGGTAGACAGCAGGGGGACCGGGAGGTATCGCGATGGGAACGGTGCTCGAAACGTCTCGGTTGCGTCTCCGTGAGCTGGTGCCTTCCGACATCGACTTTGTGGCGGACATGCTGACTCATCCCGACGTCAATGTCTACTACGAGCGCCAGTTCACCCGTGCCGATGCCCAGCAGTGGCTCGATCGACAACTGGAACGCTATCGGCGTGACGGGCATGGGCTCTGGCTGGCCGTCGAACGGACAACGGCGGAGCCCGTCGGCCAGGTCGGGCTTGCCCTGCAGGATGTCGAGGGCACGCGTTGCCCGGAATTGGGGTGGCTGTTGGCGCGACCATACTGGGGTCGTGGCTACGCCACCGAGGCGGGGCGTGCCGTGCGGGGGGCGGCGTCGTCACGGTGGGGCTATGCGAGCGTCATCGCGCTCGTTCGGCCGGAGAACGAGCCGTCCCGCCGTGTGGCGGAGAGAGTGGGGCTCCTGCCTGCGAGAGAGGTGGAGTTCCATGGGTTCAAGCACATCCTGTATGAGGGCCACGGCGCATCCCTCGCCGCAGAATCGCCTGCCGCTATGCCGGTTGAATCACCCACCGCACCAGGCCACCTCCCCACCTCGTGACCGCGGCGGGGTTGGGGATCTCCACCCTCGGTCTCCCGGAGCGGGCCCGTGCCCGCGGATCGGACCCAGCGATTCTCCCTGGGCCTCAAAGGCGGAGAACCGTCAGGCGTGCCGAGGTCTCGTGGGCCCCGTGAGAGGGGTCCCGTCACCGCGCGTCGGCTGTTCGTCCCGCTGCCACCGTGTCGCCATTCGGGCCGGCGTTCCAGAGTGCCACCATGAGCGGAGGACCCGTATCGGAGGAGTACCTCATGGCGTGGCGTCGGATCGTCTCGATCGTGTGCATCGGAGGCATGCTGCAGGGTTGCGCGTCGACCCGGCGACTGGATGGGGGCGACGCGCAGCAACCGGATACGACATCCTCGGCCTCGACGGCCGTGGTACTCTCCCCGACCCAGTTGCGGGCGGATTTCGATCAGGCCATCGGGTACATCACCGCCGTGGCGGTGCACGCGGATCTCAACGCGCGGCGCTTCGGCATCGACTACCCGCGTGAACTCGCGGCCCTGCGGGCGCAGATCACCGACAGCACCGACGTCTGCACCTTCGCGCGCCTCCTCGACAAGGCGTTGAACCTGGTGCTGGACTTGCACGCCGGAACCATGTCGTACGAATACCTCCGGGCGTACGGCACGCTCCAGAGCCGCTTCAACATCTCCGAGGATGAAGACTATGCGAGCGTCGCGGCGCTGGAGCGGCAGTGTCCGGTCGCCCCTCCGGCCCTGATGCTGCCCGTGGAGTTCATCGATGGCCACTACGTCGTGTACGCCGATGTTGCCGTCCGGGGAACCGTGGTGCCTCGCGGCACCTGGATCACCAGCTACAACGGGGAGGAGATCGCATCGTTCATCCGCAGGCACCTGACCCAGGTCCGGCCGGTGCAGGTGGATCAGGGCGGGACCGTGTACAGCCTGCGGTTCTACCGCGCCGGCGAGCCGGCCTTCCGGTTGGGGCTCTCGGACGGTCGGGAGCTCGCGCTGCGGCTCGACGATTCGGTCACCTGGCAGGTGCCACGCACCCACGACATCACGTACTTCTCCCAACCCCGGCCCAGGGTGCTCCACTTCGCCGAGCAGCGCACGCTGTATATCGGCATCCCGATGATGGATGAGGACGTCGTCGAGGGCATCACTGCCTCGATTGACAGCCTCGTCCGCGCGGGCGCCACGATCGAACGGATCGCCATCGACATTCGCGGCAATGGCGGCGGGAGTGACCTCACCTGGCGGCGGGTGGTGTCGCACCTCGTCGATCGTGACCTGGCGTTCGCCCTCGACCTGCGCATGAAGGACAATCCACTGACCCGCGGCCGCTACCCTCGGCAGCCGCGACCGGAAGCCACGCCGATCGCGCTGCTGGGCGGGGTGCCCTACTGGGTTCACAACGACGATGTCGTCACCTTCGGCCCCGATTCGACGTCGCTCCGCTTCCAGGGCCCCATCTACGTCCTGCGTGACCGGTACATCTATTCGTCCGCTGGCAATTTCGCCGACTTCGCGAGCCAGGATCCGCAGTTCACGACGGTGGGAGCACCGACCGACCTCGTCGGGGGGGCACAGATCGAACCGTTGTTCTTCAGGCTGGATCATTCCGGCATCGTGTTCCGGCTTGAACCTGCGCTCGATTTCTCGGGTGTCCGGACGCTGGACGACTTTGCCCACAACACGGTCGAGGTCACGATCACGCCGAGCGTGGAGGACCTGTTCCTGCGGAGCACCTTCGCGGGCGACATCTATGACCGTGACTTCCTCCTCGAGCACGACCCGTTGTTCCGCTACGTGGTGGCCCGCCCTCCGCAGGTGCGCTGAAGGGGGGCGCGCCGCGGGTCCATCGTCGGGTGCGACGGTGCGCTGCACCCGTTTCGGGCGACGGGCGCGGGTCCTAGAGAGGGTCGGGCTGAGGTACGAGCGCACCCTGCCGTGGGCGACCGTTCGGCCGAACCTCTCGCCGGAGCCGCGGGACACCCTGGTGTATGCGAGGGAGCGGGGAGCCGAGTAGGAGAGGCGCTGGCTGGCCGCGCGGCCGCGAGCGGGGTCTGCGTGGTGGGGGGGCCGCCCGAAGGGGCGAGGCCTGGGTGGAGCCATCGGGGGTGGTGAACCAGCCTGCCACTGCCCGGGTCGCGGCCAGCTCGCTGGGCACTCGACCGTTTGTCGGGGAGGATCAATCGACAGAATGCGGGTTTCCGGGTGCCGGGACTAGAAAAAGTCCTAGTGCGGGCTTCCGCGGATCCGGTTGGGCGGTACCGTTGGGTGGGCGTGTCCGGCGTGAAGGGGTGTCGCCGCCGCGGGTGCGTGCCGGGTCAAGGGGGCATTCGCTGGCAAGCGGCTGTCGCGCCATGAGCCCCTGCAGTCGACGCGACTTCGACTGCGGACGGTGCAGTACTCGCGGATTGGGCTGCGAGCACCGAGGGGGTTGCAGGTTCAATACCTGTTATGCCGACTGAGGAACGATGCCACGAGTATGTGCCTACTGTGACTCGGTAGGCCCCCTGACGAGGGACCATGTCTGGCCTTCGGCCTTTCTTGACCGCATCGGCAGGACAGCGGCCCACTTCTCCGTGCGGGCCGGTCGGGTCCATGGAAGCGATTATGTGGTGAATGATGTGTGTGCGGAGTGCAATTCTCGGCGCCTCAGCGACCTCGACGAATACCTGTGCAGGCTCTACGACAGTCATCTCCGACACCTTCAAGACTTCGACTCGGTGGTGTCGTTTGAGTTCGACGGCGACCTGCTCACTCGGATGCTCCTCAAGATCGCCTACAACTCGGCCCGCTTGGGAGGCTCCGACAGCGCCCCTCTACGGGCGGTGCGGAAGTACATCATCGGCGTGGAGCCCCGGCCGGCCCGGATCGCCACATTTCTAGAGGTGGTGTCGCCGTCGCTCGTTGACGATCCCTCGATGCCGGGTGGCAAGCGTAAGGTGATGCCGGAGATGTATCGATCGGCCGTTACTGGGTTTCTCGCAAATGGCGCCGAGTCAATTCAGACGAGGATGATCGCCGTCAACTCTTACTATTTTCACCTCATGTTGCCGGCCCCAGAACTTCAGGTGGAGAAGTTCGAGCAACTCGCGGAGGAGTTCTCCCGTCGCATTGGGGGAGTGGTACGGTTGGCACCACAGGGTGGTAGGATAGAGCTCCGCTCATCCACGCAAGACGGATTGCGGAGCATTGTGCCGATGCTAAGCGCCAACCGTGAGCAGTACGAATCGTACTTTGCTCGCAGACGCTCGGAATGATCGACGGGATGGCTGCATAACCTGCGTTTGCAGTTGACGGGGCCAAGCCGGGCTGGGGCGGCCCGCTATCACTGAGGTCGATGGGCCGCCCCAGCCCAGGCCCCGCAACTGAAACGCAAGCCGTTATGCCGAAAGAATTGGTACGATGAACTGTCCCGAGTGGCCGCAGGTTCAAGTAGCCGTTCCCTCACTCTTGGGCCAGACTGTGGTGGCCCTGCTCAAAGGGAAAGTGGGTGCTAGTCAGTCAAAGGAGCGCCTCTTATCGGTGGGTTTCATCCGGCTGGTCGCAAAGGCCGTTGATGAATTCAATGAGGGGGGCGAGGCTGTCGTGCGAATGCGACTGAATGCCGACCTTATTGCCGGTGTCCGTGCAGGGAGCTCAATCGAGAATTGCATCGTCACCCTTCACCGGGCGCTTCTGTACCTCGACGCCTTCAAGGCGATGGGTGTGGTGCAAGCTGATGGGGCAACAATAGGCCTTAGGCCAAGAGACCTACCCGTTCGCGCACCCGCGTCTCGTAATAGGATAGATGCCATGCGTAACGCTATAGAACACATGGACGAGCGGCTTCGAAATGGAGACTACCCTGTCGGGGTGCCTGTCGGCCTCACTCCGTACAAGGGTCGTCTCGACCTTGAGGGCGTCAGTATAGAAGTCCAGGAGCTTGCCGGCTGGCTCCAGCAACTTGCAGAGCTCGCTCGTCGGATTGCCACTCACGGTGTTGCAGGGCGCTCGTCAGTCCAGAGCACGGGGCCAGATCAGTAGCAGGATCCCAAGCGCATGGAGTAGACGGGGCCGCACTCGCTGCGCAGGCGCGGCCCAGCCACTCATGCGCGGGCCCTCAGGCGGACGCACATCTCCACTTGGATTCTCAGGAATGCTCCCACTTCTAGCAGCGCTCGCGGTCGCGACCCCAGCCTCCTGCGGCACTCCCGACTATCACCGGGACACCGCACCCCACAACTACGTCTTCTTCGGCCGAGACCGCGAGCGTCTTGCGGACACCGCCTTTCTCGCCCACCCTACCGTTCGTGGTGCCCAAGTCAAGTACACCTGGCGCGAGCTCGAGCCCAGGCGCGACGGCTATGACTTCCGCGCCATTCGGGAAGATCTGACCTTCCTCCGTCAGCATGGCAAACGACTATTCGTACAGTTGCAGGACGTGTCGTTCAGCGAAACGATGATCACCCCCGACTACCTGAACAGCGACTCGATCTACCACGGGGGCGCCGCCGCGAAATACGAGGCAGATGCCACAGGGACCTCCCAGTTCGCCGGATGGGTCGCCCGACGGTGGGACCCGGCCGTTCGCGAACGCTTCGCACGGCTCTTGAACGCCCTCGCGCGCGAGTTCGACGGCTCAATTGAGGGAATCGTCCTGCCAGAGACCGCGATTGGATTTGAGGATCCTGCCCACCAGCCTGCTGGCTTCTCCGCGGCAGTGTACGCTGATGGTGTTCGCGAGACGCTCACGGCAGCGCGCGGCGCCTTCCGGCGCTCCTGCGTCATCATCTACGCCAACTTCATGCCGGCTGGACCATCGACCGATGATGGTCTCGGTTACCTCCGAGGCATCTATGCGCACGCGGCCGCGATCGGCGTCGGGGTCGGGGGGCCGGACATCCTGCCCTACCGTCCGTTCCAGCGTCTGAACAGCCTTCCTCTGATTGAGAAGCGGGCGCCTGGCGTGATCGCTGGCATGGCCGTTCAGGATGGGAACCTGGCCGACCGCGATCGGACATCGGGACACCAGATCACGGTGCCCGAGCTCTATGGATTCGCAATGACGCGCTTGCGGCTCAACTACATTTTTTGGGGCACCGAAGAGCCGTACTATACTACCGAGGTGCTGCCCTTCCTCCGCGCCCTCCCAGGTCAGTGAGCCGGCTGGCAGATGTTGGCGCCGCCTAACAACCGCATGCACCTGTCTGGGCGCGGCCATCGAGTGGCGTAGGGGGCTGGCACCGCCTTCCGGCTTCCCCCATCCTCAGCGTATCTCGCTGCGTCCCTGCAGCTGATGCGAGTCGTTGGACGGCACAGCCCACTTCATGCGAGGACAGCCGTGTTTCCTCGACCACACCGTATCCTGGTCGCGGGTCTTGCAGGCGCCCTGGCAGGTGCGTTCGCTGCGATAGCGGTTGGTCCGCAGACGCTCGCCCTCTACGGCTTCTGGGCTGGTGTCATCTGGCCCCTGCTTGCGCTGGCACCTCTCGCATTCTGGTTCTCGGCGACGCGGCAACGTGCTGCCGTCGAAGCAATCGTATTCGCGCTGGGCACCAGCCTTGGACTAGGACCTACCGCCTGGCTCGAGGCCCGTGGCCAGCCGGCGTACGAGTTCTGGTTCCCGCTCGCGATCGCCTCGCTCACCGCTCTTGTGCTTGCGCCGCTGTATGTGGCCCTGAGGGTCAGATTCGTTCGCCAGGACTCAGAGTCAGGCAGTGGCGCCGCCTGACGAGAGAATGAACCGGCGGGCGCAGCTGAATCCTTTCCTGGGGGACGCGGACCAGGTCGGCCGCGTAGCAGGTCATTCACGATCCCGTGGTGCGTGTTGAATCACCCGCCCCGCGACCACCTCCCCATCTCGTGACTTCGACGGGGTTGGGGCTGTCCAACCTCGGTCTCCAGGAGCGGGCCCGTGCCCCCACCCGACGTGATCGCCCTTCGCACCGTCCGCCTGCGGCGGCCGCGGCTCGCCGATGCGGAGGCCATCCTGGAGTACGGGAGCGACCCCGAGGTCGCCCGGTACGCTGACTGGCCCGTCCGATCCGACCTTGCCTCCCTGCGCGAACTGCTGCACGACCGCGCGGCGCGCTGGACGTCCGGGGCGGAGTACTACTGGGTCATCACCGAGCGGGAACGGGACGGGGCCATCGGCGGGAGCTGCTGTCGGGTCACCGGCGATGCGGCGGAGGTCGGCTTCCTGGTCCACCGACAGTTTTGGGGGCGGGGCATCGCGACCGTGGCCTGCACCGCGGTCGTGGCGTGGCTCTGGTCCGTGCCGACGGTGCGGCGCGTCTGGGCCACCTGCGACGCGGAGAACCTCGCCTCGGCGCGGGTCCTGGAGAAGGTCGGGTTGAGGCACGAGCGCACTCTGCTTCAGGCGACCGTGCGGCCGAACCTCTCGCCAGAGCCCCGCGACACCCAGGTGTATGCGAGGGAGCTGGGGGCCGAGTAGGGGAGGTCGAGACTGGTCGGGCGGTTTCGAGCGGGGTCTGCGTGGTGAGGAAGACCGCCCGGAGGGCGAAGTCGGGTTGGAATGCTTGGGGGTGGTAAGCGGGCCGACCGCTGCTCGGGTGGCGGTCACCGAAACGGGCGATCGACCGTTCGTCCGGGACGACCAGACGACACCATGCGGGTTTCCGGGCACCGGGACTAGTAAAAGTCCTAGTGCTGGCTTCCGCGGGTTGGGTTGGGTGGTACCGTTGACTGGGTGTCTCGGGGGTAGAGGTACATTGCGGCCGCGGGCCGGAGTCGGGTCAGGTAGAACACTCTGGCACGAGCGCTGTCTCGGGATGAGCGCCTGCGGTCGATCCAAACTCGAAAGCGGGCGGTGCAGTAGTCGCGGAGAAGACTGCGAGCCTCTCAAGTTCTTTCAGGTCCAATACTCGTTAGACAGTACCGGAGGTATCGAGTGAGCGAAGCCGCGCCGGAAGATGACTTCATCCCCCCTTGGATTCACCTCGAGTCCTCTCTCGACGTCTATGGCCAGGAACATGAAGCATGGTACCGCCCGCCGGAGACGCCTGAAGAAGAGAGTCGACAGGAAGCCCTTTCCGGTCTCGCGAAACATGCGCTCGCCTTACTCCGCACGGGCGAGGTCCCGAAACCGCTTGAAGTTCTATTGGAAGACTACGAGCCATGGCGCCCGCTACATCAGCGTATTCAAGACCTGATTTTCTACAACTACCTCCTGCGACGGATCGAGTTCGATGTCGCATGGGAGGCCGTTGGACGCCTCCAGGGTTCCGAGAAGCGAGTCGTAATCTCGATCGTTGCCATGCTTGACCTGCGAAAGGCAACGCTCTCCCCTACTGCCGGCAAGTATCTGACGGAGGTGTCAGAGCTCTATATGGCAGGGTGGCGTGCCCCCGTCTTTGTGATGGCTGGTGCGGTCTTAGAAGCGGCAATGCGCGACCGCATTCCTGATGAAGAATTGCGTCGGCGCGGCAAGGTCCCACGCTACACGAATACGGGCGTCTATTCGATCGGCCAGCGGATGAAGGTCGAAGCGGAAATGGAAGTTCTATCCGACGAGGAGCGCGCCCGGTTCTGGAAAGTGGTCAACTGGCGAAACGATGTAGTACATGTACAGCCGGACATCGTCCCGGACCCGGCTACAGTAGTCTTGGAGGTTGCGAGCCTGCTCGCACGCATACTTCCGCGAGAGGATCCGGCCTGACTGGGCACTGTCCAACTCGTGTTTGCTGCGGGCAGGGCCAGCGGCGGGGGATCCGCTGTGATCTTGCGAGGCATGGGCCGCCCGCCGCTGACCCTGCCGCAGAAACACAGACCGTTAGACGTTGATCACAAGAGATCCAATGGCGATCCGAGACCAACCATCCGACGATTATGATGCTCCGTTGGAACCGATACCGGCCACAGAGCTTGTTCGGTACACCATCGACACTGATCCGGACAGCGAACGGGACATTGCCCGATACGTTGAGATTGAAGCGCGCGGCGAACAGGTACAGCACGTCGAGCGTATTAAGACGGCCGTAGTGCTCGGCATCAAGCATGTAGTGTGGGATGTAATCACCGACCAAGATCGGTACTGGGTCCTCACCGACCTAACAAACCTCTACCAGAAGAAGTACTTCCCAACAGTCGACTTCGTCCTTTCGTTCCACGTTGGCTTGATGATGCGGATTCGCGACCGGCCCTACGGCGATCGTGCCGATGAACCGAGTGCGTTCGATGAGTTGTTCCGGCGTCAAGAACAGGCACGAACACGGTTGCACGATGCGGTCGAGGTGGAGGATTTCCAAGCAATCGGGATGTTGCTTCGTGAGTGTCTTCTGTCGCTGGTGTCCACAACACGCGATCGCGTGACACTTAACCAATCCGACCACCTTCCCAAGGGTGGAGATTTTGTCGGCTGGACCGACATGCTGTACGGAAGTCTCTGTCCAGGGAGCAGCAATAAGGCTTTGCGACAGCACTTGAAGAACACGGCAGACGAAACATGGCAGTTGGTGAACTGGCTCACACACTCTAGGTCTGCAACGTCCAGTGCCACTTTGATTGCTCTAGAGGCCAGCGACACGATCATCGGGCATACGGTGGGCCTACTTGAGAGATATCGCACCGCTGGAGTGGAGAGCTGTCCCACGTGTCAATCTCGGGACGTTCGCAGCCATTTTGATCCAGATATCCCTCCTGACGGCGACTATTACCTGAGGTGTGGACACTGTGACTGGAGCAGCCACCCCCAGGGCGAAGACGAAGACAGCGCCTAACAAGCGTATCTGGACTCCTCCCACTGATTGCGCAAGAGGTGGTGCTCGGTGGTCTTGACCCTCTGATCCTCCACGCCGGCGGTGGGTCGACTGCAGTCGTATCTCCGGCCCTTGAGTTGTGCTCTTCGCCCTGGCCACAATGGTAGGTCGCGTGTGGGTAGCCAATCGCTTGTCGCGGCCCCGCAGGCGATGCCCATCATCGGCTCGTCCCCGAGCCGGTCGACTAGTGGCAGGAAGGCGGCGATTTCCCTCGAGCGGTTGCGACGCGAAACTAGTGCTTCATGCCGAACCTGCTTGGGGACCCACGTCGACGGACTTCTCACCGCCACACCGGGGCTCCAAGGCCCGCAATCACCGCGCGCGTGAGAGGCAAACGTGCCCTCCCTCGCACGGCGTAGTCGGCATTCAAGGCTCTCTGAGGTCAACTCCGGGGGGACTTCGCGTGACCTTCAGGTCGAATGAGAGCGTTAGGTAGGAGCTGCCGCGACGAGGGTCAATTGTTAGCATCCCAGGCCAAACTGGTCGAGGACGACGGGCGACGAGCACGTGAAACCACTGGCCAAGCCAAATCGTGACGAACGAAGTGAGCGAGTTCTGTGGAGATATCGTGATCCGTGGAGGCATTGGGAGTCCATCGGCCAACTGAGGGACATCGCTCTGCTCAAGGCCGAGGGTCCAGTGCCCCCTGCCGGTGAGGATGTACTTGCGAAGATCGTTGTAGTTCGGGCTAAGGACATGCTCATGACCCTGACGGAAACAGACCATCTCGAAGGCGATCTTGTGGATCGCGCGAACGACTCGCTTGTGTATTTCCGATCGTTGCGTAACTCTCGCGAACTCGCTCCCACTCCGGCGTACCAGCTCCACACCAGAGTGGGCGCCAGGTCGCCGGGGTCGTACGTCGAGTTGTTCATCGATGGTGTATGCCGTTCCGTCAACGCTAACGTGGAAGTTCAGCTCCGGACCTTCGCGGACGACGGTGAGTGCTGGTAGGGAGATCGCTACTCGTCCACCGCTCCGAGTTGTGGAACGGTTCCAGAATGCGCGAAACAGTCCCCATTCTTGAAGGAGTGCCGAGTCCAGCGAGCCGAGGTCGTTGTTACACTCACGGCACACCTCCCCATTACTCAGGACAAGAGGAGAGTTTGCATATGGTCCGAACGGACCAGAGTGATCGTATACCGGCTCTCCCACCAGGCCCTTCGGAAGGATGTGTTCCTCCGAGCCGGGTTGGTTTTCCCGAAGGCAGAAAATGCACTTGGGTGAGTCAAGGCTTGACTTGATCATCTGTCTCTCTGCTGGCTGACTTTCCAAGAGTTCTCGTACGCCTGTGTTCCAAGCCAACTGAGGAGAAAGCGAAGCGATGGATGGTCATGAGGCGACTCTCGGATGCCAGGATCAACTTGGAGTTGCCTCTCCACGACCCACCCACCTTCCCGAGCTCAATACCCAAGCCCCTGCTCACTCCAAGATCTCCTCATTGGTGGCATTGCGCTGATTCCTCGCCCTGACCGTCCTCCTCCCCGCCGCCCCCCTCGGCGTAGGCGTCGGCAGTCCCGACCGGGAGCTGGGCGTGGCGGGGACCACTGTCGCCTCGGGCACCGTCCTCCAGCTCGACGACACCCTCGGGATCGGTGGCCGGCTTGCCCCTACCCTCGGCGCCAGCTGTGGGGCCCGCGACGACCGGCGCCACCTCGCCCTCTCCCCGCAGCTCGACCTCGTCCTCGAGGGGCGGTCCCTCACCACCCTCCACCAGACCGGCGGCTTCTCCTTCGGGCGCAGGCCGAATGAGATCACGACGGTGATGCTCGGGGTGGGGGTGTAGCTCCGACGGTTCGCTTGCATCGGGGGCTCGGCAGAGCCCGCCGAGTCCCCGTTCGCGAGCATCCAGGGCCCGTTCGCATGCACCCAGCGGCCGTTTGCGTGCATCCACTGCCCGTTTGCATGCATCCAGCGGCCGTTCGAGAGCATCGAGTGGTCGTCCGCGTGCATCGAGTGCCCGTTCGCATGCATCGAGTGCTCGTCAGCGTGCATCGGGTGCCCGTTCGCATGCATCGAGTGCTCGTCAGCGTGCATCGAGTGCTCGTTCGCGTGCATCGAGTGCTCGTCAGCGTGCATCGGGCGCCCGTTCGCGTGCATCGAGTGGTCGTCCGCGTGCATCGAGTGCCCGTTTGCGAGCATCGAGTGGACGTTCGCATGCATCGAGTGCCCGTTCGCATGCATCGTGGGGGCGTCCGTCCCCTTCTCGCCCCCGTCCGCTGACCGGACCCTGTCCTGGGACCCCGAAAATCTGTACATACCTGTCCGGCCAGCCATACAGTTGTGATTTTGGGAACCGCCGACGGCATCACCGAAAAAACCGAAAGTCCCCCTCCCTGGGCACCCACAGTCGATGAGTCATCGCACGGTGGGTCAATGACTTGTGCGATTGCTGGAACCGGCCTGAAAACCGAAAGTCGGCGACGTTGCACGCGTGGCACACTCGATGCGCAAGAGGCCCCTGTCGATCGGGTGCCGGGAAGCCGATCGACCGTCGCAGCCCCCTGAGTCGATGGCTGTGGCCCGGCACCA
>Ga0116152_10002800_pt1 | contig 14160 bp, 6 predicted proteins | sample AD_UKC119_MetaG_FD_89894 | JGI IMG/M metagenome (GOLD analysis project Ga0116152, IMG submission 89894) | Active sludge microbial communities of municipal wastewater-treating anaerobic digesters from Hong Kong - AD_UKC119_MetaG | ecosystem: Engineered > Bioreactor > Anaerobic > Digestate...
ACAAGGCCGAAACGCTTCGTTAGATAGCGCCCTTCCCCAAAGGCCCGCCCGGGTAGCTCAGGGGTAGAGCAGCGGATTGAAAATCCGCGTGTCGGTGGTTCGATTCCGCCCCCGGGCACCATTCTGGCTTCCAGCGACGTCCGCGGGCCTCCACCAACATCCATAAAAACAAGGCTTTAGCTCGGCGCCTCCAGCGCCTTTGTCCGCCAACGTCCACCCAAAAACGTTGGAAGAAATTTTTTTTGTTGGCATTTTGTTGGCATCGAGACGGCCGGGAACCTCAACGGCCGGAAAAATGCCAACACTTTTTGACGATGCCAACAAAATGCCCCTGACAGACACACGAATCCGCGGCCTCAAACCCAACAGCCGAACAAAGCGCTACAGCGATGGCTACGGCCTCTACGTGGAGGTGACGCCGGGGGGATCGAAGCTCTGGAAGCTGGCCTACCGCTTTGAGGGCAAGCAAAAGACATTATCGTTCGGCCCATACCCGGAGGTCTCCCTTGCACGGGCCAGAGAGCGGCGTCTTGAAGCTTGGACGATGCTTTTCGAAGGCGTTGACCCTTCAGCGATCAAAAAAGCCGGCCAGGAATTACGGCGCGCTGAGATCGAGGATACCTTCGCACGGATCGCTGATGAGCTCCTCCAGAAGGAAGAGATCGAGGGCCTTGCACCCGCCACGCTCAAGAAAAAACGCTGGCTCGCGCGACTTGCATCGGAAGATCTGGGTCCCAGACCTATTCGGGACATCAAGGCACCCGAAATTCTCGCGACCCTTCGAAGGGTGGAAAAAGAGGGAAACTACGAATCGGCACGCCGGCTGCGCGCGCTGATTGGTCAGATCTTTCGCTACGCCATCGCAACGACCCGGGCAGACGGTGACCCCACTGTCGCGCTGAGGGGCGCGCTGATAGCGCCCAAGGCTCAGCACCGGGCTGCCGTGACCGACCGCAAGGGATTTGCGAAGCTCATCAGGACCGTCTGGACCTATGAGGGCACGATCGAAGCCCAGGCTGCCCTAAAGCTGCTGGCGTTGCTCTATCCCCGTCCTGGCGAGCTGCGCCTGTCGCACTGGAGCGAGTTCGACTTTGAAGAGCGAATCTGGACCATCCCGGCCGACCGGACAAAAACGCGCAAGCTGCACAGGAAGCCGCTGCCCGGGCCCGCCATCGAGATTCTCAAGGATCTGAAGCGGTTCACCGGCAAAGGATCACTCGTACTACCGTCACAGATGTCGGACGGACGGCCTCTCAGCGAAAACACAATGAACTATGCATTGCGCCGGCTCGATATCCAGCCCGACGTGCACACCTGCCACGGGTTCCGGGCGAGCGCTTCAAGCCTCCTTAATGAAAGCGGAAAATGGCATCCTGACGCCATCGAAGCCGAGCTTGCGCACGTCGGCGACAATCATGTTCGCCAAGCCTACCATCGCGCGACCTACTGGGACGAGCGCGTCCGTATGTCGGAATGGTGGGCAGCCGAAGTCATAAAGTTTTCGCGAGGATGACTGGCAAGGCGACGAACACGAACGAGGCATCTACAAACAACGGATGCTCTGTGCACTGACTTTTATTTGAAACTCAAAGTGGCAGCCGTGCTGACCACAATTTCGAGCCCCGAATGTCGCGCCTACCTCCAGGCATCGCGGCCTGGCGGCCCTTTTCCAGTTAAAATACAATGAGTTCTGTGATTCAGTTAGGCCCGAGTGACGCGCCTAAAAATCCCCAAAATATCCCATATATTTCAGATGATTAGCAGGTTTCGATTCGCCAAATGTAGTGCAAAAAGTCGGCAATTTGTAATGCAAACTGTAGTGCACGTTTTCCTTTTTGTCTGAGTTCGACGCTGCCCATCAGCGTCACGAAAAATTCTAACGCGATTTGCCGGCTTCGTCACCGTCCTGACCTGCCTAAGGTTTTTCGGACCAGTTACAGGTTGGAACGCGACCATCCCGATAGTGTGCCAATTGCGGCGCAGCGGCTTACAAATAGACAAAATCTTTGTGGCCTTCTTCCTACACAGTGCGAGATAATGGCGCGTCTGGTCCAAGCACATGGGGAGGCGTTCGAAATGGCTGAAGATGAAAGACTGTGGGAGATCAAACGACAGCTGCATAGTTTTGCAAAGAGCCCTTCACTGCGGCACGTCCGAGACCCGTACTTCCTTGACAAGCTCGCGCGCGACATTCTCAAGGCCGTTGATCGAAACATTGGGCCTTGGCAAAAATGGGAAGGGTCTCGCGAAGTCGTTCTGAAGTCAGCGGCCTATACTTCGATCCCCGTTGAAGATCTGCGCGATTATCTCAACGAACTTCCCGGGCAAAAGCTGACGGCGACCGATGTCGCGCAACGCCTCCGGGCTATACACGAAGACAGCCACACTCCTTACCCTGACGAAGCGCTCGCCAATGCCTGCTTGGAGATCTACCACCGCGAGCGAGAGCTCGGCACAGAGATGATCGCGATCATTGGCCTGTTGGAAGAGTACGTCGAAGAGGAAAGACATCGACGTTACCGCGAAAGCGAACAACAAAGGCGGGAAGAAATAGCCGTTGAAAAGACGCTGGCCCGAGAACGTCTTCTGTCAGGAGCCGATTGCAGGTGGACGCAGCTCGACGAACCGAATCTGTTCTTCTGCAGGATAAACGGCCGCCTTTATTCCCTGAAGAAGAACAGCGACAAGCGCTGGGTTCTGTCCCGCATCAAATATGCGTCAGATCAAAAAGGACAAATCATTGGCGTTTATGCCGGCAAAGGTGAACCCACCAAAGTCGTTAAGGTGGTCGCCTACCAAAACGAGCCTCGTTGGTGACTGTATCCTGAGGAGGATTCAACCCGATCAGTTCAAGATGCCGAAGAGGTTATCGAGCATCCTGTTCATCTCCTGCGTACGACGTTCAATGACCCGGGGTGTCCACTCGCGCTCAGAGCATACAGAGTGCAATGATCTGATCTCGTGCGGCTCCTCCCTGTAGACGCCTTTTTTACGCTCGAAGCTCAGGCGACCCGCACGTTCATTCAGGTCGTAGTCCAGCAGGGTGAAGTTTCCGATCATATGGCTCATCCTGCGGTGAACTGCTTCGTCCGAAAATGCATGGCTCCAGTCGTTGCTCGCGTCGCGCGCTCGTGGCAGCACATGCTCGATCGTCTTTACGAGCAGGTAGGGTGGCGGCTTGGCGTCCCATAGCAGGCTTTCGTACCACCGCATGAACTGACGTGCGACATCGGAATCCTCGATAGGCGACACAAGCGCATGGCGCAGGCGATCGCGCTGGTCTGGCGTGAGCCGGAGCGGGCCACTGGGTCCTGCCGGGTCGGCGAGCTTCAACGCACGCGTAACCGCTTTACTGAACGCCGCCTGCCTGGCCGCCTCGCCCATACCTGACAGCACCATTGCCATGCACGAACGGTGCAGGTCCTTTATCCACCCCGCCACTCTGGTGGCACGCTGATGATTGTCGTTACGGTCAGCCGCTTGCCAGGCTTCCAGCAAGACCAGTGCGAGCGGGCGCCACTCCGGCCATGGGAAAAAGTGCAATCGGAGCAGGTCACCGCCGAATGCCTGCTTAGCGCTGGGGCTCCGGACAGAATAGAGAAGCCGCCAGGCCTCCTCGTAGCGCTGAAGCTTGCCCAGCCAATCGAAGGCTGCTGGCTCATCCATTTTCGCAATCAGGTGGTCACCAAGCTCCGTCAACCCGCCCCCGGAGGGCCAGCGCCGGCGCGTCAGGAAGTCCGCCGCAGACAGGAAGTCGATGAACTGCTCCTTGTTTTCGAAAGCTGCATCGATTGATTTCCAGCGTTCGAGAATCTGGTCGGCCCCCTCCTCCGATGTCGCGATTGAGGCGAGCTGGCTTTTGAACACATCAGCCTGGTTGAGGCTCAGGCCGCGGTCATTTGTCGTGACGAAGATCTGGCGCGCGAGGACGGGCGAGCCTACCCTGATCTCGCAGATCAACACGCGGTCATAGAGAAAATCAGCGAAGCTCTTCAGGTCTTTCTCAGACAGCTTGCGCAAATTGTCCCGGAACAGAGCAGCGGCTCGGAGCAACCTGCCCCGGAGCGTCTTGTGCCCGATAAAGTTCCGCCGGATCCGAACTGCTTCGCCGCGCTTTTGTATATCAGCCACAAGCGTGTCGATGCGGGTCGCAAGAGACAGACGTGGCTTCTTCCCGATGTTGACGCACGCGTCCAGGGCTTCCCGGATGTCGACGCTGCCGGCTGGCATGAGATCGCGGATGACGGAAAAGAGAACGACGAGCGCTGTCGAACGCTGCAGCCCGTCGAAGACCAAGAGGTGCCCCTCAGCCTGAGGTTCGAGGACCATGGCGCCAAGAAAATACACATCTGACGTCGGAGGTAACACCTGAGCATAGGCATCGCTGAATCCGAGCTGATCGCCTTCGTCAGCAGCGTCCGGGTCCGGTATGCCGGTTTCTGAGGGATCGTCTGAAGCCAAAGCTTCTTCGTCTTTTCCTTCGGCGGCGCGCCAGGCTCTAAGCAAGTCGTTCAGAAGCGCGGACGTGTTTTCGTTTTCCCAGAGAAACGTACGCTGCACCGACGCCGGCGATAGGGTCGAGTGTGTGAGGTAGGCGCCCACTGAGCGGATTGCGGAGCTCAGAACCAGAGCATCTTTTCTCACCTCGAACTCCCCGCCCCTACCGTTTTGCCCATCACGGTTCTGAATTGCCGACCCAGAACGTATCCGGGTTCAGGATGAGTTGAAACTATCCGGCATCTCCGGGAAGCCCGGCATCGGTGTCGATCGCCGGAAACCGCGCCTCAAAGGCCGCGAGCCAGGCTTCGAACTCGCCAGCAAGCACCGCCCCAGAGTCATCCTTGCGGACCTCATCAATCTCCCGGCGGGCCGCCGGCAGCGACCGCCAGAGTTCCTTGTCTTGGTGATCGATCCAGAGGCGCTTTGCGATAGCCTGCCTGAGGCGTTCCCGGTCCTCTGGCGCGAGCAGTTCCGGGGCCGCTTCGAACACGAGTCTCTGCGCAAGCTGCCGAAACCTGGCATCCTCGAACTCTCGCACGAGCCCTGCGCGCCCGGCCCAGTCGAGCTGATGGAACCTCGCCATCCGGGTCTCATCGGCCGAGCTCGCAAATCTACCATAGATCATCTGTTCCAGATGTGCTGCCTCCGCCCGCGCAGGCTCGAGCTCTTCATGGATGCGGACTAATCGTTCGCGAAAATCTGCGTCAGACTTCAGCACCTGGCTCTGGTGGATCTCAACGTCGGTTGGCACCAGCCCCCATTCTGTCTTCGCCGCCGAAGTGCTGAACAGGATGGGCGCTTTGTTCAGCGCGATCTTGCGGAGGGGTTTGGGCGAGACGGACAAGGCTGCGCCAAGCTGAGCGTCACTCGCCGGCACCAGCGCGCTCCAGTCTGTGCCAAGCCGTGCAACAATCGCCGACGTTCCTTTCGCCCCTTCCCCATCGATCCTTTGCCCCCACCAGACTGACGGGCCGTTTGCAAAATGCTCGACGATTAGAACCGGATCTGCCTCTGAAAGCATGGCAACTGTCGCCGCCTTTGGCGCCGCCTCGACGCACGTCTTCCAGAGCGACGGCAATCTCTCTGCAACAAGGCGCGCGATGTGGATGGTCGCTTCGACATCGGCGAGGGCATCATGCGCGCGGGCATGCGCAAAGCCATTGAGCGGCGCAAGCGCGTCCAGCTTGAACCCTGTCTTTCCGCGCTCGGTCAGAGGGTAGGCAAGGACGTTTGGGTAGAGGTGAGACGCAGCCTGAACGATCGGCAGGATATCGAGCCGCGAATTGCCATTCGTGACGGTGAGATAGGGCGGGTTCAGCGTTTCCCAGAAAGCGCGCTGCAGGCGCGGCTCATCAAACCCTATCGTATTGTAGCCAACAAATCGGGCCGGAGACCACTGCTCGAGCTTTGCGCGAATGGCGCCCATCATCTCGTAAAAAGAAGGCAGTGAAGGATCACCCAGCTGCGCGGGCCTCACACCTGTGATCTTCAGAGCCACCGGCGACGGAACAGTCCAGGGCCGACAGCGGCACCGGATGTTGAACCGCTCAACTTCGTTCAGCCCGTCATCGGTCAGGATCGCTGCGAACTGCAGGATCTGGTCAAAGTTGCGAATGAGCCCTGTTGTTTCGGTATCGTAGAAAACAAACACTGCCATTTGCCTTTCGGGCGCCCGGCCCTTTTCAATACGAGACGAGAAGCAGCCGCTCAGCCGTCAGAATTGCGCTGCCGGATTGTGGTCCCCTGTTCGACAGAAGGTCGACGATTGCCGGGATGATCGACCAGAACAACCGGCAGCGCCCCGGGCGCTTCAGCGCGCTCGAGTGTTGCAGCAATGCCCTCGGACGCCATCTGGCTGTGCAGGCTGCGAAGATCGGAGCACCATTGGTCTTCGACTTCGACGTCCCTGATGTTTGTTGCCTCTGAGCGTCCGCTATGCCGAAAGGCTCTCACTTTGGCCTGGACCTTTCCATCTGCACGCGCTGCAAGCTGCACATCATAGTTGGGTTCTTCCGGCCGGCTGACCGTGATCCGTTCGCCGTCATCCCAGCTTTCGCCATCAATGTGCACTTCATAGCCGAGCGCAACGAGCCCGCTGAGCATGGCGGCACGCGCCTTTCGGGCATCTTCCTGCTGAGCCATAAGCTGCGCATGCGCGACTGCCTTTTCAGCGAGAGACTGAGATTGTTGAACTGGTGCTGAGAGCGCTTCGCTGAGGCGAGCCTTGAGCACAGCAGATTCCGGATCATTGAAGGGCGCGAGCATATCAATCGCTGCCTCGATTTTCCTCTGCGTTTCCACTCGCTGGTATTGGGCATCGCGAAGCATCGCGACATCGAGGCAAAGGGAGTCCAGCTTGAGCTGGAAGTCTGCTGAAGCGGGCGTTTCAAACAACCGCTCGGCCCTGTCGCGCAGGATACTTCCCTCCTGACCAAAAGCTCCGAGGAGCTCTAGTAGTTTATCGACTTTGGGGCGTATTCCGTCGGCTTCCTTTGGTGATTCCGCACGCGGCGCATCCGTGGACATGAGTGCTGCAGCCAGTTGGCGCACTTCTGGTGGCACTTCCTTCTGAAGCTTCTCGGAACCGGCCCTTAGAATACGCTGCGTCACGAATCCTTCGACGCCTTGCCTGAGCGTCTTGAAGGCTTCTGGTCCGGCAGAGTGCGCATCGCGTACAGCAGCTTCCAGCACGGCTCGCGCTTCACCGCCGACACCACCAAGGAGGCTCCGCGCGGTAAGTACAAGTCTCTGACGTTCAATCTTCGCGCCCCGGATGGCCGCTTCAAACTTCTCTGCGTCTGCATTCAGGCGTGCGATAAAGTCTCGCCGCTCAGTCACCGTCAAAGACGGAGTTGCATTTTCGATCCGCTGACGGATTGACTCCAACGAGGAAGCAGGCGGAACTGAGAGCTTGGCCAGCTGCTTAGCCAGACGCTCCAATCGCTGAAGCTGACGGGCGATCTCCGACATGTCACGGGCTTCTTCCCGGCGCCTTGCCGCTTCTCGGTCGGCGTAGGATGCAACCTTTAAACCGCTCATAGGACTGTCCTTCTAGAGAGTTGCTTCCCGGGCTGCCTTGAGCAGTCTTTCCTGCTCACGCGCAGGATCTGCGGCCCAGGCCGCTGATAGCACCCTGTGCAATTTCATGCCTTGCCGCTCCAGCAGTCTGGGCCGCCAGATATCCCGCGCCTTGGCAGAGTTGAGAACCGGGTGCCTCGGACCATCCAACTCCACCCCAAGGCAGTATAGTCCAGTTTTCGAATGAACGACGGCAACATCTACCGCAAAGGCCCCTTTCAGCGGACGAAGTTCTGTCGCAAAGCCGCCGGACGTGAGCACCTCGCGAACGCGCTCAACCAGAGCATCTGCTGCGTCGTCTTCATAGTCATGGGTCGTCTGGAGCGCCGTCGCTTCAAATGCACCCAGTTGAGCCCGTGCGGCGTCGAGCTGCCCTTCTGTCAGAAGCTCAGCATACCGCATATAGAGATGAAGGTATTCACGGGCTTTGTTGGGACTGCGCTGCTCCCGAGCAATATCCGAAATGTCTTCGGTGGGCATCGATGTCACCACTGTGACCTTCGACTTCGCGCGGGTGACCGCCACGTTCAGCCGGCGCTCGCCACCTGCGTGAGTCAATACACCGAAACTTTTCCTAAACACGCCCTGCCCGTCTCTGCCAAATGTGGTCGAAAAGACGATATGGTCCCTCTCATCGCCCTGCACATTTTCAAGATTCCGGACGAAGAAGCTGACGTCTTCGCCGTCCGCTTTACGTGCCTGTTCTCGGTTGAGCGCAGCCCTGAAGCGCGCATCTGCAAACGCCCTTTTCTGAATCCGGTCGTCAATCAGCTCGGCTTGTTTAAGGTTGAAGGTCACCACGCCGACAGTGGGTGGCTCACTTCCCTCAGCTGACCAGAGCGCAGCGAGATGATCCACGACGGCGTCAGCCTCTGCCGGATTGCACTGATTGCCATACACTCCGTCGACGCGCCGTACCTCGATGGGCACATGCCGCAGCACCTCGCCAACAGGATGGTTCACCGGGATGTTGAGCTGACCATTGTAAAATGCAGCGTTCGAAAATTCGATGAGTTCGCGATAAGTCGATCTGTAGTGAATCGTCAGGTTTCGTTCGGGAAGAACGCCCTGCGACAATGCCAACAGATCCTGGCAATCTTTTACATGCCTCCGGTTCAAAGCCGCATCCTGCTTCCGGCGATCTGCGCTTTCAGCGTCAGCATCTTCACCAAGTGCTTCGCTCAGAAGGAGATCGTCCTCATCGTCATCGCTGACGGCTGTTCCGAAGAAGGCCGTCGGTGGAAGCTGTTTGGAATCGCCGCTGATGATGGCGCGTTTCGCACGGTAGAGCGCCGGCACGGCATTCTCCACCCGCATTTGCGAAGCTTCATCAAAGATCGCCACATCGAACAGTCCGGGTTCCAGCGGAAACACGCGGCTGGCAACGTCGGGGTTTACGAGCCATATCGGGCGCGTCTTCAGCAGCCCGCGTTCCCTGCCTTCACTAAAGACCTGACGAAGCCGCCGGGCGTTCATGCCAGCGATTTGCCAGATCTGTGACCAGGCATTCAGCGGAGCTATGTCTGAAGGATCGATATGTCCGAGGTATTTCTTGTTGATTTCCTGCATGGCAGTATCGGCTGCGGACAGTCTTTCGACATCCCTCAGCACCTGGTGCGGCGGGTTTGCGAGTATGGGCAGCTCGTCCCGTAATTGTTCTGACCAGGCATGGTAGGCCTCACGGCGTATGAAAGCGGCGACTGCGATTTCGCGCCGCTGCGAGCTACCTGGATCGAGCTTTTCCCGTTGCTTGAGCAGTGCGCCAAATACAGCCGTTGCCTGAGGCCCGATCCGGCTTTGGCGAAAAGTCTGGTTAGCCCGCAGCCGCGGCAGCGCAGCGATGACAGCGCCAATATCCGAACCGAGGGGTTCGTGCCGCTCCAGATCTCGTCGTCGTTCAACTGACCATTGATCGGTTGTCCAGGCTTCCAGATCATTCAGGCAAGTCTTTACCGACACCGTCGCTCCGACGAGGTTCGCCGCCGCCTCGACACGCGCAAACGCGGTTTCCCAGACCGCCTGCGGCTCCGCCAACGCTTGCATCAGAGGCGCTGGCCAGATGCAGGACATCAGATCCGCATGAACGCGTATCGCCTGCTCAACGGCAGCCCGCAGCTTATCGGCGCGCTTCCGCAAGTCTTCGGAAGAGAATGCGGCCACATTTTCTCTCAGATCCAGCCGTCGAGCGATCGCTTCATAGTCCGTCCGGAGCTGCCTCAGCAGAAGTTCCTTGCCGGCAGACTTGCACGCAGCCTCGGCGATGCTTCTGGTTTCTCCAATCTCCATTGTTCGAAGCAGGCGCTTTATGCTTCCGCGGGAGAGCGTGGAGAAAGGGTTGAGCCCGTCGAGCAAAGGACGGCGCGCAGCAAAGAGCGAAGATGCGTTTTGAAGCGTCCGCAATACATCGCTGTCGGCGACAGTGATCCGGTCAGACAGAGCCCGCTCGTCCGGTGTCAGCGCCGCGTCTTGAAGCAGAGCAATCATGCGTGCGAGTTCTTCGGCGAGCTGAGCAGCTGTAGAGCGGGCGCCAGGATCGGACATCAGCAATGGCTGCCAGTCAGCGACCCGTTTTCGGGCGCTCGCCGACAACGACCTCAGCCGCGCCCCGGAGTCTCTGAGCCAATCGAGAAGCGCCGACTCCGCAGCATTCACTGGCAGACCTGACATCGGCGCTGCTGCAGCGATGTAGCGGCGTCGCTTATCTTCCGCCGCGCGCAACTGAACGAAGCCTTCTGCAAGGCGCTGTTCAAGCGCGACGTCGCTGCCGAAGGGTTTGAAGATCGACAGGACAGGCCGGGACAGGTCTGCTTCGTACCAGGTCTCGACGAGACCGAGACATTCGCCGACGACGGCTTCCAATTCTGCGGGCTTCGATTTGCCGAGTATCGGACGCAGGTCAGGCGCAGCGAGCCCTTGGGCGTCAATCTCCAGTGCGGCAATTCGGGAAACGATGTGCCTGTAGCTCAGGCCGAGCGTTTCAAACGGCGCATAGACAGTCTCATGATAAGTCGTGAGCGTCGCCTCAAGACGGTCGACAATCGACGCAGCTTCCGACCGCTGCGTACTCAACTGTCTGGAACGCTCTTTTGGCGCCGTCAGAACCGCCGGTATCTGCGCTTGAAGTTCTTCTAACAGCCTTTTGCGATCCGACTGGGTATCCTCGATCCTGACAACCCGGTGGCCCAATCCTTCGGCACGCAGGCGCTTATGTACAACTTCGAGGGCCGCCTGCTTTTCGCAGACAAGCATTACGGTCTCGCCGCGACCAATGCTATCGGCGATGATGTTGACAATCGTCTGGCTTTTGCCGGTTCCTGGCGGACCTTCCAGCTTCAGTCCGGGCGACTGGCGTGCCGCCAGTACTGCTTCTTCCTGAGACGGATCGGCGTCGAGCGTCGAATACCGGTCACGCTCTCCTGGCCGGGCCAGCGGCTCCGGATCGACGGGATCGACGATGCGCAGCAGCGGTTCAAGCGAAGAGCCTGCAAGCGGCTGGCCGAGAATTCTCTTGAGGTCTTCAACAATCGCCTGGCTCGGAAACTCCGCCAGCATGACCGCTCCCGCTGAAACGATCGTATGGCGGCCAATGCCCATGAAAGAAGCTGCCTCAGGTATCGGTACGGGCGTCATCGTCTGTGGTAAGCTGGCAAGGTCTTCAAGCGCATCGCGAATGTCTGCCAGACTCTGCACTTCGCCGCGCAGTGCTGGTTCCAGCTTCTGACGCCAGCGTGCCACGGCACTTTCGCCCAGCACCTTTTCGAGTGCCGGATTCATCTCAGGATCGCGTTCCATGTCGAATGCAATCGCGACCTGTCCCTGGTCACTTCTAAAGCGGATTGGCCAAAGGATTGCCGGCGCCAGGCGGAAGGAGGCTGCCCCGGTCAAAGACTTGTCCTCGAACCCGATGAGCGGCCATGCGACAACAAGTGCGCTCACGCCTGTTTCGCGGCGGTGGAGATCCGAAGCTTTGGCAATCCGCTTCAATTTTTCGATGCGCTCGTCACCACGGCCGGCGGACGGCGCAAGCCTTACCGGCTGGTCATCGCGCTTCACAGCGCGGTCGAGTATCATCCGGGCCACTTCAGCGCCGCCCAGATCCATCAGATCGATGCGGGTTGCACTGCGCCCAATCTGGAGCTTGACCAGTGGTCCGCGCTGGACACCGACCAGGATCTTCTTCTGCAGGAACTGAAGGATGTTGTTCAGATAATCCTGATGCGGAGGTTCAACCCAGAGAGCCGTCTCGCTCGCATGCAGCACCAGGAGTTGTGCAAGAGACAATCGTCTTCCGAGACGCAAAGAATCCGCCCAGCTATCCAGCGCCTCCACACCGCATCGCTTGAATGCTCCCAAGCGGTCTGTCAGCGTGTCGATGATCTGGCGCTTCGACTGCTCGAGCATGCGTGCCGCGATGGCGCGGTCAAAACCTGAGACGCGCACTTCCCGGCAAAGTTTCTCCGCTTCGTCGAGAACCTCTTTCTCGGACCGGAAAGAGGCGTCGTCGGCGCAGATGAGCAGAATCAGGTCTTCGTCGGTCAGCGTCCGCCGCTCAAGAAGCGCTGAAATGCCGGGCACGCGCGCATCCGGAAACATGGCGCGGCGTGCGCGCCAGAAGCTTTCGAGCTTGGCCTCAAAGGCCGCGAGGCGAGCAGCCTTGAACCGGTCATCGATGAGCCGGAGGTTCAATTCCTGCGCCCGCGCTTCCACCCGCCGCGCGCGTTCGGAAAGCCTGACCAGCCATGATTCGCGCTTCAGCCTTTTAAGGATCGCCACGACAGGTCGCTCAAACCAGATTCCGGCGGCCTGCGGATCCTCAAGCAGACGATTAGGGGTCTGGATGTCGCCTTTCACCACAAGCGGAAGGTGCGGATTGAGCGCAAGCAGCGCGAGTGCAAAGCGCGCGTCTGTTTCAATGCGGCGCTCGTCCATGATCAACTTGAGGGTCGCGGCTTCAGCCTCTTCGCCAATTGCAGCGAGCCAGGAAGCAACACTTCCCATTTCGACCAGACCAAGCGCCTCATTCCAGTTCTCGGCGGTCGCCGAGGCGAGTGCAAATGCCGCCGCATTCCGAACAGACCGGCCTCCAATAGACAGCACCTGACCATCCGTCGGTTCGTTTTGGCCGCCCTCGAAATAAGCCGGAATGTCAGTTTCACCGGCAAGCCAGCGACGGACTTCTGAGCCGCGCCAGCGACGCGAATGATCCCTTGTCAGCAATCCCTTCAGCAAATGGGTCGTATCGTTTGGCAGGCCTTCCGGAATCTGCACGCCCCGGGCGATGGTGTTCAGAAGGAAGGCGCGGTCGTTGACCTCGTCGAAGCAGCGCCCCTGGGTCACGATTTCGATCAGGATGACACCGAGGCTCCACCAATCTGATGAAGCCGATTGGGTGCCAACGACGGCTTCCGGTGATGCGTACCGCGTCGTTCGGCCCGCACCAGCGGCTTCAAGATCGAACTCGGCCAAAGTCGCGGTGGAGAGGTCGCCCAATTGAAGGCGGATTAAGTCTTCGTCGGTGAACCTCACGGCGCAAGGAGTGAGATTTCCGTGTCGCAGGTTTGCTGCTTCAAGCGCCTCAAGCGCGGACGCCAGCTGCCGGACGATCTCTCGAAGCCTGTCGCCGGAGAAGGATTGGGTCGCGAGGACAGATGCCAGAGAGGCGCCGGCAGACTGATCCCAGACTTCCCATGACCGTTCATCGTCCCGGCCATCGTCGATCAACCGCGCAAGATTTTCGTGCTGCAAGCGCCGAAGCACGGCGTAGGTCCGAGTTCGCGGCTCAACGCCGTGTCCAAACCATCTGAGAAGCGCCAACTCGCCGGTTTCTTCCTGGCGTACGCGAAACAGATCGGCGTCTTCCTGTTCAGCCTGCAGTCTCTCGAGAAGTCTCCAGCTTCCAATCCGGTCAACCTCCGCCGGCGGAGGGAGACCTTCGCTGGACAGCGGTGCCCCGCAGGTGATGCATTCGGCGTCGCCGATTTCGTTTTCATGGCCTTTGGGGCAAAGGAGAGTTCGTCCGGCCGGTCCATCGGAAGCCGTATCTGGTTCGTCTTCAGGGACCTGCGCAGATGCAAGGTTGGTCGATGCCGCCTGATGGACGGCAGGACGAACATTCATCAGCGGAAATCCGCAGGTCTGCCCGTCGGCGACCGCGTTCTCGCAAACCACCTCTCCGGGGTTGCGCAGACTTGAACACTTCGGACACTTCCGTGCTAACCGGCTCAAGCGCGTCTCCCCAGCCGGCCGGCTGATGTCTTAAGGGCCATGCCCTCAGCCGCGAGATGGTCTCCCAGCCGTTCAAGATCGCCCGGCCTTGGGATTCCGGCGAGCAAGAACCCGTCGCCGTCTGCGACGAGGTCGACGCCGGGACGTGATGCGGCGGTCTTGGAGAAGGCCTCGTAACGGTCTCGTCCCAGCGGGGTCAGGTACCGGATCGTCTGGTTGTTTGACCCTGAGAGCGGACGCGTGTCAGGCAGGCTTGCCTCAAAAGGTCCTGCAATCAGTGTGTCGACGTATTTCAGGACCTCTCCAGAGCCGCTCGGAAGAGATTCAATCGGGTACCCGGTGAACAATACAACATCA
>Ga0116152_10002805_pt1 | contig 14144 bp, 13 predicted proteins | sample AD_UKC119_MetaG_FD_89894 | JGI IMG/M metagenome (GOLD analysis project Ga0116152, IMG submission 89894) | Active sludge microbial communities of municipal wastewater-treating anaerobic digesters from Hong Kong - AD_UKC119_MetaG | ecosystem: Engineered > Bioreactor > Anaerobic > Digestate...
CCTGTCCAGCGCAATCTGGAAATGGACCCGTGCGAGAGGGCCCGTATCGAAGTATGGCTGGAAGCGGATCAGGCGGCCCGCATAGGAACGGGTGAGCACGTCTGTGATCCGCTCACGGAGCGACGTGTCGTAGGCTTCCCGCGGCACGTACACGATCGCCGAGACGAAGCGGTCGAACTGGTCATGGCGGACGAATACGCGAGTGCGCGGCCGGCCGATCAGGTGCAGCGCGCCCATGATCATCGGTGCCAGAACCTTAGAAGAGGTCTGGAACAGCTCGTCGCGCGGCCACGTCTCCAGCAGGTTGGCGATCGCCTTTTCCGTGTGGCCGCCGGTGGTGGCGCCGGAAGCAGCGATCACCTTCATGACCCGGCGGCGGATGAAGGGAATGGACCGCGCGGTCTCGTCATAGGCTTCTGCCGTGAACAGGCCGAGGAACCGCACCTCCCCCGTCACCCGGCCCTGCGCGTCATATTGCTTGACCCCGACATAGTCGCACGGCACGCGCCGGTGCACGCGGCTGACCAGGGTAGACTTGGCGACGATGAGCGGGAACGGTTCTGAAAGCAGCGCCCCGATTTCGGGCGTCAGGACGAGCGGCTCGGCGTCGCGCGAGAGCACGTTCGTATCCTCGTCGCGCAGGAGGCCGAGATTGGAGCCTTCGATCATGTTCGGCTCTTCCGGCAGCACGGCGCCGGCGTCGTCGGTCTTGAAGCTGTATTCGCGGCAGCCGAGGAACACGAAGTGGTTCTTGGTCAGCCATTCGAGGAAGGCGACAGCTTCGAGCGCATCGGTCATGCGCGGCTGGTCGAGCAGGGAGAGCCGCCTGATCTCCTCGCGCATCCGCTCCTTCATCGGCTTGAAGTCCGCGACCACCTGGGCCGTATCGGCGAGCGTGCGGCAGGCGCCGGCTTCCAGGCCGCGGGCTTCCTCTTCCGTCAGCAATGGCAGGTGAATCTGGATCACCGAGACCATGCGCGCATCGTGCAGCCGGACCACCGGGTGGAACATGGCGCGCACTTCCAGCCCCTGCTCTCCGCATTCGCCGAGCAGCGAATCGACGAGGAAGGGCATGTCGGGGCCGGTCGCTTCCAGCAGGCTGCGGCCGAGCTTGCCGCTGGGCCCTTCTGCGTCGCGCACGACGCGCACCTGCTGCGTGCCGGCGGGCACACCGGACGCCCAGGACCAGAGGTCCGACGCCAGCGCGCTGACATCGTCCGCTGTCAGGCCGGTGAGATCTTCATTTCCGGATTCGTGTTGAACCTGCGCCAGCACCTGCTCGAGCGGGCTGGCGGCGACAATCTGGCTGTTCATCGGAACACTCGCGGGGGTGAATGCAATGGGTCCCGTCTAACTTGGCGCGGACATATCTTCAAATAGTTAGTTTCACTTGAAACCGTTTTGCTGCGACTGCGAAGGATTGCGTTGCCCCATAGAAACGGGCCCGCCAGACGGGGACGTGTCCGGCGGGCCCTACAGGCCTTTATCCGCAGGCTGGGTGGGGGGACGCACGCGGAGGCCTGATTTCATATTTTGTATCGGATAGTTTATCAGCAATGGCGCAGCTGATGTTTTGCTTATTAAATTCCTGAAATGCTTCGGAGCCCGGTCACTCGCTTTGTTGGGCGCGAGAAGTGCCACGGATGACCTTCAGTCTCCACCTTCTTGTGCAGCGCCAACTGCAACTCGTTCGGCCCTGGGCACGCCCTTTCCCTGCGGGTTGCCGTCTGCCGACAGGAGTATCGCCAGCCATCGCGTGCCTTCGGACTGGGCGAAGATAATCATCATCAGCACGGTGAGCGGGGCCGACAGGAACATGCCGGGAATGCCCCAGATCACGCCCCATATGGCCAGCGCCAGCAGCACAACCAGAGCCGACAGGTTGAGCGATTCGCCCATCATGCGGGGCTGTACGAAATTGCCGATCGAGAACTGCCAGAAGCTGACGGCCAGGAATACGATGCCGGCATAGATATAGGTGTCCTGAGGCGGGGCGCCGGGCACCCAGGCCGGCATCGAGGGCTGAACCAGGGCGAACAGCAACGGCACCAATGCCGCCACGATGGAGCCGACCGTTGGAATATAGTTCAGCACGAAGATCAGCGCCGACAGAAACAGGGCGTTCTTTACGCCGAGTGCGAGCAGGGAGACATAGGTCAGCGCCGTGATCAGCGCCGAGATCACCGTCTGCGTCCAGAGATAGGTCTCGATGCTGCGCCGGGCCTCGTCGCCGATCTCGCGGACCTGCGCCCGCTGTTCGAAGCCGGGGAACATGTTGTCCAGTTTCTGCGTCCAGCCCGATTGGGCGATGAACAGGAAGGCGACGTAGATCAGGATCAGCACCACATCGCCCGACAGGTCGCGGGTCGCATTGGCGATGGTGCCGAAAAAGCGCTGCCCGGTTTCGTTGAAGATAAGCTGCTGCAGCGTCGGAGCATCGGACATATGGGCCAGCGCATACGCATCGCGGATCAGGCCGTTGATCTTTGTCTCGTATTCGCTGGCGTCGCGCCCGAATTCCGCGATCCCGTTCGCCATCAGGGCCAGGAAGCCCAGGAAGCCGCCGACCACGAGAAGAATGGCGATAAAGCGCGCATGGCCGATCTTCAGGAAACCCGACCAGTTGTCGATCATGCTGGCAAAGCCTTCGATGATCAGGAACAGGAACACGGCCAGCGCGAACGGCGCGAGTATGTTCCGCCCGAGGTACAGGAGGGCGATAATGACGCCGGTGGCGATGATCCAGATTCCGGTCGTGGCGGCGCGGCTCATCGGTCTTCCCTGCCCTTCCCCATATTAGCCCGGCAGAGCCTGACCGCAGCCTGCGATCCCGTCAAGCGCCGGCGCCTGCGCCACTCTTGACACCCGGGCCCTTGCCGAATCTCCCGAATTCTCTAGCGTTCCGGGCAAAGCTGAGGAGGCTCATGCGCAAATGACCGATTCCATTTTCATCGGCGGTGCGGACGCAAACGGCACCGGCACGCCGGATGTCGCACAGGAATTGCTGCTGAAGATCGCCAACCGGCACGGCCTCGTCGCCGGGGCGACGGGCACCGGCAAGACAGTGACGCTGCAGATCCTGGCACAGGGCTTCTCGGATGCCGGCGTCCCGGTGTTCTGCGCCGACGTGAAGGGAGACCTGTCCGGCATCTGCGTGCCCGGCAGCAAGAACGCCCCCCTGCACGAAAAGCTCGTCGCGCGGGCCGAAAAGATCGGCCTTCCGGATTATTCCTATTCCGCCGCACCGGTGATCTTCTGGGACCTGTTCGGCGAGAACGGCCATCCCGTGCGCACCACCATCGCCGAAATGGGGCCGCTGCTGCTGTCGCGCCTGATGGGCCTGACCGAAGCGCAGGAAGGCGTGCTGAACATCGCCTTCGAATATGCCGAGGACAACAACCTGCTGCTGCTGGACCTGAAGGACCTGCGCAAACTGCTCGCCCATATGAGCGAAAAGGAAATCCGCGACGAGCTGTCGAAGGATTACGGCAACATCGCCGCCGCTTCGCTGGGCGCCGTGCAGCGCAACCTGCTGGTGATGGAGCGTGAAGGCGCAGAGCATTTCTTCGGCGAGCCGGCGCTCGAACTGTCGGACATGATGCGTACCGCAACGGACGGCAAGGGCATGGTCAGTGTGCTCGACGCAACGCGCCTCATCAACAGCCCCAAACTGTATTCCACGTTTCTCCTGTGGCTGCTGTCGGAACTGTTCGAGCAGCTGCCGGAAGTGGGCGACCCGGACAAGCCGAAGCTCGTCTTCTTCTTCGACGAGGCCCACCTCCTCTTCGACGACGCGCCAGCGGCCCTGCTGCAGAAGATCGAACAAGTCGTGCGCCTGATCCGGTCCAAGGGGGTCGGCGTATTCTTCGTGACGCAGAACCCGCGCGACCTTCCCGAAACCGTGCTCGCGCAGCTCGGCAACCGGTTCCAGCATGCCCTGCGGGCTTATACGCCGGCAGAGCGCAAGGGCGTTCGCGCCGCCGCGGACTCGTTCCGTGTGAACCCGGCCTTCGACACCGAGGAAGTGATCACCACGCTCGGCGTCGGCGAGGCCCTGGTCTCCACACTCGACACCAAGGGCGCACCGGGCATCGTGCAGCGGACCATGATCCGTCCGCCCTCTTCCCGGCTGGGGCCCGCCGAACCGGAAGAGCGCAAGGCCGTGATGGCTGCGAGCCCGGTGGCCGGCAAGTATGACGGCGTGGTCGACCGCGAGTCCGCCTATGAGATCCTCGAAGGCAAGGAGGCCCAGGCCGCGAAGGAAGCCGAAAAGCTCGCCGCGGCTGAAGCGAAAGCGAAAGAAGAGCTCGAGAAAAAGAAGGCGCGGACGAAATCGTCGAGGTCCCGCCGCATGACGCCGCTGGAAAAGGCCGGCAACCAGGCCGCCCGTTCGGCGGCGCGCGAGCTGACACGCTATGTGTTGCGCGGCATCCTGGGTGGGTTGAAGCGCTAGGCGCGCCGGAACCAGTCAGTTCGAGCGGCTGCCACGAGGCACGGCGTCCCCGAAATCGGCCATCTCTTCCTCGAACTCGTCCATTGCGTCGTCGACCGGATTGTGCAGTCCGGACTCGCCGTTCAGGTCGCCGGTAACGGCACGTTCGAAGTCGTCTTCCTCGACGTTGGCGGCCGCCGTGCGCTTGCCGCCAGCCGGCGCAGCCGCCGCAGCAGTCTTGGCTTTGTGATCGTCCTTGTCGTGCGCCTTTGCGGCTTTGGCCGCTTCCTTTTCGGCCTGCTTGGTGGCCTTCCGGGCGGCTTTCTCGGCAGCCTTTTGTTTGGCCCGCTCCATCTCCTCTGCCGTCTTCCGTCGGCCGAATGGCGAGCGCGGATCTGCCATGCGGTCATAATGCATGGCGTAGTATTCGGCGGCGGTATGCGTCAGCGGGCGCGGCGTCAGGTGCAGGCCATAGGCGCGCAGGCGCTCGACCACTTCATCACGCAGATACATGCCCGGCAGGGCGGCCTGCGAGAAGTTGTGGCCTTTCATCCAGTCCCGCACGTCCCACGAACGGACGCGGCCGACTTCCGATGGGCGCGCGCCGCGGTGCACTTCCCACATATACAGCGTGGCGATGCCATTGATGGTCGCGTCCATCGCATCATCGAGCGAATAGGTCGCGTCGCGCTTCTGGGCGAGCGCAGCCCGCACGGCCATCTTCCGGGCCTCGAGTTCCTGATAGGTGTTGCCGATCACCGCCAAAGCGTTGCGATTGGCGCGGATCATCGAGGCGTTCACGCCGTCGAGCTGCGGGTGGCGGACCGGCAGCAGCAGGTCCGGCCCGGCATCGTCGCTGGCATGAATCTGGGAGATTTCGGCAACGAAGCGCTGCAGGTTGATCCGCAGCTCATGCGCGACCCCCTCAAGCGCCGACGCCTCTCCATCCCGCTCATCGTCCCGTATCCGCCAGAGCTGCCAGGCGATCAGCAGGGCTGCCGCGACCAGCAGACCGAGTCCGCCGGTGAAGAATGTATAGAACTGCGACTCACTCATTCTGAGATCCCCTCCAATCAGCCCATACCAGCAAGCCCCGCGCCGGTCCGGGTTAATGGAAAGCAAACCTTAGCCGTTGAGCGCCCGTCCGGCAATGACTTCGAGTTTCCGCAATGCAACCGGGTTGCGCGCTGCCGGTGAAGTGATCAGGGCGTGGTCGAGACAGGTGTCAATGCCGTCGGGGCTGGGCGTACGCGGCGTTCCGTTCAGCTGCCCGGCCAGCTTCACGATGGCGGCGCGGCCGAGTGCGCTGTTCTTCGCCATGATCTCCAGCACATTGGTGACGGTGACCGCCTCTTCGTCCTCGCGCCAGCAGTCATAGTCGGTGACCATGGCAAGCACGGCGTAAGGCAGCTCGGCCTCCCGGGCGAGTTTCGCTTCCGGCATAGCGGTCATGCCGATCACGTCGCTGCCCCACTGCCGGTACAGATGGGATTCGGCGAGCGTCGAGAATTGCGGGCCTTCCATGGTGACATAGGTGCCGCCCCTGTGAACGCGCGCGCCCGCCGCCGCCGCGGCATCTGCCGCAAGTCCCGACAGGCGCGAGCAGACCGGCCGGGCCATGGAGACGTGCGCGACCATCCCGTCCCCGAAATAGGTCTTGGCCCGCGCAAAAGTGCGGTCGATGAACTGGTCGACGGCTACGAAGTCCCCCGGCACATATTGCTCCTGCAGGCTGCCGCAGGCTGAGATCGCCAGCACATCGGTGACGCCGGCCGCCTTCAAGGCTGCAATGTTCGCGCGATACGGCACTTCCGTCGGCATCAGCCGGTGGCCGCGGCCGTGGCGCGGGAGGAAGACGAAGCGGACGTCACCGATCCGGCCGTGTACCAGCGCATCCGAAGGCGCACCCCAGGGCGTCTCCACCCGCTCCTCGCGCCTGTCTTCGAGCCCATCGATTTCATACAGGCCGGAGCCGCCGATGACCCCGATCGTCCACTGTGTCATGTGTTTCAGTCCCTGAACCATTTGCGCATGCCGGTCGGTGGCGGCGAACGCGGATTGGGTGTGGTCAATTCCACATCGTCGGCCAGCACGTAACCAAGGCCGGCATAGAAGTCGAGCAGGCGCACCTGATCGTGACGGACCGCGAGCTGCGCACCGGCTACGCCCTGCTCTCGCCCCATGTCCTCGAGCGCCGCAAGGATCAGCGCGCCGAAACCGCGCTTGCGGTAGGCTTCAAGCACGCCGATGCGCTTGACCTCCATCCACTTCCCCTGCCCGTCCGGGCCCGGAACCGGCACCCAACGACCGCATCCGATAGGCGTTTCCGCATCCATGAGCACAACGCCCCCACCCTTCGCGAGCTGGGCGCTGACGGAGCCCGGGGTTTCGCGGAACACAGTCGATTCCGGCGAGACGCGGCCGGTCCAGATCGCTCGCGTCAGACCCTCAATGAGAACGCCATCCGCTGGGCTGGCCCGGCGGATGGCGATCGCATTCATCGATTGGGCAGGTCGCTAGTGATCGACCTTGCGCCAGATCTGCTTGTACGAGAACCACAGCAGCGCGGCGAGCAGGCCGAGATACACCATCACAGCGAGGCCGAGCGACTTGCGGTGCTCCTGCTTCGGCTCCGATGCCCAGGCCAGGAACTGGGCCACGTCATAGGCCATCTGCTCCGGCGTTGCCTTGGTGCCGTCCGTGTATTCGACGCGGCCCTCGATCAGCTGCGGCGGCATCGCCAGGAAACCACCCGGCGGCGCATGACGGGGATCGCCTTCGAAGTTCGGCGCCGTGTCTCCAGCCATGTACGGATTGTAGTGCTGGCCCGCATTGATCTTGAGGAAGCCTTCCTCATGCTCGCTGGAGCCGTGCTCGGATGGCAGCTTGGAGACATCCAGCAGCGTCTCGTACACGGCCGGGGTTTTCACTTCCGCGACATCATCGCTCGGATCGTCCGGCGTGCCGTTGTCTGAATACGGCGTGACGATCGTCTCCGGCGTCACCAGGCGCTGGACATAGGCATCATCCGGCGGGAATCCGGTCAACAGCCGGTAGATGTAGCTGGCGCCGCCGTGGCGGGCCTTCACGATCACCGACAGATCCGGCGGGGCCGCGCCGCCATTGGCTGCGCGTGCGGCCTCGACGTTCGCATACGGGCTGCGGAAGCGATCGGCTGGCGTCGCCGGGCGGAAATCGTAATCACCGACATCGTTCGGCGTCGGGCTCAGGATTTCATTCTGGGCCGCCAGCGCCTTCACGAACGGATTCATGTTCGGATTCGGGTAGGCCGGATCGTAGAACGGGCCACCCGGCTCACCGAGGTTGCGATAGCTCAGCAGTTTCATCGAGTGACACGACGAGCAGATCTCGTGGTAGACCTGATAACCGCGCTGCAGCGACGCCTGGTCGAACTTGCCGATCGCACCTTCGAAGGGCCAGCCGCCTTCCGGCGGGTGCGGATGCTCTGCGCCGCCGGCCGCGTGCGCCGTCGCCGCGAAGACAAGTCCGGCAAGGCCTGCAGTGAGAAGTCGAAGCGATTTCATCTTTGCTCGAGGCTCCCTATTCCGCCGGGATGGCAGTGGCCGTGGAAGGCTTGCTGCGCTTCAGCACGGACTTGTGAATGGATTCAGGCACAGCCTTCGAGCTTTCCGTCAGGCCGACGAAGAACAGAAGGATGAAGTAGCCGAAGTAGGCGAAGGTCAGGATCAGCGACAGGTGCCGGAACTGGAAGGTCGGCTTCGCCACGGCAGAGATCGAGGCGTTGGTGCCGGCCGGCAGCGACTCCACGAACTTCTTCGCGTCGAGATAAGCCTCTCCGCCGCCGTCATATTCGCTGGTGATCTCAGCGCCGCCTGCGTCGGTGTACGAGACGACGAGCTTCTTGCCCGGGGTGCCGAACACGCCGTCATCCGGGTTGGAGGCACCGCACCAGCCCAGCAGAAGGCAGGTTGCGACAAATCCGAAGAAGAACTGGCGGGCGACCGGGCGGTAGCGCATCGACTTGACCTTGGACGTATCCATCCAGGGCAGCAGGAACAGCACCGCAATGGCCGCGAACATGAAGATCACGCCGAGCAGCTTGGCCGGGATCGGGCCGACATCGAAGGTGATCGCACGCAGGATCGCGTAGAATGGCAGGAAGTACCATTCCGGAACGATGTGTGACGGGGTCACCAGCGGGTTCGCCTGGACGTAGTTGTCGGCGTGGCCGAGCACGTTCGGGGCGTAGAACACGAACACGGCGAACATCATGAAGAAGAGGACAATCGCGAACGCGTCCTTCACCGTGTAGTACGGATGGAACGGCACGGTTTCCTTCTCGACATCCTGGACTTCGACACCGGTCGGGTTGTTGTTGCCCGGCACGTGCAGCGCCCAGACGTGCAACACGACAACAGCCGCGATCATGAACGGCAGCAGGTAGTGCAGCGAGAAGAAGCGCTGGAGCGTCTGGTTGCCGATCGACGGCCCCCCCATGATCCAGGTGTGGATCGTGTCGCCGATGATCGGGATCGCACCGAACAGGCCGGTGATCACGTTCGAGCCGTGATAGGACATCTGGCCCCAGGGCAGCATGTAGCCGAGGAAGGCCGTGGCCATCATCAGCAGGTAGATCACGCAACCAAGCACCCACAGGACCTCGCGCGGGGCCTTGTAGGACCCGTAATAAAGGCCGCGGAACATGTGGATGTAGACCGCGAGGAAGAACATGGATGCGCCATTGGAGTGGATGTAGCGCAGCAGCCAGCCATAGGGCACGTCGCGCATGATGCGCTCGACCGAGGCAAAGGCCGTGTCGACGCCCGGCGAATAGTGCATGGCGAGAATCACGCCGGTGACGATCTGGACCACAAGGCAGACCGCCAGGATGCCGCCGAAGGTCCACCAGTAATTGAGGTTCTTCGGCGTCGGGAAATTCATCGCATGGTCTTGCGCGAACCGGATGATCGGCAGGCGGGAATCAAGCCAGCGCGTGAAGGCGTTGGTGGGTTCGTAAGAGGACTCGTGTCCGGACATCTGGGGTCTCCGTCCTTACAGCGAAATATTGACGACGGTGTCGGACAGGTAACGGTAGTCCGGAACCGGCAGGTTGCGCGGCGCAGGGCCCTTCCGGATCCGCCCGGACGTATCGTAGTGCGAGCCGTGGCAAGGGCAGTACCAGCCACCAAAATCACCCGTATTGCCCTGACAGGGGCCGAGCGGCACACAGCCAAGGTGCGTGCACGAGCCGGAGGTGATCAGGATCGAGCGGTTCAGCGAACCATCCGGCTTCGGGCGCAGGCGGTCATCGTCGGACTGCGGGTCGCGCAGCGTCGAGATATTGACCGCTTCGGCTTCCGAAATTTCCGTCGCCGTGCGGTGGCGGATAAAGAACGGCTTGCCGCCGATCAGAACCCGGATCTCGCCGCAGGCCGGAATCTTGGAAATGTCGACATCCATTGCCGACGCCGCCTTGGTGTCGGCGGCCGGGTTCCACTGGTCGACGGCGACCCATGCGAACATGGCCGTTCCGCCAAATGCCGCCGCGCCGGTCGCGATGTGGATGAAGTTGCGACGGTCCTCGTCCACCGCATCGTGCTCGTTTGCTGTGTGATCAGTCACGCTCTTCCCATCCTCACAAGGCAGAAAACTGGCCCCGTATTACAAAACCCCGTCCTCCTGCACATTGCGGCAAGAGGGCGCGGGGCCAGCCCCTGAAAGTCACTTCCCAAGGGCGTTATCCTGACTTGCGGCCTGTGACAACAGGGGGCTTGCAACCTGTGCAGCTTGCGCCACAAGTCTCCCCCCATGACCTTGCCCGATACCGAAACCCGGAAGAGCCGCGCGCGGGACTGGTTCCGCGCCCTCCAGGAAGACATCTGCGCCCGGTTCGAGGCAATCGAGGATGCGGCCGGCCCGCCCCTCTACCGAGGCACGCCGGGACGCTTCGAGCTGACCGAATGGACGCGCGGAGATGGCAGTGAAGACCTCGGCGGCGGCCGCATGGGCCTGATGCGCGGGAAAGTCTTCGAAAAGGTCGGCGTCCACTTCTCGGAAGTGTACGGGACGTTTTCGGAAGCCTTCGCCGCCCAGATCCCCGGTGCGGACAAGTCCGACGGGCGATTCTGGGCTTCCGGCATCTCGCTCATAGCGCATCCGCGCAATCCGCATGTGCCTGCCGCGCACATGAACACGCGCATGCTGGTGACCAGCGAGAGCTGGTTCGGCGGCGGCGGAGACCTGAACCCCCTGCTCGCCTACCAGCGCGACCAGGCCTTTGAAGACTCAGTGGAATTCCACGCGGCCATGAAGGCGGCCTGCGACACCCATCCCGGCGCCGACTACGCGCACATGAAAGACTATTGCGACACCTACTTCCATCTTGCCCACAGGGACGAACCGAGGGGTACGGGTGGCATCTTCTATGACCGCTTCAATACCGGTGACTGGGAGGCCGACTTCGCCTTTACCCAGGAAGTCGGCCGCCAGTTCGCGCATGCCTACCCGGCGATCGTGCGCAGGCGCTTCGACAAGGCCTGGAGCGAGGCCGATCGCGAGGAACAGCTGGTCCAGCGCGGGCGCTATGTCGAGTTCAACCTGCTCTATGACCGGGGCACGACCTTCGGCCTGAAGACCGGCGGCAATGTGACGAGCATCCTCTCCTCCATGCCGCCCGTGGTGAAATGGCCCTGAGAGCGCCCGGTTTCCGGGCAGTGCGGCCCTGAATCAGCCCCCCGGCGGCCCGCCAAATCGCGCGTCGCGTGTTCCGCCAAGACGTGCGCCGGCACTTGGCGTATACTTGGATTTCTGATGGTGGACCGCACGCGGACAGCTCCCTGGGGCAGCAGCTTCCTGCTGGTGCTGGCAACGGCACTTGCCGGGGCCTTGGGCGGACTCGTCACGCAAATGGGCAAGGAGCCATGGTATGGCGGCCTGAAGAAGGCTGCCCTGACGCCTCCCGATGCTGTGTTCGGCTGGGTCTGGCCCGCCCTGTTCGCATTGATGACGCTCGGCGCGCTCCTCGTCCTGTGGCGGGCCGGCACTTTCCACGCCGCCAGCCGGCCGCTGGGCATCTATTTCACGATGCTGATGGTCAATGTCGCCTGGAGCCTGTTCTTCTTCGGCCTGAAACAGGTGCCGCTGTCGATGGGCATCCTCGCAGCGCTCTGGCTGCTGATCGTCGCCATGATGGAAGAATTCGGCCACTTCTCGAAATTCGCGGCCTGGCTTCAGCTGCCCTATCTCCTGTGGGTGAGCTTCGCGGCCTATCTCAACGGCTTCGTCTGGTGGGCTAATCCGGGCGTTTCAGGCGCCTAAGCAGCTGTTCCCGTGTCAGGGTGAAGTCCGAGGCAATCCAGTCCGCCTCGACGGCTTCCAGCGCCGCGCCGATGTCGGGGCCGGTGAACCCGGCCGCAAGGGCGTCGTTCCCGCCAACCGGCAGCACCGGACGGGTCCATTCGGCCGCCGCCGCCAGCACGGGCCGCAAGCCAGCCGGGTCAGCCCCCATCGCCGCATCGATCATGGCCCGGTCACGGACCGCTTCGGCGCCATGTCGGTAAAGCACCTCCGACAGGGCCGCGCCGGAAAGCCCGGCAACATGGCCAAGTGCCGGATCGGCCCACGCCGCAAGGCGGTCACGCTCGGCGTTCGACAGACGCAGGGCCGCCGATGCAGCCTCCACCTCTCTGAGGCGGCGCGGCAGCATTGCCATGAGCCGTCGCATTGGCTCCGGCGACAGGCCGGCCCCCTGCTCCGCCGCGACCAGGCCGGACAGGGGCGCCGCCTGCGCAGACGGCAATATCGCGGACAAGACGCCACTTTCGTCCATCGCAAGCGCTGCCGATGACGGGTCCGGCGCGGCCAGCAGGCGCTTCAGCTCCTTCCAGATACGCTCGGCCGCGATCTTCGCCAGTCCGTCCTTCTGGCGCGCGCAGGCAACGAGCCCCGCTTCGTCGACGCCGGCACCGTACCAGGCGTTGAAGCGGAAAAATCTCAGGATACGGAGATAATCCTCGCGCAGCCGTTCATCCGCATCGCCGATAAAGATGACCCGGCCGGCGACAGCATCCTCCACACTGCCGGGAATGATTTCCTCGATCGTGCCGTCCGCGGCGGCGTAGATGGCGTTGAGGCGGAAATCCCGCCGTGCGGCGTCTTCGGCCCAGTCCTCCGTGAAAGCGACGACAGCGCGCCGCCCGTCGGTTTCCACGTCACGCCGGAGCGTTGTGATCTCGTACGGCCGGCCGTCGGCGACAGCGGTGATCGTGCCGTGATCGATGCCGGTGGGCAGGGCGCGCACGCCGGCGCTTTCCAGGGCTGCGATCACGCCCTGCGGGATTATCTGCGTGGCGATATCGACATCGTCGATCGGAACGCCGCGGATCTCGTTGCGGACACAGCCGCCGACAAAACGAGATCCCCCCGGACGCGCAGCCTCGAGGGCCGCCATCACGGCCTCTGTGCTATCCAGCGTCAGCCAGTCTCCCCGGAGGCGATCAATGGGGGGCATCTTCGCCCGTTCCGGGCTCGTCATGACCGAGTTCCACTGTGCCACCGGGATCGTCGGAAAGCGCCCGCCCGGCATCCTTGAGGTCGTGCTCGCAGGGATATTTCGCTCCCTCGACCACTTTGCCGTCTACATAGTAGTTCGGCTTCTGGCACATGGTCTGGGTGCGGTCCTCCATGAACGCCATGACAAAAAAGGCGATCACCGCGAAACTCAGGCCGATCAGGAACAGGACATTGATCGGCCATTTGCGCCGGCCCTCCTGTTCCGCCTCAGCCGTCGCGACGAGGTACAGCCCGAAGATCACGAACGGGATCGAGAAGAAAAAGAGCTCGAATAGGATCCGCCCGGCCAAACCTCTAACCCCCTGATTGCCTTGCGGCGCAGGATAGGCCGATGCGTCGCCGCTGGGAAACCCTGAAATGCCGCACGCGCCTAGCCCTCGTAGAGCGTTTCATAAAGCCGCTGGATGATCCCCGCCGTGACGCCCCAGATGCGGTAACCATTATGCGGCATTTCGTAATAGCGCCGGGGCCTGCCCCGGTAATAGGCCTCCCCCATCCGGTGGTTGCGGGCATCCATGAGGAAGTCGAGCGGCGTTTCGAATACGTCGGCAACCTCGGTCGGATCGGGTACCGGACGGAAGTCAGCCGGCAACAAGCCGACGACTGGCGTGATCCTGTAGCGCGTACCGGTGACGTAAGGCGCACCCTTGCCGAGCACCTGCACGTCTTCCGGCGACAGGCCGACTTCCTCTTCCGACTCCCGGAGCGCGGCGGCGACCTCGTCAAGGTCGATCGGGTCCACCTTGCCGCCCGGAAAGGCGACCTGACCGGCATGATCCGGCATCGTGTCCGGTCGAACAGTGAGCAGCGCCGTCGCCCCGCCAATGCGCGGGATGACGCCAACGAGGACGGCTGCCGGACGGATGATGGCAACGTCTTCCGGCGACAGGAAATCCATGTCGCCGCCCTCGTTCAGCCGGCCATTGCCGACCGGCGGATCGAGCCGCGCTTCGACGCGCGCAATGAAATCATCAAGGCCCTGCCACGACATGCCGGACGTCCTCAGGCCGCCGGGCCGATGGGGAAAAAGGCCCCCTGGCTCCAGACACCCAGCAGGCCGGACCCGTCCGGCGCCTCCTCCGCCATCTCGACAAGCTCATAGAAAGCCGGCCGCGTCAGCTTCGCCTCAAGGCGCCCCCGCACCAGCACGTAAGGTGAC
>Ga0116152_10002807_pt1 | contig 14140 bp, 12 predicted proteins | sample AD_UKC119_MetaG_FD_89894 | JGI IMG/M metagenome (GOLD analysis project Ga0116152, IMG submission 89894) | Active sludge microbial communities of municipal wastewater-treating anaerobic digesters from Hong Kong - AD_UKC119_MetaG | ecosystem: Engineered > Bioreactor > Anaerobic > Digestate...
AAACCAAATTACAAAATAAATCCAAAATAACCAATTAAATTATAAAGATTATGAGTGAACAAAAAATGGATGAGGAGATCTGTTGTCCTCCATTTGACCCAGCAAAATGGGATAATCAAGTTTTTGAGTGGGAAAACAAAATGTTTGTTAAAGGGAAAGTGAAAACCATTTTTTTTATGCCTTTAAATTTTGGGAGTGTGATTTCCAGAATGACAGAAAAGGTAGAGGCACAAAATGCTGAAATCCCCGACTGGCTCTGTTTATCGGAACACACATCCAAATGGAACATGAATCTATATCTTGCTGTAGACAAAGAGATTCCAACCTTGGAAAATATAAAACTCTCCGGAAAGTATTTGAGTAAAGTATATGAAGGTCAATTCAACGATACGGATAAATGGTGCAAAGAGTTTGATGCCTTGGCCAAATTAAAGGGATTCTCTGTTGGTAAAAAGTATATGTGGTACACTACTTGTCCTAAATGTGCCAGGAAATACGGAAAAAATTACGTAGTGATCATTTCAGAAGTTACGTCATTAAAAGAGAAGGAGTAATCTGATGGAACCAAAAAGTTGTGCAATTATAGGTGCATCGGGACTTATTGGGAAGGAGATTTTAAAACAAGTTGTATTAAATCCACTCTATTCTGAAATCAGAATCATTACCAGACGACCATTGGGGAACACTGATCCCAAAATCAAGGAGATTATTATCGATTTTGAGAATCTAAGTCAGCTCAAATCTTCCCTGGAAGGGGTTACGGATGTTTTTTGTGTTGTTGGGACTACCCAGAAAAAAGTAAATGGAGACAAGTATTTATATCGGAAAGTTGATTACAATATCCCCGTAGATGCTGCTCAAATCAGTGTTGAGCATGGGGCCCAATATTTTGTTGCTAAAGCAATGATTCAATATGCGAATCAATCAAAAGGTGTTCATATCCTCCATTATAAAGAGATGGGTCAACTTTTGAGATAATGAAACAAGCAGGATCACTTTTATCATCTTTTTTTGTTTATTTTTGCAGAAAATATTGAGATGAAAAATACAACTTTCAAAAGGTTATCTTTAGTATTATATCTTTTAATATCTCTTTGTTTTGTAAGAGCACAAGACACTATAACCTCGATTGCCGATACTTCTTTGACAACTCCTAAGATTGGTCTCATTTTAAGTGGCGGTTCAGCGCGGGGTTTAGCACATATTGGTGTTCTAAAGGTGATGGAAGAGTGTGGTGTCTATCCTGATTATATCACTGGTACAAGTATGGGCTCAATCATCGGAGCACTTTATGCTCTTGGGTATTCTCCTGATGATATTGAAAAAATGGTATTAGATATGGATTGGGTAACCATGTTTTCGGATGAAATGACCTATAAAGATATCGATATCTTCTGGAAACACGATTATCCGGAGCTCCCATTGAAAATGAGTCTCTCTTTCAACGAACCTCCCACATTACCAAATGGGGTTATTCAAGGGCACAAAGTATTGAGTCTTCTGCAGGATCTTACATGGAGAAGCAATTTGTACCACTCATTTGATTCCTTTCCCATACCATTTCGTTGTGTTGCAACAGATTTAATTACCGGAAAACCCATTGTTTTTGACAAAGGAAACCTGGCACTAGCAGTAAGAAGCAGTATGTCCCTTCCCTCCATCTTTGCTCCTGTAAAAATGGATAGTATGATTCTTGTTGATGGTGGGATTTTAAGAAATTATCCAATCTTGGAATGTAAAGAGATGGGGGCAGATATTTTAATTGGATCTTTAACCGGTTATGAAGGAGATCATAATCCCGAAAATATCAAAACATTTATTGATATCCTAACACGATCTGCCATATTACAAAGCATCAAAGAAGCTAACGAATTGATTCCTCTGCTTGATGTTCATATTGTTCCTGATGTTACTCAAATACTACCTGAAAACTTTCTCAAAGGCGCTGAATTAATCAAACTAGGTGAAGAAGCTGCAAGAGATCCTGAAATCTATAATGCATTACAAAAAATCGGTCAACTTCAAAAAAGCCCAAAAAAAAGGGTCAAAATGGATCAAAAATCTCCCATCAAGATTGATGAGATCAGAATTGATGGAACAAATAAAATCAGTTTAAATACTATTCATTATTTGTGCAATATTGAGCCCGGAATGGAGATTGACAACCAACAGCTACAAGTTGCTGTCGACAAACTATATCATATACTTCGGTTTAAACAAGTTCATTATTCCATTTTTGTCGAAAATGATAAACACATTCTGGTATTTCATTTTATTGATAAAGAAGATCAATTCTTAGAATTAGGATTAAATCTTAGTGGCATTGAAGGACCGGGGTTAATGGTTCGTACTAAATTCTTTGACCTACTCCTCCCCTCTTCTTTGATGAAACTGAATATCGGAATCTCTGAATATCCAAAATTACAATTTAACTATGAGTATATTCCCTTTAAAGGGAAAAGAACCGGACTTTATGCAGATCTTTTTCTAAACAGATCTCAAATGCCCAATATTGTCAGAGATGAAAACAACAACGTATATACACTGGGGTTTTTCTATTCCAACAACTTCAATGTTAAACTGGGTAGCAGGATCCGACTATGGAAAAATGGTATTCTGGACCTTTCCTTTGGACGAAATTATTATGGGGTCTCCTTTAAAGATGGCATGCAATATCTTTTTGAAATCAACAAATTACAATATTCTGAATTCTATTCTACTGTAAATTTCAACATCAACAGCCTCAACAATCCCTTTTATCCAACAAAAGGGAGTTATCTGAACACTTTTGTCAAACAAGTTTATGGAGGAAAAATCAGCAATGCTTTAAGTCTTTTGTATCCTGAAGGGCTTGCAAAATATAATGTGATTTTAAAACTAGACTTCAGACACTATTTCAATATTCAAAACTTCACTATTTATCCCTCATTAAGTGCCGGTTTTTCGTTAAACACTCCATTTCTGACTGAACGGTTTATCATTGGAGGGATGGAATTCCAGAATAAAATGAATGAAGTTACCATGATGGGAATACAAAAAGGGCATATTCTAACCAACGGATTTGCGAAGGCCGGAGTAACACTTCAATATATGTTCTATCGAAATTTCTTTGTTCACGGGGGGGCCGAAGCTGTTTCATTTTTTAATCCCAATACAACGGTGCTTCCTGAAGAGATTGAAAAATTGTACGTATTATCAGGATGGCACGTGGGAATAGGTGTTACTACCCCCATAGGACCTATCCGAATCATTTACGGACATCTTTTTGATTCACAGGAAAACTCATGGACCGTTAATTTGGGAATCCCATTTTAAGGGTTCTCTTTCAGAATATCTGTATTGATATTAAACATCCAAAAATTTAGAATGCAGATATATGAACGAATGAACTCCTTAATAAAAATAAAAACTATATTTTTGCCAAAAGAACTGTTTTAATATCAATGTTTTTAAAAATGAAAATAATTTTTCTTCTCTTGATTTTGTTTAGTACAACTACCTCTAGGATCTATTCCCAAAATAATGTCGGAATTCAGTTTTTCGGTTTGGCCATACATCCTAAGGGGGATCCCTTAAATGCCCATTTAATGCCATTTAAACTGGACGATAAAGCTGTTTTTGTAGTAAATTTCGGTGTGATTGGTTCCTATAATCATTTTGTATATAAAGATATTGTTTCCATTAAGATCGCTCAAAATTTCTTTGCTGATTGTGCATTACAATTTGCTGGCGTTACCCATTTGGGGATCAGAGTAAGGGTATTTAAAATTGGACGACATTTGCTCCAGATAGGTATTGGGCCAACTTATATGTTCAGAAGAAGTTGGTATGAATTGGATGGGTATGTTCAAACTCATCCTATTTATGGCAATGAAACGGATCCCTGGCAACAACGCTTCATCTGGTACGGTGGAGAAATTGAATATAAATACTCCATTAATGATGATTTTGACATCTCTGCAGGTTTTATCCCTTATTATAACATTGTTATGAGTACTTATCTGGGTATTAACTACAAATTTAAAACCAAAAAAAATGAAAAATAAACATACCCAGATTTACTTATTCTTAACAGCATGTATCGTCTGCTGTTCTAATATGATTTATAGTCAATCAAATCCTGCCTTTATTGCTGATATTCAGGCACTCCAAAATGATGGGAAAAAAGTACTTTTAAGTATTGGTGGAGCGACAGGTGTTATCAATCTGACTGATAATACTCAAAAGCAAAATTTCATTACTTCGTTAAACAACCTCATCGCAACTTATGGTTTTGATGGATTAGATATCGATATCGAACATGGTGACTGTATCAGTGCATCAGGAACTATCAGTACTCCAACAAATTCCGGATCACTAAATCTAATCAGTGCTATTCAATCGATTATGAGTACTTTTCAAACCACCTATGGACATAAGATGTGGTTAACCATGGCCCCTGAAACAGCTTATGTACAAGGGGGAATGTCTACATACGGGTCTATTTGGGGTGGCTATTTACCCCTTATTCATGCACTCAGAGATGACATAGATATTATTTCTGTTCAATTATACAATAGTGGCACGATTTATGGGTTAGATGGAGTCATATATACTCAAGGTACAGTAGATTTTATTGTAGCTCTTACTGAAGCAACCATACAGGGATTTAATACAACAGGAGGGCTTTTCTCAGGTCTTCCGGCTTCAAAGGTAGCTGTTGGTTTACCCGCATGCACTTCAGCTGCCGGTGGTGGTTATACAGATCCCGCAACTGTTGCTGCTGCTATCAGGTACTTAAAAGAGGAAGGTTTTAAAATCAACCTATACTCAAATCGATCAACCTATTGAGATCAGAGATTTGACAAATGGGATCTATGTACTAACAATAGATCATACTATACTTTTGCCAAAAAAACAAGTATGAAACAAGATATTATAATTAAAATTCGTAATCATTTATATTTGTTCATTATTGGGATTTGTTTTTTACCATTTATGACACCGGCGATAGCTTTATTTGTAGGTATTGTTTTATCTATTTTGGAAATTAAGCATGATTATTTGAGTAAATACACTTCCAAGATCTTGCAATTATCGATTATATTAATGGGATTTGGGATGAGTTTACAAACAGTCATTTCAGCTTCAAAAACCGGATTTTATGAGACCATTATTTCTGTAGTTGTAGTCATGTTACTGGGTATATTATTAGGGAAACTATTTAAAGTAGAGAAAAACACAACCCTATTAATTGCTTCAGGAACTGCAATTTGCGGTGGAAGCGCGATTGCGGCAATTGCACCTATCATTAACAGCAAAAGCTACCAAAACTCCTTTGCCCTAATTGTTGTTTTCGTTTTGAATGCGGTAGCATTATTTGTATTTCCATTTATTGGGCGTCAATTATCGTTATCACAAGAAGCATTCGGCAATTGGGCTGCTATTGCGATTCATGACACTAGTTCAGTTGTTGGTGCAGGAGCAGTTTATGGTGAAAAAGCGCTTCAAATTGCCACTACCGTTAAACTGATCAGAGCATTATGGATCATCCCATTATCTATAGTCATTGCTTTTATGAATAGAGAGCGTAATACAAAACGGATTCAATTTCCATGGTTTATCTTAATATTTGTCCTAGCGATACTTTTTGCTTACTTTGTTCCTAAATTTCAAGAGAGTTATTCCCATTTCAACTGGTTGGGGAAAAGGGGAATGGTAGTAGCTTTATTCCTTATTGGTTCCAATATTACGATCAATGAAATCAAAAAATCGGGATTTAGAAGCTTTGCCCTTGGTATTAGTTTATGGATTTTAATTGCTGTTGGATCGCTCATTTTCATTATATTATAAAATCATTAGTTGTTCAAAATGGCGATATTTTTAAAATCATCAATAATGAGCAAGATTGGAAAAGAATATCTGACTTATTGTTTTTATTTTTGCAATCTAAATCATACAACAATGACCATTGGAAAAGAGGAAACACGAAAAGGATATTTTGAGCGGATCAATAAAGTGATTGGTTATATCAATCTTCATTTAGGAGAGGAACTAGATATGAAACAGTTAGCTAGAATTGGCAACTATTCAGACTTCCATTTCCAAAGAATTATGCGCGCTTATTTAGGAGAACCTCTGGGTGCTTACATCATCAGGATCCGATTGGAAAGCAGCGCTCAACTTTTGAGATTAACCAATTTGCCTGTTCAAGAGATTGCTATGAAAGTGGGATACGAAAATCCTACCTCTTTCAATAAAGCATTCAAAAAGCGGTTTACTATTTCCCCATTAGAGTTTCGCGAGACCATTAATATTAGTTATCAACACATTAAAAACGAAAAAAAGATGAATATTAGAGATCAATTAACAATTGAACCGAAAATCAAAAACATTGAACCAATATCGGTAATATATACACAATCTCTTGGACCTTATGGTGAAAGTGCCTCTAAAGCGTGGGAAACCGTTTGCACTTACGCTTCAGAAAAGAAACTTTTTGGATTTAAAACTCAATTCATTGGGATTAGTCATGATGATCCGACAATCACAGATGAAGCAAAATTGAGATATGACGCTTGTATTGCAATCCGTAAAGAGATCAAACCGGAAGGAGCGATTGGATTTAAAGTGATTCCTGGTGGCAAATGTGCCATTTTCAGACACAAAGGGAGTTATGACAAACTCATTGATTCTTATGGGTTTATATTTGGAACCTGGATGCCTGAGAGTGGTAATGAACCTGATGATCGTCCCGGTTTTGAAATTTACATTAATGATCCTGAAAAAACAAAACCTGAAAAATTACAGACTGATATATATATTCCCATAAAATAATCAACAGAGATATTGGGATATATTAAAATCTGATCCCTGCTCTAAGGATAAATGCTTAACTTTGTTTGCGTATCCTATTATCCAGAAGTTTATAGTTTTGAATGTCCAAGGAGGCTAATGCTCCTACATAGAAATTCTTGACATTAAAACTAATCGAACTTTTAAAGTTCAACAATAGAGGGAAAGCAACAGATAAGCGATCATAAGCGTACAATTGGATGGTGGGGCCTATCATGGCAAAATTTGAAAAATTGACAGGCCCCACTACCCATGAGTATGCATATCCTAAACCCATTCCAAAATTATAAAAATTGGTTTTATAGAAATAGTGCAATCCTTCAAAATGGCTGAGATATTGTACTGGAATGATCGGTTTGTCCAAGGCTTCAAAATGGCTAAATTCAGGATTTAATCGTAAAACAAACGATCCGGCACTTTTCTTTTGTATTTTTGAATATTCAAATGCAGCTTCCATAGAGAATTTTTTGCTGAAAATAAAGTCCAATCTGATACCTAGTCGTTTTGTTTTCAGCGAGCTATTTTGTTCATATAGTGAATCCGTTCCAAAAGTAGGAAACAGCAATTGTTCCTCTGAAATAAAAAAACCCTGATGTTTGCTATAGTAAAAAATGGCCCACACTGGTCTTGTTTTTACCCCAAATGCAATCTGGTTAAACACCGTTTTTCCATAAAGATGATTATAGGTGGCGTTCTCTTTGACATTAAAAGAGTAATTGAAAAATAAAAATCTATACCGAACGCCTAAATTGACAACCCCACGCATATTGGGATAATAATTGAACATCCTCATTTTCTGATCATTAAACAGAGCCAGATGAGTAAAATCTACTTGATATTCCCCATTTAATTCAAAAGAGTTGGAGAGTTTTCGGATATAATCAGATGTGTCTTTTGGGGCATGTACTGTATGTGAGGCAAGTACAAAAATCCCGTTAAGTGTTATGATAAGGAATACAATCAATCGTTTCATTAGAAAAAGTCTAAAAATAATAGCAAAGAAAATAAAAAAACCAAAAGAAACCTATAGATTATCGATTTAATTGTCAACATTTTAAAGTCAACATCTTGAAAAGTGATGAAAAAAGAGATGGATAAAGTATTAAAAAATCTTAAACCAATGGATTTTTTATTATCTTTGTGGCTCATTTTGACGTGCAGGTTGGTGTAAGTGGATCCTTTTTCAGAAATTATATCTTTAAAAATACAATATGAAATCATTTGCTATAGGAGTTGATATTGGTGGTTCACATGTGAGTTGCGCTGCATGTGATATCACAAAGCAACATTATTTACCGGATACGCTTTTTGAAAGCGACCTGAACAATCAAGGTACGAAAGAGGAGATTATTACCATTTGGGCTCAAACGATACATAAAACCATTCAAAAAACCGGCATGGACCATTTGGAAGGGATTGGCTTTGCAATGCCTGGTCCTTTCGATTATGCAAACGGAGTGGCATTGTTTAAAGGCAATAACAAAAAATATGAATCTTTATATGGGGTTAATGTCCCTTTTGAAATCAGGAAACAGCTCAATCTTCCTGAAGATTTTCCAATCCGTTTTATCAATGATGCTACTGCTTTTGCTATTGGGGAAGAGTGGATTGGAAAAACAGCCGGTACCAGACGCTCCTTGGCCATCACATTAGGAACCGGATTTGGGTCTGCCTTTTTAGCTGATTGTTTGCCCGTTGTTACCGGTGAAGAGGTTCCGGAAAATGGTTGTGTTTGGCATCTCCCTTTTGAAAATGGAAATGCTGATGATTACTTCTCAACCCGAGGTTTTTTAAACCGATATAAACTCATAACAAAACAAGAACTTTCTGGCGTTAAAGAGTTGGCTGAATTAGCTGATAAAGACCCTGTGGCAAAAGAACTCTTTGAAGATTTTGGAACAAAACTGGCCCTTTTTCTACATCCCTGGATGGAACGTTTTCAAGTGGAAATCTTAGTAATGGGGGGCAATATCTCATACGCTTTTCATCTTTTTGGACCTGCAATGCAAGAATATCTCATCGCTCATGGGAATAAAGTAAATCTTCAAATTTCTGACTTGAAAGAATCTGCCTCAATGATTGGAAGTGCTGTTTTAATTGACAACACCTACTTTGAAAAAATAAAAAATCTTTTACCTTTAATGTAATTTATTGATACTAAAATGGAAAATAAAAAAATCAAAACTCAATTTTTATTCCCTGTCCTCCTCTCCTTCTTTGTGATGAGTTTTTGTGACTTGGTTGGCATTAGTGTTGATCGTGTTAAACTTGATAATCCTGAAATGAGCAACACCCTGATACAACTTATCCCATTCGCAGTGTTCTTATGGTTCTTTATTTTATCGATCCCTGTAGGTGTTTTGCAAGATAGAATTGGGAAAAGAAACGTTCTTAACATAGGTATGTTAGTGACAGCGATTGGTCTTTTTATACCATTTTTCTTTTACTCATTTACAACAGCCCTCATTGGATTTGCATTGTTAGGAATCGGGAATACGATTGTTCAGGTATCGGCAAACCCTTTATTGGTTGATGTGGTTCCTACCAACAGACGATCCAGTTTTTTAAGTTTTTCTCAATTCATCAAAGCACTGGGATCAATGGTTGCAGCTCCATTGACCGCTTTTTTTGCGAATCAATTTGGAGATCATAACTGGAAATTAACATTTTTAGTTTTTGGTATTGTATCTTTAATCTCAGTAATTTGGTTATACTTTTCCAAAATTGAAGAAACGATAAACACTGAAAAAAGAGCCACTTTTGCCTCCTCCTTGAAACTTTTTGGCAATGGGTATATCACTTCCATGGTGATCGGAATTTTCCTTGTGGTAGGTATCGATGTAGGAATTAACACCATTTCAGGTCAATTTTTATTAGATAAGTTTCAGTGTAAACAAGAGTTTGCAGAGTTAGGAAGAAGTGTTTACTTCTTTGCCAAAATGATCGGAACTTTTGGTGGAGCCTTGTTGTTAGCCCGATTAAGCAGTCGTAAATTCTTTATCTGGTCATCGATTATTGGTCTGGGGTCCATATTAGGCTTGATGTTTGCCCCAACTCCTATGTCTGCGATGGTGATTATATTTATCATTGGATTGGGTGTTGCCAATATTTTCCCATTAATTTTCTCGATTACTGTAGGGAAATATCCATTACGTGCCAATGAAATCTCTGGCTTAATGATCATGGCCGTTTCTGGCGGTGCAGCCATTCCACCACTTATGGGCTGGATTCAAGACACTACCGGCACAGCCACAGCCACCATTTTTGTATTGGTTGCCTGCGCTGTTTACCTACTCATACTCTCCTTTTTCCAAAAGAAAGAGGAGAAAGAAGCATAATTTTTTTATTCTTCTTTTGGGCATTCCGGCTTCCCCAACCCACAGCCCGGCTTCGCCCTAATGCGATCAAAACCTCCGGTTATGTAGTGAATAGTGAATAACGAATAGTGAATAGTTTTCGCTCCGGACCAATGTTGTTTTTGTTCAACTTTTCAATAGCCATGTACTTAATGATTCATATTATTCTTTATTTCGAGTATATTTTAAATTATTCCTTATTTTGGAATCTAGATTTGAGTTTTTCATTAATACTATTATTTAATTGTCATTAATTGTCAAAGATAGGTTGTTAATTTGCAAAATTACCACATTTATTATCAATTAATTAGAAAAACATGAAAAATTCAACCCATTTATTTAAACTTGTATTCATTGCAATACTAATCATTACATGTAATTCTTGTAAAAAAGAGGATTTAATTACATTAAACATTTCAGAAAAAACACTGAATTATGAAGATGAATATCAAATTGAAGCTGAGTCAAATTCATTGATTACTTATTCAGTTGAAAATGATTATCATGCTGAAGTTTCAGAATCTGGTCTTGTAAAAGCACGCTACGTTGGAGAAACAAATATAATATTAGAAAATGCTGAAGATCGCAAAACATTTAAAATTATTGTTGAACCAAGATACCATTTATATCCGGAGCCTAATGTTTATTTTGGAGAGAGTAAGAGTTCAATTATTAATAAGTTTGGTTGGGATTTTGTAGAAACTGAATCTACAATAGGATATGAAAATTATTCAATAAGTGCTCCCATTATTATATTTACTTTTGATGATTATGACAAATTAAATGGATATGCAGTCATGGTAAACACAGCATATTCATCCTCTTTGGCAGATTTTTTAATGGAAAGATATCTTGTTGCTGGAATTGATAACGATGTGTTCTATTTCATCAATGGGTTATCCACTGCATCTGCATCTACAGCAATAATGATGGAGTTGTATAATATATCTTATTGGATAGTGTTGTATATTCCTAATCCAACAACCAACAAAATTTTTGATATGAAAAAGTGCAGTCAAAAAATAAAAATATCAAAATTATTTAACGAATTAAAGTGAATATCTTGTTAATTTAAATGATTAGTAGAATTGTCACAAATTGTCAAAATAATATGTTACTTTTGCTATTACTTGATACATTACCTGTTGATTTGCACTTAGTTTCATTCCATCGAAAATCAATGGGTTTTGTATCAAGTTTTGGTAAACTCAATAATTTTCAATTAAAATCAAAATCATTAACATATTAAAAAAAACTAATTATATTTGCAAGTTGAATTTAACATATTGAATTAAAACAAAAATAATTGTTGAGAGCATTGAACCAATCAAATTAAATATTTTAAGATATTGTAAATGAATAACATAACTCCTTATCATGCTAAATTCTACGCTTATGAATTAACTCGTCAACTCCCATCTAATGATATCGGGAAATTAACTGCTTCATTGCAAGATGCTCAAGTAGATTTAAATCCACACCAAATTGAAGCAGCCTTGTTCGCTTTCAAATCACCTTTGTCTAAAGGGGCTGTGTTAGCTGATGAAGTTGGATTAGGTAAAACAATTGAAGCAGGTATCATACTTTCTCAACAATGGGCTGAAAGAAAAAGGAAACTACTGATAATTGCTCCTTCCAATTTAAGGAAACAGTGGAATAGAGAATTAGTTGATAAATTTTATTTGCCTTCCATTATTCTGGAAGCAAAATCTTTCAATAAATTTGTAAAAGAAGGAGTTCGGAACCCATTTAATCAAGAAAATGTAATCATTATTTCATCTTTTCACTTTGCAAAGAATAAAGCTTCCTATTTAAAAAAAGTGGGCTGGGATTTGGTCATCATTGATGAAGCTCATCGATTGCGTAATGTTTATAAATCTACCAACAAAATTGGAAATGGTATAAAAGATGCTCTTGAAAATTATAAAAAAGTTCTTCTTACAGCTACTCCTCTGCAAAATTCTATTTTAGAATTATTCGGGTTGGTCAGCTTAATAGATCCATATATTTTTGGTGATTTAAAAAGTTTTAAAAGTCAATTTAGTAGAAATGTTGAAGAAGAAAATTATTCTGATTTAAGAAATAGATTGCAACCCATTTGCAAACGAACCCTACGAAGACAAGTTTTAGAGTACATTAAATATACAGAACGAAAACCTATTGTGCAAGAGTATTTTCCTAATGAAGATGAAACTACATTGTATGATTGGGTTACTGATTATCTTCAAAGACCTACCCTTTACGCTTTACCTTCAAGTCAAAGGCAGTTAATGACTCTCATTTTACGTAAACTTTTAGCATCCTCTACTTATGCTATTTATGGAACACTTGATGCCTTAGTGAAACGATTAGAAAGAATTATTGCTAATCACAATTTCAACGAAATTAACGAAGAGATAACTTTAGACTTTGAAGCTTTTGAAGAAATTCAGGAAGAATGGGAAAGTGATGAAGAAACGGATAAAGAAAGTTCTATTGATCTTAATGAATTTACTGCTTTTGATATTGAGGAGATTAAAAATGAACTATCTGATTTAGTTAAATTCAGAGCTTTAGCTAAAAGAATCAAAAAAAACTCAAAAGCGGAACAACTTTTTACTGCATTAGAGAGAGGATTCCAAGCATTAGAGAGCTTGGGCGCAAATCAAAAAGCTCTCATTTTTACAGAATCACGTAGAACTCAAGATTTTATATGTAGTTTGCTGGAAACTAGAGATTATGCTAACAAAGTGGTTACTTTTAATGGAACTAATACAGATCAAAAGTCAAAAGAGATTTATGCAGCATATCTTAAAAAACATAAAGAGACCGATATTTTAACAGGCTCTGCAACTGCAGATAAAAGGGCTGCCATTGTGGATTATTTTAAAGAGGATGCAACCATTATGGTTGCTACTGAAGCTGCAGCAGAGGGGATCAATTTACAATTTTGTTCTTTAGTAATCAACTTTGACTTACCTTGGAATCCCCAAAGGATAGAACAGAGAATAGGAAGATGTCATAGATATGGTCAAAAATATGATGTTGTAGTTATTAATTTTTTAAATAAAGCAAATGCAGCTGATCAAAGAGTATATGAACTATTAGATCAAAAATTCAGATTGTTCGATGGCGTTTTTGGGGCATCCGATGAAGTATTAGGAAGTATTGGGAATGGAGTCGATTTTGAAAAAAGAATAGCTAACATTTATCAACAATGTCGAACTCCTGAAGAGATTCAACAAGCATTTGATGACTTACAACAAGAACTTAGACCCGATATTTCCGAAAAAGTACAACAAACCAGACAAGTTCTTTTGGAGAATTTTGATGAGGAAGTGAGAGACAAATTAAAAACCAATCTTTTAGAATGTTCTGAATACCTAAACCGTTTTGAAGAGAAGCTATGGGCTATAACGAAACACTTTCTTCAAAATGTAGCCTTGTTTAACGACGATCATTTCACTTTTTCTCTGACTAAAAACCCATTTTCCAATGTAGTTATTCATAAAGGTCCCTATATGATTCTAAAACCTCATAAAGGGGAAAGAAAATCTGAAATTGAGATCCCAGACGATACTAATATTTACCGAGTTGGCCATCCATTAGCAAAAGAGATTTTACTAGCTTGTAAAAATAATCCAACGAATTCAAAATCTTTAACTTTTGACTATTCTAATACCCCAACTAAAGTTACTGCACTTGAAAAGTTTATTGGAAAATCCGGTTGGCTTCAGGTGAATCATTTAGAAATTAACTCTTTTGAATACGAAGACTATATAATATCTGCAGCCATAAGTGAAGATGATGAAATTATTGAACCAGAATTAGCTCAACGCTTTTTTTCCATCCAGGCATCTGAAAATGATTTCATTGAGGTACCTGATCAAATACAGGAGACATTAAAAGAACTGATTCTGAAAGAAACGGATCAGGTCGTCTTTAAAAATGCAACAAGGAATCAAGAGTTT
>Ga0116152_10002808_pt1 | contig 14140 bp, 9 predicted proteins | sample AD_UKC119_MetaG_FD_89894 | JGI IMG/M metagenome (GOLD analysis project Ga0116152, IMG submission 89894) | Active sludge microbial communities of municipal wastewater-treating anaerobic digesters from Hong Kong - AD_UKC119_MetaG | ecosystem: Engineered > Bioreactor > Anaerobic > Digestate...
ACTTTACTTCAAAAATGATGTTGAATGGCGGGAATGGCTGCATGAAAATCACGAAACACACTCCCAAGGCGTTTATTTGATTTTCTTTAAAGTTGAAATGGAAGTTCCATCAATGCGATGGGAAGAAGCCGTTAAAATAGCCCTTTGCTATGGCTGGATAGACAGCACGGTTAAAAATCTTGGCGATGGAAAACGCCAGCAATATTTTTGTCCGCGGAACCCAAAAAGTGTTTGGAGCGCTCTCAATAAATCATACCTGAAAGAATTGGAAAAAGAAGGGCTTCTTCATAAAAACGGAAAAAAAGTAATAGCAGAAGCCAAGAAAAATGGAAGCTGGACAGCTTTGGACGATGTGGAAAATCTAGTGATTCCTGAGGATCTTCAAAAAGAATTTGACAAGAACACTAAAGCTTTTTCAAATTTTGAAAATTTCAGCCGTAGTTATAGAAAAAGTTATCTTTATTGGCTAAATCACGCAAAAAGAGAAGAAACGCGACAAAAGCGTATTTCAGAAATTATATCGCTGTGTGAAAACAATATTAAATCAAGAAATTAACCACCAAATATTTTAACAATGAAAACCTTTCCCTTTATAATATGCCTTGTAATCTCAACCGCTATTTACGGACAAAAGAAGAATAAAAAAGATAAGGAAAAGGAAGAACCCAAATGGGAAGTTGCCAATCCCGGACAAGATTTTAATTATAAAACCCATTCCTTCACAACAAACGAAGGTACGTGGATGAATCTGGACGTAAGTCCCGATGGCAAAACCATAGTTTTTGATATGCTTGGCGATATTTATACTATGCCTATTTCGGGAGGAACCGCTAAAGCAATAAGAACAGGCATTCCTTTTGAAATCCAACCAAGGTTCAGTCCCGATGGTTCTAAAATTTCGTTTACCAGTGATGCGGGCGGCGGCGATAACATTTGGATGATGAATGTAGATGGTAGCGATGCAAAACAAGTTACAAAAGAAGATTTCCGATTGTTGAACAATACGGTTTGGAGTGCGGATGGTAATTATTTGATTGCGCGAAAGCATTTTTCCTCAACCCGAAGTTTGGGTGCCGGTGAAATGTGGCAGTATCATAAATCTGGCGGAACCGGTTTACAAATTACAAAACGCAAAAACGATCAACAGGATGTAAACGAGCCTTTTGTTTCACCAGACGGAAAATACCTTTATTACAGTGAAGATGTGTACCCTGGTGGATATTTTCAATACAACAAAGATCCCAACAGCCAGATATATGCAATTAAACGATATGATTTTGAAACCGGAAAAACAGAAACAATAACTGGTGGCCCAGGAGGAGCTGCCCGACCAACAATTTCGCGCGATGGCAAAATGTTAGCTTTTGTAAAAAGAGTTCGCACAAAAAGTGTATTGTTTATCCAAGATTTGGAAACCGGGGAAGAATGGCCCATTTATGACCTATTAAACAAAGACCAGCAGGAAGCTTGGGCAATCTTCGGCGTTTATCCCAATTTTAGTTGGATGCCAAATAATAAGGAAATCGTTTTTTGGAGCGGGGGAAAAATCAATAGGATTGATATTAATTCTTTGGGGGTTTCCAACATTCCATTTACGGCAAATGTGAATATAGATTTAGCGGAAACGGTCCATTTCAACAATAAAATTGAGACTGAATCTTTTACTCCTAAAATGATTCGCCACACTGTTACTTCTCCAGATGGAAAATACATCCTTTTCAGTGCTTTAGGGCATTTATATAAAAAAGAATTGCCCAATGGCAAACCACAACGACTCACGAACGCTACCGATTTTGAATTTGAGCCTGCCTTTTCACCAAACGGAAATGAAATTGTTTATGTAACCTGGAGCGATTTGGAAAAAGGCGCTATTTATAAAATTTCAGCAAATGGCGGAAATCCTGTAAAATTAACTTCTACTAAAGGAATTTATAGAACTCCCTCCTTCTCTCCCAACGGAACCCAAATAATTTTTAAAAAAGAAAGTGGAAATACCGATCAAGGTTTCACTTTTACAAAAAATGATGGAATATATATAATGAATGCCGACGGAAGCCGCGAAACATTTGTTGTTGACAAAGGAGAGTATCCTATGTTCAGTAGCGATGGAAAACGAATTTTTCTGCAAACAGGAGGAACCTATTTTGGGAATATTGAGAAAAAACTCATCAGTGTAAACCTGCAAGGCAACGATGAAAAAACACACATTACCTCAAAATACGCAAACCGATTGGTGCCAAGCCCCGATAACCAATGGATTGCCTTTACGCACCTCCACAAGTTATTTGTAGCACCACTTGTGCTAAATGGACAAACCATTGACCTTGATGACAAAAGTAAATCTGTTCCCGTTTCGCAATTGGCCAAAGATGCGGGCATCAACATCCATTGGTCGCCAAACAGTCAAAAAGTAATGTGGACCTTGGGCGATGAATATTTCAGTAATGAACTGAAAAACAGGTTTACTTTTTTGCCAGGTTCTCCAGAGGAAGTGCCTGAAATAACATTGACCGGAACAAAAATCGGCTTGCAAGCACCCGTGGATAAGCCCAACGGAAGGATTGCTTTTACCAACGCGCGAATCATTACAATGGAAAATGACAACGTAATTGAAAACGGGACCATCGTCATTAACGGCAACAAAATAGAAGCAATTGGTGAAACCAATAAGGTTTCTGTGCCTTCGGGAACAAAGGTTTATCCTGCAACAGGAAAAACTATAATGCCCGGAATGGTAGATGCCCATGCGCACGTTGGAGCTTTCAGATATGGATTGCCATCACAGCAGTATTGGCCTTTTATGGTGAATTTGGCTTTTGGCGTAACCACATCTCACGATCCTTCTGCAAATACCGAAACTGTTTTTACGCTTTCTGAACTTCAAAAAAGTGGTGGATTAGTGGGTCCGCGATTGTTTTCCACAGGTTTTATCCTTTACGGGGCCGACGGCGATTTTAAAGCAGTCATCAATAATCTTGAAGATGCCCGAAGCAGTATTCGCCGTACAAAAGCATTTGGAGCAAAAAGCGTAAAAAGTTACAATCAGCCACGAAGAGATCAACGGCAGCAAGTGCTTCAAGCTGCCCGCGAAATGGGTATTAATGTTGTTCCTGAGGGCGGTTCTACTTTTTATCATAATATAACCCAAGTTATTGACGGTCATACTGGCATCGAGCACAACATTCCCGTGGCACCTGTTTATAAAGATATTCTTGAAATTTGGAGCAAAAGTGGCTCTGGCTACACACCTACCCTAATTGTAAATTACGGCGGAATGAATGGGGAATTCTATTATTATGAACGGGATAACGTTTGGGAAAATAAAAAACTGCTAACATTCAGCCCAAGAAGTATTATTGATAGCCGTTCCCGCCACAGAATGAAAACACCACAGGAAGAATATAAAAATGGGCATATTTTGGTTTCTGAAACCGCAAAAAGTTTGAGCGATGCAGGAGTGAAAGTAAATATGGGCGCGCACGGCCAATTACAAGGCTTGGGAGCACATTGGGAAACCTGGATGCTGCAACAGGGCGGAATGAGCAATTTGGAAGCCTTAAAAGCAGCCACAATTAATTCCGCTGAATATATTGGCGCTGGTGAAGATATTGGTTCGCTGAAAGAAGGAAAATTGGCCGATTTAATTGTGATGGACAAAAATCCATTGGAAAATATTGAAAATACCCAAACCATAGAAATGGTTATGATAAACGGCAGATTGTATGACACGGAAACGATGAATGAAATTGGTAACCACCCAAAAGAAAGGCTTCCTTTTTTCTGGGAAATGGACAAATACAACCAAGCTTTTCCTTGGCATCAGGAAACCCATGGCTTTATGGATGGAGGTTGTAGTTGCCATTAAAATAAAAAAGCCCTTAGTGGGGCTTTTCATTTATAATTCATTTAAAAATGAATTACATTTTTGGCATCAACACTTTATCAATAGTATGAACAACACCGTTTGATGTTTCCATATCAGCACTTGTTACGGTAGCTGTATTTCCTTTAGCATCTTTAATCATTACTTTACCATTCTTTTCAGATAAAGTAAGGACTTCACCATTCATTGTAGTTACATCCAATTTACCACCAGCTTCTTTAATTTTAGCCATTACAGCAACAGTGTTCATTTTACCTTGAAGCACATGATACTGAAGCAATTTTTGAAGTTGCGCTTTGCTCTCAGGCTTCATCAAGTTTTCTAAAGTTGCTTTTGGTACTTTGCTGAAAGCATCATTAGTTGGTGCAAATACAGTATAATCACCTTCAGCTTTAAGCGTTTGGGCCATATCAGCAGCTTGAAGAGCGCTTACTAATGTTGAAAGATCCGCATTACCCATTGCTTTAGCCACAATTGAATTCGCTTCCATCTCGGCCATTCTTGCTTGGTTATCAGCCTCAACTTTCAGCAAGGAGTCTTTTTCGCGCTCCATACGCATCTGCTCAGCCTTGGCTTGTTCCTCAGCTTCCTTCTTTTTTGAATCATTACAACTGGCGAATAGTAAAGACACTACCGCCATTGACATTACAATTGTTTTAAGTTTCATAATAGTATCATTGATTTATTTGAATCAAAGGTATTCCTTGAACCCATAATTTTTTATTAATTCTAATTAATCTTTCGTTAAATTTTTATGAATTAAGCATTATATGAGGTAAATTCATAAAATTTTTCAAATTTGAAATTTAAATTTGATGAAAGTTGTATCTTTAAGAAATTAATTATTAAAAAAATTTAAAAAATGATCAAGTCAAAATACCAGAGTGTTCTGGACTTAGGAGAAAAACTAAACATCCAAAATGGTGATGTAAAAGAAGAAAATGGCCAACTAAAAGTTTGGGGTACCGCAAAGACACAATATGAAAAAAACCTTTTGTGGGATGAAATTAAAAGAATTGGTGGGGAAAACCCAACCGATATTATGGCAGATATAAAAGTGGCCGACACTTCTGTTTATGCGCATCACACAGTAAAAAGTGGAGAAAGTTTGAGTAAAATTGCAAAGCAATATTATGGCAACGCAAACAAGTACAACGCTATTTTTGAAGCGAACAGAGGTAAATTAAAATCGGCAGATCTTATTCATCCTGGCGATGAGTTGGTGATTCCAAATATTTAATACTCCGTTAATTATTGAAAACCGCCACGTTTAGATTAAACTGGCGGTTTTTCTATTGAAGTCCGCTAATGTAGCTTCCGTATAAATCTTTGAAGTGTAAGCCATTCCCCAAACTGAATTTGCTCAATTTTTTATTCTCGGCCAATGCCCAAAGAATTACTTCTTTTAAAAAATAGCTGTCCTTTTTGGAAGTTTCAGGCTGATATTTTTCAATTAATTGCTGCAACGGAATAATTCGGTCCAATTCATTTTTATATTCTTTATCAGTATAGGAATCCAGCAGTTCAAAATCATTTTCCTCAAAAAACCAAGCCACGATTTCGGCATACGGATCTGGGTCACTTGCCTTTGTAAGTTTTTCTATTTTCGGAAATCGTTCTTTAAAAATAGTATCCACTGCATCAACAATCAATTGCTGTGCAACTTGACTTACACCTTCCTGCTCCCCTTCATAAACCAATTCAATTTTTCCAGTAATGGATGGAATTACACCAATAAAATCACCCAATCGAACAGCCGTTTTTTCTTCTCCATTATGCAGTGCGCGCCTTTCAGCAGTGCTTAAAAGGTTTTCAAAAGCCGTAATGCTTAAACGGGCACTCACGCCACTTTTAGCGTCAATAAAATCATTTTCACGGGCCTCAAAACTTATTTGTTCCAAAATATCTTTTGCCAACTCGGGCACATAAATATTAGATTTTGATTTGATTGCTTCTTCGGTTTCCTGTTCCGTAATCGTTCGAGCAGTTTGAATATCTTCGGGATAATGGGTTAGAATTTGAGAGCCAATTCTATCTTTCAGTGGCGTAACAATACTTCCACGGTTTGTGTAATCCTCGGGGTTTGCGGTAAATACAAACTGAATATCCAAAGGCAATCGAACCGCGAAACCACGAATCTGCACATCGCCTTCCTGCAAAATATTGAAAAGTGCCACTTGAATCCGAGGCTGCAAATCCGGCAATTCATTGATTACAAAAATACAGCGGTTGCTCCTCGGAATCATTCCAAAATGAATCACACGGTCATCTGCGTATGTAAGTTTCAGATTTGCAGCTTTTATGGGGTCAACGTCGCCAATAATATCAGCTACCGTAACGTCTGGCGTTGCCAATTTTTCTGAAAAACGGTCGTCCCGATGCAACCAACTTATTGGAGTATCATCGCCTTTTTCGTGCATCAAGTTTTTGGCATAGCGCGAAATGGGTTTGAAAGGATCATCATTAATTTCACTGCCTTCAACCACCGGAATATATTCGTCCAAAAGACCAACCATTTGTCTTGCCAATCGGGTTTTTGCCTGTCCGCGAAGCCCCAAAAGGTTTATGTTATGTTTTGAAAGAATAGCGCGTTCCAATTCTGGAATTACGGTAAGTTCATACCCGTGAATGCCAACAAAAGGCGTTTCTTTCTTCATTATTTTTTGAAGCAGGTTTCTTCGCAATTCCTCTTTGATTGACTTTGGTTCGTAACCTGCTTTTTTAAGATCTCCGAAGGTTTTGATTTTTTCTATATTCATCATTTATCTAATTCTTTTCTTTCTATTCGTTTCATAATCACTAAAAATCATTTCCCCCAACCCTTTCAAGCCTGTATAAAATGCCTTGCCTTGATTTGCTGCCGTGAAATGTTCCACAAACTGCATTAAATAAGGATCCTCGGCAATCATAAAAGTGGTGATTGGGATATGAAGTTTTCGCGCCTGTGAGGCCATTGCATAACATTTGTTTACAATATAACTATCAAGTCCATTACTGTTTTTATAATAACGCCCGTCTGAAAGTTGGATGCAACTTGGTTTTCCATCAGTTATCATAAAAATCTGTTTGTTTGTATTTCTTTTTCTTCGCAATAAATCCATTGCCAATTGGAGTCCCGCAACAGTATTTGTGTGATACGGGCCAACATTTAAATACGGCAAATCCTTGATTTTAATGGGCCAAGCATCGTTTCCGAAGACCAAAATATCCAACGTATCTTTTGGATAGCGCGTTGTAATAAATTCTGAAAGTGCCATCGCCACTTTTTTTGCGGGCGTAATCCGGTCTTCTCCATAAAGAATCATACTGTGGCTAATGTCTATCATCAACACCGTACTCATTTGGGTTTTGTACATGGTTTCCTCAACCACCAAATCGTTTTCTGAAAGTGTGAAATCGCCCAAGCCGTGATTTACCTGCGCATTTTTAAAACTCTCCGTCATTGAGATTTGTTCCAAAGAATCGCCAAAACGATAATCCCGAAACTCGCCAGCCTGCTCATCGCCCCTGCCCGTTTGTTTGGTTCGGTGATTTCCTGCACCGCTTTTCCTGAGTTTTCCGAAGATCTGTTCCAAAGCACGTTTCCTCAGTGCCCTCTCGGTTTTTTCTGTGATTGCCAAACCTTTTGAACCGTCAATCTTTATTTCTTCGCGCAAATAACCTTTCTTTTTAAGGTCTTCCACAAAATCATCAAGGGTATAATCTTCAGTTGTTAGATTATACTCTTCATCCAACTGTTTTAACCAGTCCATCGCTTCATCAAAATCGCCCGAAGTGTGGGTTATCAATTCCTGAAAAACCTCAAAAAGTTTATCGAATGGGGATTGGTCCTTAGGCGTATGTTTTGTGAAGATGAATCCGCTTTTGGCTTCCTTTTTATTCATCAGTATAAATTATTTGATAATTTCGGAAGATGGAATGCCCCAATATGCATCTTCGGTGAGTTTATAAATAGTACAAGGACATTTCATAATTTAAAAGTAAAACATTACTTGTTCAAAATAAAGGGCGAAACGTTAAACTACTACCAAAAAAATTATCCTTTCAGATTAGGGGAATAAAATATACAAAACAAAATTCATTAGATTTGTTTTGAAAATCAACAATATAACTTCCAAAACACAACTTTATGAAAAATTTCGGTATAACATTTTCAGCACTCTTGCTTTTTGTTGCGTGTAAAGACACACCAAAGGATGACACCAAAGAAGTTGCTGATGTAAAAACCTATACTATAGAACAATTTATGGGGAACGAAAATGCTTTTGCAAATGGTTTTTCACAAGACAATTCCAAAGTTTTAATAACCAGCAATCGATCTGGCATTTACAATATGTTCACTACTTCTATTGAAGGTGGCGAGCTTACCCCAATTACAAAGTCAGATAGCGCTTCTGTTTATGGTATTTCCTATTTTCCCGATGATGACAGAATTCTTTTCAGAATGGATGGAAACGGGGATGAAATCTTTAAAATTTTTGTGAAGGACAGCAACGGCATTCAAAGACTCACTCCCGAGAAAAATGTTAGGGCGCTCTTTCAAAGTTGGGCAAAAGATGGTAAAAGTTTCTATTACAGCAGTAACGAACGCAACCCACAAATGATGGATGTTTATGAAATGGACATTGCCGCCTTTAAACCAAAACTTCTTCTTAAAAATGATGACGCTATGGATTTCGGTGGGATTTCAGCAGATAAAAATTTCATGCTACTCTCAAAATCCATCAATACAAACGACCGCGACTTATTTCTTTTAAACCTTAAAACGAATCAAAAGACGAAGATTAATGAAACATTGAGCAAAAATTCACCCGAGGATTTTTCGCCTGATGGAAAATCATTTTACTACACTACCGATGCCGATGCCGAATTCAGCTATTTAATGAAATATAATATTGAAGACGGCAGCAAAGAAAAGGTTATGGAAAAAGATTGGGACATAAATGCGTTCTACTTTACCCATAATGGAAAATACCAAATTATGTTTACCAATGAAGATGCCAAAACTGAAATGTATGTAACCGAGGTGGCTTCTGGAAAAAAATTGAATTTTCCTGAAATTGATGGGCAGACAATAAATGCCGCAAATTTTTCGAGAGATGAAACCATGGCATTATTAACCGTAGGAAGTTCACAACTTCCAACAAATACGTATTCGTATAGCATTGAAACTGGAAAGCACCATAAGCTTACCGATGTTTTGAACAAAGAAATAAACCCAGACGACTTGGTGGAAGCTACGGTTGTGCGTTTTAAATCTTTTGACGGACTTGAAATTCCGGCAATTTACTACAAGCCAAAGCAAGCAAGCGCGGCTAATAAAGTTCCCGCATTGGTTTGGGTTCACGGGGGACCGGGCGGCCAATCAAGGCAAGGTTTTAGTTCTTTTATTCAATATCTTGTAAACCACGGATATGCGATCTTGGCAGTCAACAACCGTGGCAGTAGCGGTTACGGAAAGGCTTTTTTCCAAATGGACGATCAAAACCACGGCGATAAAGACCTAAAAGACTGTATTGCAGGGAAAGATTGGTTGGCTACCCAAGATGTAATCGATAAAGACAAAATAGGTATCATAGGAGGTTCTTACGGCGGTTATATGACAATGGCGGCGCTTACCTATGCTCCTGATGAATTTAAGTTGGGCGTCAATATCTTTGGGGTAACCAACTGGATAAGAACCTTAAACAGTATCCCGCCCTGGTGGGAATCCTTCAAAGATGCCCTTTATAAAGAAATGGGCGATCCTAATACGGCAGATTCCGTTCGGTTGAAGCAAATTTCACCCTTATTCCACACCGAGAACGTTACCAAACCTTTAATGGTGCTACAGGGCGCGCAAGATCCACGGGTTCTTAAAATTGAATCGGATGAAATTGTGGAAGGCGTTAAAAAGAACGGTGTTCCTGTTGAATATGTTGTTTTTGAGGACGAAGGCCACGGCTTTGTAAAGAAGGAAAATGAAATAGAGGCTTACGGAAAGGTTCTGAAGTTTTTGGATCAATATCTTAAAGGAGAAGACCAAACGTCTAAAGATACCGGCTCCACGGGAGCAACCGAAGTGAAATAGTAAATTATAAAAAATTCCGTTGCTTTCGGAACGTGGGCCAGCTTTTTTCGATATTGGCAAAATAACAAGCAGCTTGACGATATAGCACAACACATTTAAAATATGTAACCATTATTTAATTGCAGGTGAACCTACAATCTTTGGAGGCAAGAATGAAGAGATGTGAGTCCGTGAGAATTACTTACGATATCAACTATTAAAAAATCTTTCCGAAGAACAAAAAAAACAGACTTTTCAAATTGCAGATAAACGTCTGGTTTATAGAACATTTTACAAAAAAACCAAATTATTATGCTTTGTTCATTCAACTGAAGACACCCTAAACTTTTAAAATACTCTTAAATTATTGCAGTCACATAAAAACTATTGTACCTTTAATTTAAAACTAGTATTAAACCAAAAAAAGTAAATCATGAAAAAAGTTAGTTTAATTTTCAGCCTATTTTCCATAATGGCATTTTTAGGTTGCAAAAATGAAAAAAAAGATATGGAATCTTTAGACGGGATGAACGATACTATCCAAATAGATTCTGAAGACCAAACAAATGAAATTAAGGAAGAAACCAAAACCATTTCCGTTCCAATGGAGTCCAAAAGTGGAAGTGCCGTACAGGGCGAAGCATACTTTTCTGAAGAAAACGGAACGGTAACATTTGAAGCCAAATTCTCAGGTCTTAAACCCGGAATCCATGCAATACATCTTCACGAAAAAGCAGATTGTAGCTCAGATGACGGGAAATCTTCTGGAGGTCACTGGAATCCAACCCATCAAAAACACGGAAAGTGGGGCGATCCTGAAGGATATCATAAAGGTGATATAGGTAATTTTGAAGCTGATTCTGAAGGAATGGGAAAAATTTCTATGAAAACCGACGAATGGTGCATAGGTTGTGGTGATGAAAATAAAGACATTTTGGGCAAAGCCATAATCGTACATGAAGGCACAGATGATTTTGTAACACAACCAACCGGCGATGCTGGAGGTAGAATTGCCTGTGGAGGAATTATAAAATAATTATTTTTCTTCTTTCTTGAAATAAAAAAATGTCGGCAAAATTTGCCGACATTTTTTTTGAAGTTGAAGTAGTATTATTTAAATATGAAGAGCCCTATCATCTGTAGCGGCAAGTGCAGCCTCTTTCACTGCCTCTGCATACGTTGGATGTGCGTGGCTCATTCTTGCTATATCCTCCGCACTCGCACGGAATTCCATTGCTGTAACCGCTTCAGCAATTAAATCGGCAACACGGGCACCTACCATGTGAACGCCCAAAACCTCATCGGTTTTTTTGTCGGAAAGAATTTTTATAAATCCGTCCGTATCGCCACTGGCACGGCTTCTTCCCAAGGCGCGCATCGGAAATTGGCCTACCTTATATTCCACATTTGCATCTTTCAATTGCTCTTCAGTTTTTCCTACCGAAGCAACTTCCGGCCACGTATAAACCATACCGGGAATCAAATTATAATCGATATGCGGTTTTTGTCCGGCAATAATTTCAGCAACCAAAACGCCTTCTTCCGAAGCTTTGTGCGCAAGCATTGCCCCACGCACCACATCGCCGATGGCATAAATATTTTTGATGTTGGTTTGAAGATGGTCATTTACCTCAATCATACCGCGCTCAGTGATTTTCACACCCGCATTTTCGGCTTTCAATCCATCGGTATATGGTTTTCTTCCTACGGAAACCAAGCAATAATCCCCTTTAAAAGTTACTTCTTTATCATTTTTATCGGTAGCGGTAACGGTTACTTCTTTTCCTTTTTTGGAAACTGCGGAAACTTTGTGCGAAACGAAGAATTTCACCCCTTGTTTCTTCATCACCTTCATCAATTCCTTGCTTTGGGCGGAATCCATGGTCGGGATAATCCGATCCATATATTCCACAACGGAAACTTCAGCACCCAAACGGTGATACACCTGGCCAAGTTCCAAACCAATCACACCGCCACCGATAATGATAAGGTGTTTTGGAACCTCTTTCATATTCAAAGCTTCGGTTGAAGTGATAATTCGGTCTTTATCCAGTTTTATAAAAGGAAGCGTTGACGGCTTGCTACCAGTAGCAATAATGGTATTTTTTGCCTCTATGGTTTCTTTTTTCTTACCGTTTGTAATTTCTATATGGGTTGCATCCCTAAACGCACCCATTCCAGTGAAAACATCGATTTTATTTTTATCCATCAAAAATGCAACTCCTTTGGTGGTTTGATCCACTACGGAGGCTTTCCGCTCGATCATTTTCTTGAGATTCAATTTTATAGCACCCGAAATTTCAATTCCGTGCTCTTCAAAATGCTTCATGGCATCTTCGTAATGATGAGAAGAATCCAGTAACGCCTTGCTCGGAATACAGCCTACATTTAGGCAGGTTCCACCCAAAACATCATATTTTTCAATGATTGCGGTTTTCATTCCCAATTGTGCGCAACGGATTGCCGCTACATAACCCCCGGGGCCCGAACCAATTATTGCTACATCATAAGTGCTCATAAGATATTCCTTTTAAATTGAAATGCAAATTTAACAGTTAAAGATTAGATAGTAAAAGTTATGAACAATAAAGTTTTTGCAAATTTGAAAACTGATTTTAAAAAAGGAAGTCCCATATAATTTGACCACTACTTTAAATTTTCGCAAATTTGCTGAACAACCTAAAATCACTATCATGGCTTTTAAACCGGCAGACAAAATTCAGGATTTACAATACTTTGGCGAATTTGGAGGCGTTAATCCTTCCATTTCAGATTCTTCAACCTATACATTCCTCTCTGCGAAAACGATGTTCGATACTTTTGAGGGAAATGCAGATGGTTGCTATCTATACTCACGCCACTCTACCCCTTCCAATCTTTATTTAGGGCAAGCTCTGGCAGCCATGGAAGGCACCGAAACCGCAAATGTTGCCGCAAGCGGAATGGGCGCTATTACGCCGGCAATTCTTCAACTTTGCAAAGCGGGCGACCATATAGTTTCAAGTAGAACTATTTATGGTGGAACCTATGCTTTTTTGAAAAACTTTGCGCCCCGATTAAATATTGAAACTTCGTTTGTGGATATTACGAAGCTAGACGAAGTTGAAGCCGCTATTACTGAAGACACAAAAATAATCTACTGCGAAACCGTGAGCAATCCGCTTTTGGAAATTGCCGATATTGAATCACTTTCAAAAATCGCAAAAAAGCACGGCCTGCAATTATTGGTCGATAATACGTTTTCGCCCCTAAGCATTTCTCCCGCAAAATTGGGAGCAGATGTTGTTTTGCACAGTTTAACAAAATTTATTAATGGAAGTAGCGACACTATGGGCGGCGTAACTTGTGGAACCCAGCAATTTATAGACACCCTTCGCAATGTGAATGATGGTGCAAATATGTTGCTTGGCCCGGCAATGGATAGTTTGCGTGCTGCGTCTATTCTGAAAAATTTGAGAACGCTTCACATTCGTATAAAACAGCACAGTGAAAATGCTTTGTATTTAGCTGAAAAATTTGAAGCTGATGGCTTAAAAACAGTATATCCCGGACTGAAATCGCATACGGGCCACGAGCTTTTCAAGAAAATGATGAATACCGAATACGGTTTTGGCGGTATGCTTACAATTGATGTGGGTGGGATTGATAAAGCCAATGAATTGATGGAATTGATGCAGGAACGCAATTTAGGATACTTGGCCGTGAGTCTTGGTTTTTACAAAACGCTTTTCAGCGCGCCTGGTTCTTCCACTTCTTCCGAAATTCCCGAGGAAGAGCAAAAGGAAATGGGGCTGAGCGATGGGCTGATTCGTTTTTCAATTGGTTTGGACAATGACATAGCTCGTACCTACCAAATGATGCGTGATTGTATGGTGAGGGTTGGGGTTTTGTAGATTTCCAATAGCTAATCGCTTTTCAACAACGTTTTTATTTCGGCTATCGCTATTTTTAGGTTTTCTATTTCCCGCGCTTGGTTTTTAATGGTTTTTTGCTGCTCTTGAATGGCCTTGATGGCCAATACCCCAAAACCTGCATAATCTAGGGTGTAATTGCCAGTATCTTCATCGGGTTCAAACACTAAGTTTGGAAAAAGTTTCGCTACTTCCTGGGCTATCAAGCCTGTATATTTTCTGGAATCTTTTTGTTCTACAAAATTATAATCCACTACTTCCAATTTCATTACCTCATCCAATACCGGGTCCTTGGGC
>Ga0116152_10002809_pt1 | contig 14137 bp, 11 predicted proteins | sample AD_UKC119_MetaG_FD_89894 | JGI IMG/M metagenome (GOLD analysis project Ga0116152, IMG submission 89894) | Active sludge microbial communities of municipal wastewater-treating anaerobic digesters from Hong Kong - AD_UKC119_MetaG | ecosystem: Engineered > Bioreactor > Anaerobic > Digestate...
AGTGCCCGAGATAGTTCACGCCGAACTGCTGCTCGAACCCCTGTTTCGTTTCCGTGCGCCGCCTGGCCAGCACGCCGGCGTTGTTGACCAGCACGTCCAGCCGGCTGTAACGCGCCGAAAACGCGGCCGCGAACGCGCGCACGCTGTCAAGGTCGGCAAGGTCGAGCATCATCAGTTCGAGCTTGCGCCCGCGCACGCGGCGCAACTCCGCCAGCGCCGCCTGTCCGCGCTCCGCGTTACGGCACGCGAGAATCACGCGTGCGCCGCGATCCGCGATTGCGGCTGCCGTTGCCTTTCCTATGCCTGCGTTTGACCCTGTGACGATTACGATTTTCCCCCGCATCGAACCATCCATGGTACGAGTATACCGAAAGCCGGGTGGAAACGCAATACCTGCGCGCGTGCCGCCAGCCCCGCGCGGACAAATCGGCCTTGTCAGAACGGGCGGAATGCCGGTATACTGAATATATAGAAATCTGCGGCCATGACCGCACGGAGGCGCTGCATGTTTTTGGCGGACGGCTGGGACGAATTCCGCGTGCTGGACGCGGGCGGCGGGCAGAAGCTCGAGCGCTGGAAGGACGTAACGCTGTTGCGCCCCGATCCGCAGGCGGTCTGGCCGATGGAACCGCGCGAAGCCGACGCGGTGTACGTTCGTTCCGACACGGGCGGCGGGCACTGGGAGTTTCACAGGGAACTGCCCGCGAAGTGGACGATCCGCTACCGCGACCTGACGTTTGCCGTGCGGCCGACGGGGTTCAAGCATACGGGGCTGTTCCCGGAGCAGGCGGTCAACTGGGACTGGATGCGCGGACGGCTTGCGCGCTGGCGCGAAGAGAACGGCCGCGCGCCGCGCGTGCTGAACCTCTTTGCCTACACGGGCGGCGCGAGTGTTGCGTGCGCCGCGGCGGGCGCGGAGGTCGTGCACGTGGACGCGGCGAAGGGCATGGTGTCCTGGGCGAAGGAGAACGCCGCGCTCAGCGGGCTTTCGGACGCGTTCATCCGCTATATCGTGGACGACTGCGTGAAGTTCGTCCGGCGCGAACTGCGCCGCGGCAATCGCTACGACGGGATCGTCATGGACCCGCCGAGCTACGGCAGGGGACCGACGGGCGAGCTGTGGAAGATCGAGGAAGGGCTTTACCCGCTTGTTTCCGACTGCGTATCGCTGATTTCGGAAACGCCCGCGTTTTTCCTGATCAACTCCTATACCACGGGGCTCGCCGCAAGCGTGCTGGACGACGTGCTCCGCGTGGCGCTGCCGAAGGGGAACGTTTCGGCGGCGGCGGTCGCCCTGCCGATCGAGCGCGGCCGCCTCGTGCTGCCGTGCGGCGCAAGCGGGCGCTGGACGCCGAAGGACGCGTGAGCATGGAGCAGGCGAAGAATTCCAAACTGCGGCGCGGGGAGCGGACCGAAAGCGGCATCCGCATCCTCTATGAAGACAATCATCTGCTGGTCGTCGAAAAACCGGCCAATCTGCCCGTGCAGGCGGATCTTTCCGGCGACGAGGACCTGCTTTCGATGCTGAAGGCGTATATCAGGCAGCGCTACGAAAAGCCCGGCGAAGCGTATCTCGGGCTCGTACACCGGCTCGACCGGCCGGTCGGCGGCGTGATGGTGTTTGCAAAGACGAGCAAGGCCGCCGCGCGGCTGACCGAACAGTTCCGCTCGCACGAGGCGAAGAAGCGCTACGCCGCGATCGTGATCGGCGAGCCGAAGCCCTGCGCCGCGCTCACGGACTGGCTTTATAAGGACGAACGGACGTTCTCCTCGCGCGTTGTGCCGCCGGGAACGGACGGCGCGAAGGAGGCCAGGCTTCGGTACGCTCTGCTCGGCAGGGCGAACGGACGCGCGCTGCTCGACGTGGAGCTGTTCACCGGCCGGCCGCATCAGATCCGCGTGCAGCTGTTGAACGCGGGGCTTCCGATCGTCGGGGATCAGCGGTACGAGCCGGGCGCGCGCGCGGGTGAGCAGATCCGGCTTTGGGCGTATGCGCTGACGCTTACCCATCCCACGCTGCGCGAGCCGATGACGTTCTTTTGCGCGCCGCCGTGGGGCGGCGAGGACGCGTTTTCCGCGCAGATCGCGCTGCTGCCCGCGTTCTCGGTCTGCCGGGGCGTCTACCTCGACGAAGACTGCGTCGTCGTGGACAAGAACGCAGGCGTCGAGACCGAGGGCGCGCTGCTCGGCGAGCTCGAGTCGCTTTTCCCGGCGGTGTATCCGGTGCACCGGCTCGACGCGAATACGGAGGGGCTTTTGCTGTTCGCGCGCACGGAACAGGCCGCGGCGCGCTATGAGGAGCTGTTTTACCGGCACGAACTGAAGAAGATCTATCACGCGGTGGTGCGCGGCGTGCCGCAGCGGACCGGAAAGCTCGTGAACTGGCTGAAAAAGGACGAACGCGCGGCGGTTGTTACCGTCTGCGGCGAGCGCGACGAGGGCGCGGTGCGCGCCGAGCTTTGCTACCGTGTGCTGGAAAGCGACGGTCAGAAAAGCCTGCTGGAAATCGAGCTGCTGACAGGGCGCACGCATCAGATCCGCGTGCAGATGGCGGCGGCGGAACATCCCGTGCTGGGGGACGATCAGTACGGAGACCGGCGCTTCAACCGGGAAAACCGCCGCAGAACGCAGGCGCTGCTGGCGAAACGACTGGAGATCGACGGACACAGTTTTGAAAGCGAAAGGGAGTTGACGTTATGACGGAGAGCAACGAACGAACCGTGCGGCTTCTCGGCGAGGAGGCGTTCGGACGGCTGCAGGACAGCCTGGTGGCTGTTGTCGGGCTCGGCGGGGTCGGCGGACATTGCGTTGAGGCGCTTGCGCGCGCGGGCGTCGGGCGGCTGCACATCGTGGACAGCGACGAGGTCGTCGTCTCGAACCTCAACCGGCAGCTGATTGCGACCAAGCGCACGCTGGGCATGAAGAAAACCGAAGCCATGTGGAAACGGATCGTGGACGTGAGCGACTGCATCGTGACCGCAAGCGACGTGTTCGTGCGGGAGGAAACCGTCGCGGAGGCGGTTCCGGCGGACGCGGATTTTATCGTGGACGCGGTGGATTCGCTCGCGGGAAAACTTGCGCTCGTCGTCTACGCACGCGAAAAGGGGATCCCGATCGTTTCGTGCATGGGCGCGGGGAACCGGCTGGACCCGTCGCGGTTCCATATCGCCGATATTTACGAAACGACCACCTGTCCGCTCGCGCGGCGGATGCGGCAGAGCCTGAAAAAGCTCGACGTAAAGTCTCTGCCGGTCGTGGTGTCCGACGAACCGCCGCTTCCCGTGCAGGATGCGTCGGCCGTTGGTTCGCTCGCGCCCGTGACCGCCGCGGCGGGGCTGTGCCTGGCCGGGTATGTGATCCGCAGGCTGGCGGGACTGCAGTGAAAAATTCGGGAGCGAAGGGGCTCCCGTTTTTTGATCGTATGGGATGTTTAAGGGCTCTGCCCTCAAACACCCGCCAGGGGCCAAGCGGCCCCTGGGCCCTGCGGGTTATTGCTATAGCAAAAGAGAGGGATTCCAAAGGGCTTGCCCTTTGGCGGGGTTTCAGGGGCGGAGCCCCTGAGGGCTCTGCCCTCAGACACCCGCCAGGGGCTGGGCAGCCCCTGGACCCTGCGGAGTTATGGCAGCAAAGAAAAAAATTCCAAAGGGCTTGCCCTTTGGCGGGGTTTTAGGGGCAGAGTCCCTGAGAAAAGAACAGCGCTCAGTCGTCGTAGAGGCCGAAGCCGCAGTACGGGCATTCGTCGAGTCCGGCGAAAAACCGCCGGCCGCACTGCGGGCAGACGATGCTGTTGCGCTCGTTGAGCTTCACGTGCGGCGCTTCGATGCGCCGCCGTTTTGATGTGGAGGAACGGCTCCGATCGGACGGTTCGCCCTCGTCCGCGTCGTCCGGGAACAATCGCTGGTAGGACGTATCGTCCGCCGGTTCTGCGGACGGTTCCTCGTCGGGCGCGTCCTCGTCGCCGGGGAAATAGCCGCAGTGCGGGCAGGTGGCCAGCCCGAGAGGAATGCGTTTGCCGCATTGCGGGCAGACGGGGAGTTCGGCTGAGGGCGGACGCGCGGCAGACCGCAGCGGGTCCATGAAGGCTTCCGCGCCGGCAGATCGCACGGGGGGCTCCTCCTCGGGTTCTTCCGGATCGCCGGGGAAATAGCCGCAGTGCGGACAGGTTGCCAGTCCGCGGGGGATCCGCTTGCCGCACCGCGCGCAGACGGCCGTTCCGTCGGAAATCTCAACATGCACGGGTTCGGCCGGCGCGGATTCCTGCTTCGGTTCCCCGGCGGGATTCGGAACAGGCGCCGGCTCCGCCGTCCCGTCGTCCGATTCGTCCGAGAAGAGGCTCGCCGTCTTCAGCTCGTAGCCGCAGCGCGGGCAGACGCTTGCCGACGCAGGAATACGCCTGCCGCAGTCGGGGCACTCGCGGTAAGCGGGCGCGTCGGGTTCCCGTTCCACGGGCGCCGTCAGCGGCAGTTCGGAGCGGATTTTCAGCGCTTTCTGCAGCCCGGCGATTCCAAACAGAAGGATTGCCGCGCGAAAGAAAAAGTCGCGCAGGAAGGGGAACACGGTGTAACTCTTCTGAGCGGCGGATATGACGATGATCAGAATGGAGATAACGGGCAGAGCGGTACCGGCGATCGCGCAGGCCAGAAGCGGCGTATCGTACGGCGGCGCCTGCGTCCGGTCGGCGATCTGCAGCAGCACGGACGGAACGATCAGCGCGGCGGCAATCGAAAGAAAATCAAGCAGCGTCAGGTAATCGAAAACCGCAGCCGTGATTATGCTGACGACGTTGCTGACCGCGTGAGCGACGCCCCAGACGACGAACAGCGCGTTGAGCAGCAGAAAGAGATTGCTACGCCTCAACTGCGTTCTGCGCCGGCGGTACCGCAACAGCAGGAGGAACATCCAAAGGCACACGCCGATGAGGAGCAGCGTGCCGGAAATTCCCCAAAAGGTGAAGCCAACCGGCATGGCGGTGCCGGCCTTTTTATTTTTGACGGCGTTTGAAAAGAGAATCAGCAGCCCGAGCGAGCGGGAGATAAGAAAGAGCAGCGTACCGAAAAAGACCGCGCCGCTTGTCAGATAGCTTGCGGACTGGTAGTTTTTTCTGCGTTTTACACGCTGTTCCATGTCGATTATGATAGCATACGCGCGCCTTGTCATGCAACTTGACGGCGGGTATAATCAAGGTACGGACACAGAAACAATCGGGACCGGCGGCGGAGCGCATGACCGGCCCGGACGGGGAAAGGAATACGGATTCAATATGGAGTATCGTCTATCATATGAAGCCTGGCGGGCGGAGCCTTCTCTCGACGCGGCAACAAAGGCGGAACTGGCGTCCATCGATGGGGATGAAAAGGAAATCGAGGATCGGTTTTACCGGGAGCTGGAGTTCGGCACGGCGGGCCTGCGGGGCGTGCTCGGAGCGGGCACGAACCGTATGAACGTCTACGTCGTGCGGCGCGCCACGCAGGGCTTGGCGGACTATCTCGGCACCGTCGCTTCCGCGCGGGAAAAGGGCGTGTGCATCGCGTACGATTCGAGGCGCTGCTCGGACGTGTTCGCGCGCGAGACGGCCTGCGTGCTCGCGGCCAACGGCGTGCAGGCGCGCCTGTTTTCCACGCTGCATTCCGTGCCGCAGCTTTCGTTTGCGGTGCGGCACCTGGGGTGCGCCGCAGGCGTGGTGATCACCGCCTCGCACAATCCGAAGCAGTACAACGGATATAAGGTCTACTGGGCGTACGGCGGCCAGGTCGATCCCGAACAGGCGGACGCGATCTACCGGCGGATCCAGCGCGTGCCGATGTTCGGCGCGAAAACGTGCGATTACGACGCCGCCGTAAGCGACGGGCGGATCCGGCTTATCGGGCCGGAGGAGGACGAGGCGTACTACGCGGCCACGGCCGGGCTGCTGCTCGATCCGGTGATGGTGCGCGCGCACGGCGGCGAACTGCCGATCGTCTACACGCCGCTGCACGGCACGGGCGCGGTCCCCGTGATGGAGCTGTTAAAACGCGTGGGCGTGACGAACGTGACCATCGTGCCGGAGCAGGCGAAACCGGACGGCGCTTTTCCGACGCTCAGCGCGCCGAATCCCGAGGACCCGGATGCGTTCCGCCTTGCGATCGGTCTGGCGGAGCGGACGGGCGCGCGCGTCTGTCTGGCGACCGACCCGGACGCGGACCGGCTCGGCATCGCGGTCAGGACCGGGGCGGGCGACTGGGATACGCTGACGGGCAACCAGATCGGCTGCATCCTGCTCGAGCATATCCTTTCGTCGCTGGCGGAACGGAAGCGCCTGCCGGGGAACGGCGTCGTGATCAAGTCCGTCGTCTCCACGCATCTTGCGGACGCCATCTGCGCGGCCTACGGCGTTTCGGTCGAGGACGTGATGACGGGCTTCCGCTTCATCGGCGAGAAGGTGGACGCGTACCAGACGAGCGGCGAAAAGACGTTCCTCTTCGGCTTCGAGGAGAGTTTCGGCTTTCTTGCGGGCGGGCTTGCGCGCGACAAGGACGCCGTCTGCGCCGCGATGCTCGCGGCGGAGGCGTGCATCGCGGCGTCGAGGAAGCATATGACGCTCGCCGACGCGCTGGAAAAAATCTACAAAACCTACGGCTATTACTGCGAGAAGGTGAAATCGTACGAGCTCGACGGCAGGGAGGGCCTCGAACGGATCGCGTCGTGCATGGACGCGCTGCTGTCGCGTCCGCCGGAAGCGATTGCGAAAACGGTGGTCGCCGCGTGGGAGAACTACCGCACGGGGGAACGAAAAAACGCCGACGGAACGATAAGCCCGATTTCGCTGCCGCGCGCCGATATGCTGCGCTGGCTGCTTGCCGACGGGGCGTGGATCGTCGTTCGTCCAAGCGGCACCGAGCCCAAGCTCAAGCTCTATATCGGCGCGAACGCCGCGTCTCAACCGGCGGTTGGGGCGGTGCTCGATGCGCTGTTCTGCGATACGGACGGCCTGGTGACGGGGCTGCTGGCGCCGCGCGCATGATCCGCAGGCCGAAAAGCCGTGTATACCGACGCGAAAAGCCCGGTAATTCCGCGGATTTTTGGGTGTTGCGGCGAATTGAGCAGACCTGAAACGAATACAAAAGAAGAACCGGTCCGCTACCGCATTTCGATGACGAAAGGATGCCGAAAACCGGAGGTTCCGATCCGATCAAACGTTGGATTTTCGGGCAAAGTGACCGCCCGTTCGGTTGCGTGCGACTCAACGACTGATTGAGCCGCGCTTTGGCAAACTCAAGCAACGCTCGCTGGCTCAACCGGCCGCCGCCTGATACGATGGCGGCAGAAACGGAGAAAGGCGGCGGGCAAGATGCTTGAAGGACTTTTTTCCTGGCTCCGTTCCAAGCCGGAGGACGACCGGGCGGAGCGGGATTATCGGGCCATGCTCTGTGAGCGGGAGATGGAGCGGAACCGGTTCTGCTGGTTCTGCATGCAGCGGAATATCGATCTGAATGAAAAAGGGGGACCGAACGATGTTTGATACGGTAGAAATCGGCAAACGGATCGCGCGGCTGCGCAGGGAAAAGGATATGACGCAGCCGGCGCTGGCGGATATCATGGGGGTCAGCTTTCAGGCGGTTTCCAACTGGGAGCGCGGCGCTTCCATGCCGGATATCGGCAAGCTTCCGCAGCTGGCGGAAACGCTCGGGGTCAGCCTGGACGAACTGCTCGGCGGCGGACGCGGCAGCGAGCTGATTTCGCACGTGCTCGACGGGTCCGAGGGATCCTATATCAAGGAAAGCGACGTTTCGATCGAGGATGCCGAAACGGCCGCGCCGGTGCTCAAACCGCGACAACTGGAACACGTTGTGCATCTGATTGCCGACGGAATGGAGGAAGAGGAATCGGAAGGCGAGCGCAAGCCGTTGCGGCTTGCAAGCGTCGCCGCGCTTGCGCCGTATCTGGACGAGGAGACGCTCGGCGAACTGGCAGAACGCATCACGGAGGAATACGGATTTGCACAGCTCGCATCGATTGCGCCGTTTCTTGCGGAAAAAACGCTCGGCGAAATGGCCGAGCAGGCGGCGCAGCGGGGCGTGCGCGCGGGCGAACTCGCCGCAATCGCGCCGTTTCTTGAAGACGAAACGCTCGACGCGCTGACGGAAAAGCTGTATCTTGGCGGCGCGCGCGTAGGGGAGCTTGCTTCCATCGCGCCGTTCCTCTCCGAGCAGGCGCTCGGGAAACTGGCGGAACGGGCATGCGAGGATGGTGTGCGCGTAGGGGAGCTTGCTTCCATTGCGCCGTTTCTGGACGAGGATACGATCGATGCGCTCGTCGTCCGCGTGCTGAACAGCGGAGCCGCACCGGAGGAACTTCTTCCTTTGGCGCCGTTTCTTTCCGAAAAGACGCTGTGCTCTCTGCTGAAGGCGGGTCGGAGGAAAAAGGACTGAGCCGCGCGGTTCCGGGCTGAGGCGCCGGGATCGGCAGCGGACTTTGGCCATTGATAATCCCGGTTGTTTTTTGACAGGCTGCGCAGGGGCGCACCGTATGGCAGCACCCCCAGGCTGTCAAAAAATTCTTTTGCAGGTGGGTTCTCCCTGCACCACACTCAGGGGACATGTTCCTTGCGAAAATTGGTTCTTAGGGCCGTAACGGCCCTAAGCGGTGGTTTGGAGGCGGAGCCTCCAACGGTTTCCCTTTATCGACAAGCGAAGGGGCGCGCCACACGGCGCGCCCCTTCGCCTGCTCCGGCGAGAGGTTCGGCGACCTGGGGAACCGAAATTACTTTATCAGGATGATCGCCTTTCCCTCCTCGAGCGGATCGGAAAGCGCTGCGTTCCATTCGCGCAGCGCGCCAAGCGGCACGCCGAAGCGCTTTCCGACGTCCCAGATCGTTTCGCCCGCCTCCGCGCAGTAAACCAGGATTCCCCTGTACGGGCACGCCGGCGCGCCGGCTTCCAGCTCGACGGCGAGCGTGACCGGCTCGACCCGACAGATCAGCGCGCGCGCGTCGAGCCGGTACTGCACCGACAGCGTACGCCCGCCGCCGGATGCCGTGACGGAAAGCGGTTCCACGGTTATGACCGCATCCGCGGCGTACGGCGCGTCGAAGAGGATCTGCTCGGGGATATCCTCCGTAAACCCGTACAGCCTTCCGTCGTCCGCACGGTAGACCACGGAGGTGAGCAGCATCACGTCCGCGCCGAGCCGGCCGCCCTGATCGAAGGAGCCGATCACCACGGGCATGGCGGAGGCGTAGACTGCGGTCAGCGCGTCGGGCAGATGCTTCGGAATGGATACGTTTTCGGCAATCTCCGTCACGACCCGCGAAACGCCCTCGCAGGACAGTCTGTCGACGGGCATCGTGACGCACCGGAACGCCCCGTTCACGTCGTAGGCGTCCAGAAGCACGTCGTATTCCGCCTGCTCCGCACCATAGAGCCGGAGCCTGACCGTAGCCGACACGTCCATCACGCCGAAACTGACGTCCGCCGCGACGGCCGACAGGTCGGTCACCGCCGCTTCCGCCCAGACGTCCGGCAGGAACGGCGCGTCGAACGAGCAGACGAACGGCAGTTCGACGAGCATGGTTTTCACCTCGCCCGATTCGGTTTCGGCCAATACGGTCACATACAGGGTACCCTCCGCCTCGCAGGCCGACGCGCCGCTGTAGGAAAGCGACTGGACGGACGCCGCGCCGGAGGCGAGCAGCACGCGTTCCACGCCCTTGGCGTCCGCTTCCTCGCGGATGGTCAGCGAGGCTTCGGAGAGCAGCGCGCGGCGGCGGACCGAAACCTCGGCGCGGCGTTTTTCCACGCCGACGGCGCCGGCCAGGTCCGTGATGACCGGCGTCGTGACCGGCGCGGTGACGAACGCGGAGAATTCCAGCACGGCCGAAAGCCGGACGGAAAGTCCGTCCGGGCGCGCGGTCAGTTCGACGACCTGGCCGGTTACAAGCGCATTCTGGCCGGTTTCCGCGCCGGAAAGCTCGATGGTATGGGAAAATGCGCTGACGGCGGAGAAGCCGTAAACGTCGCCCGCCATGGACTGGCAGACGAGGAACACCTCGAGCGTTCCCGCCGTTTGCACGCTCCCGGCGGCGCATACGGTTTCGCCGATCGAAACGCGGCCGCTCACGCTGAGCACGCTCGCCGCGTCTCTTCCCTCGGGCAGCGGAACCTCGCTGCCGACGGGCGTCTGGGATACCGCTCTGCCCACCGTCGTGTCGAGACCGAGTAAGCTTGTCTGAACGTCCATAGCCATTCCTCCCAAGTGTTTCAAAAAGGATTCCTGCGGTTTCATAACGCGTATGGTTCGACTGTTCCATCGTATGAGGCCGGATGCTCCGGCAGTACAGAATTCGGCGGGGAGAGGACATGTTTTTTGCAGGACGGCGCCGCCGGCGGAACGGGCGGTCTGACGCAATGCAGGACGTACGCATGTGAATAGTTAAGCAGTTACTGTGGCGCGTAGGGAGAATATGTCAAAAAAAGAGTGAAAACGTGCGTTTGACGAAGGAAATCTGATTGCGTTTCCAGAAGGAGTGGATTAAGATTGAAATAACAGGAAAGAAAACAGGATTCCCCCTAGCGGTAAGCGAATCGAAATAACCGGGAGAGGAGCATCGCGACATTGACGAAATGGAAGAGTTTTATTCGATTTGTCGGCATGCCGTTCCTCGCGATGATGTCCGTCGTCCTCGTGTTCTTTGGATTTCGCGCGCAGATTTCGGAGGAGGTCCAGTGGTTTGCCTATCGGTTTCTGCGGGAATCGTCGGAGACCCAGGCGGAAACGATCCGTCATTTCCTTGAGACGGAATACGCCGAACTGGAGGCCATTGCCGCGCTTACCGGGGATTACTATCAGAATTCCAAAGGGCGCGTGTTGATCGAGAAGTTCTATGACAACATCGCCGGGAACGGCGGTATCGTCTGTATTGGGTTTGCGGACAAAAACGGCATATTGGAAAGCGCAGGCGACTATACGCTCAGCGCCGTCGGGTCTGCGTGGTTTGCATCAAGCTGCAGCGGGGAGCGCGCCATCGAGATGATCGGACCCGATCAGGCCAACCCGACGCCGGCGGTGCTGCTTTCCGTTCCCGTCTACAGCGAAGAGCGCGCGGTCGGCGCGATGTTTGCGGTATTCGGGAATGAGAGCGTATCCGAACTGATCAAAGAAACGGCATACGACAGCGGGGCGGACTTCCTGCTCTGCGACGCTTCGGCGGAGATTCTCCTGCGCACGGAGGATGGGGAGTACGTGCGTGCAGGCGGAAGCGTTTTCGACGTCTTCGCGCAGGGAACCATGCAAAGCGGCGCCACGCTGGAGAGTGTGGAGCGGCTGTATCAGAAGGGCGCACAGGCGGCGTTCACCATTTTTTACGAGGAAAAATCGCAGTATGCGGTGTGTCAGCCCGTTGGTACGGGCGATCTGCATTTCATCGTCCTGATTCCGCTTGAAACGGTGGAGAGCGTCGACCGGACGATCGGCGCCTACGCGGCGGGGATGCTTGGCATGATGCTTCTGGTCGGCATATCCTCGCTTCTGCTTGCGTATCTGCAGAACAGGCGCTCCGTCGTCCGGCTGGAACGGGAGAAGGAACTGCTGCATCAGAGCGGCGAAAAATATGCGCTTCTTAACCGTCTTTCCAACGATGTGTTCTTTACGGTCGACATGGAAAGCAGTAAAATACAGTTTAACGACAATTTTGAAACGGCGTTCGGTTACCGGCCGCCCCTTTGCACGCTTGACGAAATGGTCGCCGGGGATAAAGCGGTGGTGGACGAGGACCGGCCGCGGTTCGTACGTTTTGTCGAGAACATGAAGGCGGGCGAGCCCGGCGGACGGGAGGAACTGCGGCTTACCGATACGCACGGGATCGCACGCTGGCAGAGACTGGAATTTTTTACGGCGTATGATGCGAACGGAAAAGCGACCCAGATCGTCGGAAAAATCTCCGACATCAACCGGCAGAAGCAGTCGATGCAGCGGCTGATGAAAAAAGCGGAAAGCGATTCGCTTACGGGCCTGCTCAACCGCGCGGCGATGGAGGCCCGCATCAACGAGTATTTCGCGGGAGACGGCAAAGACGGTCTGCACGCGTTCCTGATGCTCGACATCGACAACTTCAAGGTGGCCAACGATACGCTCGGCCATCTCGAGGGCGACCGGATGCTCATGCAGTTCGCCGCTTCGCTTCGGCGGCTGTTTCGTTCAAACGATCTGCTCGCCCGCATGGGAGGGGACGAGTTTGCGGTCCTCATGAAGGGCGCCAGTTCGGAGGAAAGCGCGCTGAATAAGGCGCGTGAACTGAACGGACGCATGGCGGCGCTCAGCGAGACGTTCGGCGTATATGTGACCGTAAGCGTTGGAATCGCGATTTTCGACCGTCACGGAACGACGTTTGACGCGCTCTATAAAAAAGCCGACGCAACGCTCTACCGCGCCAAGAACGCCGGCAAAAATGAATATCTGCTGTTCGACGAGAAACAGGATTCGGCATCGGATGTCGATCAAACGAGGGAGGAGTTCAATGGAACAACGTAAAACGGTCAAGCTGACCAAAAAACAAAATTTTGTGCAGGGGTTCAAATTTCTTATATTTTCCTGCTCGGCGGGCGCGATTCAGTTTCTTTCATTTACGCTGCTCAACGAGTTGGTGCGCTGGGATTACTGGCCGAGTTACCTGATCGCGTTGACGCTGTCGGTGCTGTATAATTTCACGGTCAACCGGAAGTTTACGTTCAAATCGGCAAAGAACGTGCCGCTCGCCATGATGCAGGTCATCTGTTATTATCTGGTGTTTACGCCGTTGTCCACGTGGTGGGGCGAAGCGCTGACGAGGGCACATTGGAACGAGTATATCGTGCTGATCGGCACGATGGTGATCAATCTTGTAACGGAGTTCAGCTACTACCGGTTCGTCGTTTACCGCAAGCATATGTTTACGAACAAAGCCGGGCAGAAGGAACTCGCCGAACAGGCCGCCGGAGAGCAGCAGTGCATGGAGACGGAAGGCTCCGCGGCGGAATAACACGAAGAAGGGCAAAAAATGGTCATGGAAGAACTGGAAGCGAAACGACAGGTGGTTGAAGCGGGGCACGAACTGGTCCGCCTTCGCCTGATCGTACGCACCTGGGGGAATATCAGCTGCCGCATCGACGCGGATCGTTTCGCCATTACGCCGAGCGGCATGGCGTACGAGCGGCTCACGGAGAACGAGATCGTGACGGTGAACTGCCGCACGCTCGAACACGAGGGGAATCTTCGGCCGTCCGGCGAAACGGGTATTCACGCGGCGGTTTATCGCATGCATCCGGAGGTCGGGTTCGTCATCCATACGCATCAGGACGCCGCGTCGGCGCTGTCTCTGGCGGGATACGATCGCCTGCAGCCCACCGAAGAGGAAGCGGCGGTGTTCGGCGCACCCGTCGCGCGCGCCGACTACGGGCTGCCGTGCTCCGTGGCACTTTGCGCCAGGGTCAGCAAAACGCTTGAGCAAACGGGCTGTACGACGCTGTTCATGACGCGCCACGGCGTGCTTGCGACGGGACGCAATCGGGACGAAGCGTTCGCGCGCGCGGAAACGCTGGAGCGAGTCTGCGGGCGCGCGCTGAAGACCGAGCCGCCCCAAAAGCCGCTCATGGCGGACGCATCCGCACTGCTGGCGCGGGTGAAGGAGGCGCTGCCGGAATATCCGTACGTGCTGCCTTGCGACGACGACGCGGTTCGGCGCATCTCGGAGGATACGCGGGTGCTCAAGCCCATGCTGGACGATTTTGCGCAGCTGATCGGCACCGGGATCGTGCGCATCGACGCGAACGCCTCCGCTGGCCGCATCCGTCGCGCCGCAAAGGGACGCAACGCCGTGCTGGTGAAAAACTACGGCGGATTCTGCTTCGCCGTGGGCGGGGACGACGCGGAAGCGGCCCGCTATTTGCTGGAGAAGGAGTGCAAGGCGCGTCTCAACGCGCGCGCGTACGGCGGTGCAAGCGTGCTTTCGCGCCGTGACCGAACGTTCATGCGGAACAATTTCCTGACGAATTATTCTAAGCTGAAATAGACGGCAAAAATCAGGCATAAGCCGTCCGGAACGAAGGTTCCGGACGGCTTTTCTGCGTCGAAACACGGCTGCTTTGCCTGCGCGTGCTTGCCGGGATTGGGGCGGGTTGTTAATAGA
>Ga0116152_10002811_pt1 | contig 14132 bp, 14 predicted proteins | sample AD_UKC119_MetaG_FD_89894 | JGI IMG/M metagenome (GOLD analysis project Ga0116152, IMG submission 89894) | Active sludge microbial communities of municipal wastewater-treating anaerobic digesters from Hong Kong - AD_UKC119_MetaG | ecosystem: Engineered > Bioreactor > Anaerobic > Digestate...
ATAAATGTTTCCATTCCTTCATTTTTTTTATCCTCCTTCATGGCAAAGAAACATAAATCTTATTATAACCACACTTATTTCAGTTTTCTACATTAAAACGGAATTCCAAATAAAAACTAACGTATAATTAATAATGAAGAAGATATGATTTTACATTCAGCAGTTTTATGTTATAATAATATAGGATTTTTAGTGCTTGGAGATTTTAATCATGGAAAAACCACATTATGTTTAGAGGCAAGTAAATTTAATTTTAAAATATTATCAGCAGATCAATCAATTATACAAATAAAGAATAATCATATATTTTTAACAAATGGTTCTAAGTATCTGCGCGTACGTGGCGAAGATGATTTAATAATAAATGAGGCTTTTGGTGATATTGAAATAAAATATATTTTAAATTTGATTGGATTATGTGAATATGGAAAAGCAACTTTTGAATTGATAACTGATTATAATTATAAGATTAAAACTTTATTTAAATATCTTACATGGCATTCTGATATTCCACTTTTTACAGATAATTCATTATTAAATGTGGATAGAGTTTTAATAAAAGAGTGGTTAGGTAAAATTAACATTCCCGTATACAATGTTAGAGGTAATAATATTGAAATAATAAATATAATGAAGGAGCTGAAATAATGATTGAAGAAACAGTGTTTAGCAATAAAACATTAATAAAAATAGTAAAAGAAAAATACAATATTGTTGTTAATGATATAAAAAAATTAGATAGAGGTAGTGCTAATATTTTTTCTTTGAATAATAGTACATATATATTAAAAGAATTTCAATCTAAATACTCTGCTGATGAAATAAAAAAAGAAATTGCTGTTATTAATCATTTAAAAAAGGATAAACAATTAGTACCTGAATATATTGCAACTCAAACAGGAAAGTATAGTTTTAAATACAAAAAGAAAATAATAATTCTTCAGAAGTTTATTAATGGATATACTATAGACTCAAATAATGGAGACTATGAACAAATTATTGAATCTGCAAGAGAATTAGGTAAAATGATTAATTCATTAGAAAGATTAAATTATAAATTACCTTATAACGATGTGTCTTCATGGTATAAAATTGAAAAATTAAATAAAAGTATTGAAAAAAATAGAGAATTAATAAAAAATGTAACAGGAAAATATAAAGATAAAATTATAAAAGATTTGGATGACAAAATTTCTATGTTAGAATATGTGAGAGATAATTTGAATTTTAATGAAATGAAGAACTTAACTATAAAAAATACTCATGGAGATTATAGTGTATTACAATTCATTTATTTTAATAGTAAAATTAAATCGGTTATTGATTTTGTATCAGCTTGTAAAATGCCAATTGTATGGGAAGTAATAAGATCTTATAGTTACATTGATATTAATGCTAAAGATGGAAAAATTGACATTGAAAATTTGGTGAATTATGTTAAAGAGTTTATGAAATACGTAAAGTTAAACAAATATGATATAAAATATATGCCATATTTATATTTAATTCAATTATTGAATAGTGATTATGGGTATAAGCAATATATTGCGGACAATTCTAAACAAAGTTTATTAGAATTTGCTTTTTTTAGAACTAATTTATGTAAACATTTATTTGAAAATGCAGAATTAATTGCAAATGAGTTAGAAAAATATATAGTAGCTAATATTGATGAAAATTAGTATTAGATATTTAGATTAGGGGGAAATAATGAATAATATTTTTGAAGAAGAAAAAGCATATTTAGATTATGCAAAAAGAAGATTAGAAACAGAAAAAGAGTATTGCAAAAAAGAAATGAGAGAAATTCCTCGAAGATACACCAATGTGTTACAAGGTGATTCATTTCTTGTTGAAGGTTTAATGTCAACACAAGCAACTAAATTAAGAAAGTTAGAGTTATCTGAAAAAAGTCCATATTTTGGAAGAATTGATTTTCTTTCAGACGGAAGTAATGAAGTTGCTAAAATATATATTGGGAAAACTAATATAAGTGGAGATAACAACGAACAAGTAACTATAGATTGGCGAACTCCCATATGTAGTTTGTATTATGATAGTGATTTAGGAACAGTTAGTTATGAAGCTCCAGCCGGGACCATAACCGGTGATTTAAAATTAAAAAGACAAATAATAATTCAAGATGGTGAATTGGTAGATGTTTTAGATACAAGTTTAGTAAGTAATGATGAATTGTTACAACCATATTTAAGTGTAAATGCAGATAATAAAATGAAAACCATTATTGCTTCAATACAAAAAGAACAAAATCAAATAATAAGAAAACCTATTTCTGAAAACATTGTGGTACAAGGTGTTGCTGGTTCTGGTAAAACATCAGTTGCCTTACATAGAATTGCATATCTAGTTTATAATTTAGGAGAACAAATTAAATCAAATCAATTTTTGGTAATTGGGCCAAATAAATATTTTTTAAAATATATATCTTCTATTTTACCAGAATTGGAAACAGAACCAGTTGATCAACTAACATATATGGATTTAGCAATAGAATCTTTAAAAGAAAAATTAACTTTAGAAGATCAAAATATTTTATTTAATCAAAAGAGTAGTCAAAATAACACTAAAAAAATACAATCATTTAAATCTTCACTAGAATATAAAACAGTTTTAGATAGATTTATGCAAGATTATTTATCAAGTGGAATTGTTTTAGCAGGATTTGCAATAGATGGAACTGAAATTTATAGTGCTGAAACAATAAAAAATATTTTATTTTCTGGAATTAATTCACGCCCAAATTTTGATACGACTTGTGCATATTTTGTAAATAGGTTCAAAGATAATATGGAGGATATTTATTCTAAAATAAATCGAAAATATAGAGCTATATACATGTCTTTACCAAAAGATGATCCTCAAAGACAAGAAGCTATTGCAAAAAGTGTAGAACTAAGTAAACTAGTAAAAGAAAAAGGTGTTAAATTAATTCACGAATATTTTAAAAAAATAAAATTAAGTTCGTTTAATATTTATAAATTATTTATTGCAAATATTGATCAATATCAGGCATCTTTATCAGAAAAAGAAATATTGGAATTACAAAAGGAATCTATATTACTATTAAAGAAAAAGAAAGTATCATTTGAAGATTTACCAGCATTAATGCATATAAATTATTTGATGAATGGTAAAAATACACAATATAAACATATAGTGATAGATGAAGCACAAGATTATGGAATGTTTCATTTTGATGTGTTAAGAGAAATATATCCCAATAGTACATTTTCAATTTATGGAGATTTAGCTCAGTCAATATACTCTTATAGGAGTATAAAAGATTGGGAAAGTGTTGTTTCTTATATATTTAACGGGAATTGTGAAATTTTAAATTTAAGCAAAAGTTATAGAACCACTATTGAAATAACGGAGAATGCTAATAAAATATTACAATACATGGAATTAGAACAAGCCAAACCAGTTATTAGACATGGAGGAAAAACAACTTTTACAGAATCATCAAAAGATGAAAATTACAAAATTTCTAAATTATTAGAATGGTTAGAAAAAGGCTATAAAACAATGGCAATTATTTGTAAAACAGACGTTGAAGCAAAAAAAGTATATGACTCTTTAAGTAAACAAGGCTTAAATGTAACTCAAATTACAGCAAAAATGAGGATTATAGTGGTGGAATATTTGTATTAACCAGTGCTTTATCAAAAGGATTAGAATTTGATGCGGTAATGATAAATGATGCTTCAAGTGATGTATATAAAACAGATGACGTTACTGATATGCACCTTTTATATGTGGCAAGTACAAGAGCTTTACACGAATTAGATATTCTTTATGGCAAGGAATTATGTCGGGTTTTTGAAAATGAACAAACCGAAAAAAAAACTTCAAACAATTCTAGAAAATTAGTTAAAAAAAATTAATTAATTTATATAATTATTTAATATTAAAAAATAAAATAGATAATAAAGTATATGTAGTTAATATTAATAATAATGAAAAGGGAAATAATATAATAGAAATACATTTAAGAGGAATAGAAAATAATTTGGAGTTAAATAAAGAAAAATAAGTGATTATTTTTCTTTTTTAATGTGTGCTAGGCATAGACATAGATCCACTATTAGAAAAAGACTTATTAGAAATAATAAGGAATGAATGTGATAAGTTTTTAAATGATTATGATCCAGAAACGATTATTAAAAAAGCTAATAATACGTATGATAATAATTCTAAAATTATAAATGATGAAATAGAAACAATAGAAAAAGGTTTATCTACCAACAGAAATATAATAGATAATTTGTATAAAAATAAGATAAGTAATGTATTATCACCAGAAGATTTTAAAAGAATGTATGAAGAATATTCTAAAGAAAATCAATCTTTATTAACAAGAAAAACTGATTTAGAGAAAAAAACAAATGATTTAAATAATGAGTTTTCTAAATTAGATTATGATAAATGTAAGCGGTTTGCAGATAGATTTATGGGAATGGATAAACCAACAAATAATGTAATAGGCAGATTAGTAAATAAAATTACAATAAGTGAAAATAAAGAAATAGAAATTTATTTTAATTTTAAAGAGTTTGTTTTCTTATAGCAATTATTTTTGTACTAAAAAAGTTCCCCTTAGGAGTTGTGACATTTAAAAAAATTCCCCAAAGAAAGTGTGGGAGGTGTGACTTTACCATTTCTAAGTTATGGAGGGTCAAGTCTTTTAGTTAGTATGGCATCTATTGGGATTATTTTAAACATAAGTTTTTCAAAATAAAAAGACCTTTTTGTTCTATAATCTTTAAAAAATATAATTAAACGAAATTTTTATAAAAGTGAAAATGTATAATTGACTTTAATATTTGTTAACTTTATAATATGTTTATTAGAAACTTTATGTGAGGAGAAGCAAAAAAATAGAGTGTTTTAGAAAATTTGCAAGATGAAAGAGAGTATAAATGGCTTGAATATGATAGAATTATAAGATATTTAAAAGACAGAAAAAAGAAAATTACATTTATTAGATATTAGAAGTAAAGAAAAGATAAGATAGAACAGAAAATATTAAAATGCAAGAAAAAATTAAATATGAAATTATTTAAGGAGGTAAAGGATGAATAATTTTGAATTGAACTTAAATCTTTATAGAAGTTTTTATTATGTGGCAAAGTATGGGGGCTTCACTAAGGCAAGTAATTTTGCTTGTATTTCACAATCATCATTAAGTCGTAATATAGCAAATTTAGAAGAAATATTAAATCAAAAATTATTTGAAAGAAATATATCAGATGTATCTTTAACTAAAGATGGTAGGGAATTGTATTTGAAATTAGTAGAAATAATTAATATATTAAGTGAAAGGATAGATACAAAAGAACTAAATGTTGGTTGTTTAAGATTTATTGCAGATAACTATTTAGATACAACAATTTCAAAATTTAAAAAATGTTTTGAAAATATTAAAATCAATTTTAATTTTGATAATACAACTGAATTGTATCAATTGTTAAAAAAAGATGAATTAGATTTGTTAATCTGCAGATATCCACTATTTTATAAATTTGAAAGTCATATTTTAGTAGAAAAAATTCTTGATGTTGAAAATGTATTTGTGTGTTCAAAACAATTTTATCAAAAAGAAAAAGAAAAAATGTTAAAAAATGAATATATATATCCATTAATTTTGCCAGATAGTTCAGAAAAAAGAAGAAAAGTAGAGCAATATTTAATTGATAATAATATTAATTATAGAATTGAAATGGAATTACCAAGTTCTAATTTATTAAAAAAATTAATTCTAAACGATTTAGGAATAGGATATATAAATAAAAAATTTGTAGAAAACGAACTTGAAGATGATACTATGATAGAATTAAATATTTTTAAAAATATTCCTAATGATAATATTACTATTATATATAATTCAAAAAACAATAATAATGTTATGAAAGAATTTATTGATATTTTAAAGAATACTATTCAAAAATAGAATAGTTATTATTTGAAATAGATATAAATGAATGATTGATTTTTATGTTATCATATTACTCAAGGAAGTGATAGTATGTTTAATTTAAACCAAAATATAATTCAAAAAACAATTTTTTTACATCTTATCACTATTAGAGGCAACGAACAATAATGTTTTCGTTGCCTCTTTTTTTGGAGGAAATGATATGTTAGATTATTTTAAGTCAATAGCAAAACAATATGGTTTGTCTTTAGAAAATGTGTTATCTATTGCTCTAAATAGATATGGAGTTTTAATCAAAGATACAGATGAAAACAGATTACGATTTAATTTGAATTTATTAAATTCAGATGTTAGTACCTATTTTGCAGTTTGTGTAAATACTTTTAAAAAGTCTCCTTTTTCCCTAAAAGATAATATATTATTTTTAGAAAATGAACCTATAGGAAAGGTATATGGAGTTGAAAAAGACACTTGTTTATCTACTTATTTTAGAAATGATAAAAAAGTAATTACTTTTAATTCAAATGCTAGAAGTAAATGCAGTGGTTGTAAATTTTGTGGAACTTATAGTTTAACTGATGAGGATTCAATAGATTTTTCAAAAAAAGAAAACATTATAACTTATTTTGATACCCTTTTAAAGGATAATAATATTTCTAGTATGAAAGATATAGAAAATGTAACAATATGTACTGGTTGTTTTGAATCAGAAGACGATCTTATTACTCATCTATTAATGGTTAATGAAGCTTTTAGAAGTATGAATTTCAATGGTAGTTTAAATTATATCGGTTCACAGTTAAGAGATTATGGAAAAATTGCAATGTTATCTAGAAATATTAATAATTTTGGGATCTATTTAACAATGGAGAAATTTTTAGACAGAGAAAAGTTTATGCGACCTGAAAAAGCAAATTTAACATTGGCAAAAGCAAGAGAATTATTAGACTATTGCTCATCTTTGGGATTAACAACAACATTTTTATATATTTTAGGTTTAGAAGATTTAGAAACTATAAAAAAATATTTTACTTATTTCAAGGATAGTATTAATAAGTTCCCAATAGTACAAGTTTTTCAAAATTATACAGAAATGCAAGAATTATATAGATGTGAAGAGGCAAAAGACATTGAGTATTATATTAAGGCAAGAAAATGTATTGATGAGATTTTTAGTCAATATAGTTTTAACCCTAAAATATGGGAATGTTTTAGAAGTCTTTATTTTGAATCTGAAGATAAAGAAAGAGGGTTTGTTAAATGCAAGAAGAAAAAATAATAAAAAAATATTTTAATGTAGTTAATCAAATTGTTTTGAGTCAAATGTATTTAAAAGAATTTCATACTTCAGAAGATATTTCACTTAGTGACTTAAAAAAACATAATCCAGGACATTTAGGAACAAGTTTATCTCTTAATTTCATTTTAGCTAATTTATATTATTTTATTAACAAAAATAAATTAAATAGTCAAGTTGTTATAGGAACTGGACATAGTGGAGTTTCGTTACTTGCAAATCAATGGTTAAATGGAACACTAGAAAAATATAATAAAAGATATACAAGAACTAAAAATGGCTTGAATAATTTAATATCCGATTTTGGCAGTATTATTCGATCTGAAATTAATCCTCAATATCCCGAAACAATTTATGATGGAGGAGAATTAGGATATTCATTAGGAGTTGCATATGGTTATGCAATAAATACTGAAGTTGATATTATTCCATGTATTATTGGAGATGGTGAAGCTGAAACTGGAACATTAAGTTCTGCTTGGCAATTAGGAAGATTATTGAATACTGAGAGTAAAGTTTTACCAATAATTAATTTGAATGGTTTGAAAATGGGTTCTCAATCATTTTTATCAATATTAAGTGATGAAGAATTAATAAAATATTTTACATCTTTGGGTTATGATATTCAAATTGTTGATGGTATAGAAAAAAATATTGAAACAACAATTAATGAAATGCAAGAAAGTTTAAATAAAATAATAAATTCTTCGCATCCTCTAATAGTTTTTAAATCAAGTAAAGGTTTTACCTTACCTATCGTAGATAATATAGATTTTAGAAATCAGACATCTGTTCATAAAAACCCATTACAAAATTATGATGATTTAGAAAAAATGGATATAATTAGAACGTTTTTAAAAGAATATGAATCTTTATTATTTGATGAAGATGATAGTATATTATCAATGTTTGATTATTTTAAAATAGAATCTCCAAAAAGGAAAGTAAAAGAAGTAAAAATAGATTTTGAAAAAGGAAATGAATACCAAGATAATATTGCAAAATTGGAAAGCTACTTATTACTATTTTTAAAAGAAAACAACGGATTAATATTCTCTCCTGATGAAATTTATTCTAATAAATTAGGAAAAGTTGCACCATATACAATAGAGATATTGAATGAAAATTTATTACAAGCGCTTTATCAAGGATACATTCAAGCAGGAAATAGTGGATTTTATATTTCTTATGAAAGTTTTATGCCAATAATCAGTAGTATGATTTCACAATACTATAAATATTTGCAACAGAAAAAACAAATAGATAGAAGTGAAACAAATAATTCTTTAAATTACATTTTAACTTCAACTTGTTGGGAAAATACATATTCCCATCAAAATCCTGAATTTGTTAATGCTTTATTACAAAGATGTGATGATTTTTATACAATACTATATCCTAAAGACGGAAACAATTTGTTGAAATGTATAGAATATGTAGTTGGTACAAAGGATCATATAAATATTATTACAACTTCAAAAAGACATAGTAAACAATATCAAACATATAATGATGCAAATATTACCATTGATACAGTTGTAGAATGTGAAAATCCTGAAATGATTTTATGTGTAACTGGTGATTATATGCTTGATTTGGCATTAGAAGTGTATGAAGATTTATTGCAACAGCAAAAAAGAATAAAAATTGTATATGTTACTAACCCTAAAATTTTAGATGTTAATAGTAAAAATGCTTTATCTTCAGATGAATTTAAATCATATTTTAATGCTAGTGTTCCTGTGATTTATTTGTTTGCTGGATATCCAAGTATTATCAAATCATTATTATTTGATAGGAATATAAAATGTAAAATAAGAGGGTATAATGATCAAATTTCAATATTTGGAAATTTAGAAAATAATTTAAGAGCAAATGAAATATCAAAAAGTGATATAATAGAATTGTATAATCCAACTGGTATATCAAAAAAATTAAGGAGGTAGCAATGAACAATTACGAGTTTTGGGAACAATATTTAGATAAGGTTAAATCAGAAATTTTAAAATTATGTAGGAAAAAAAATGAATTGCATATTGATTTACATATTCATTCGGATCATAGTTCTGATGGTAAACAAAATATTAAACAAATAATTGAAAGCACTAGAGAAAAAGGTTTTGATATTATTGCAATAACAGATCACGATTCGTTAGAAGCGTATGAAGAATTATATGATTATGTGAAAAATGGAATTACCACTCCAATTATAATTCCTGGAATAGAATTTACACTAGATAATATGGAATATGGTAATCAATGCCATTTGCTACAATTATTTGTGAATCCAAAAGACAAAATAATTAAAAAAGATGTTTTAGTAAATTATCATGCTATGTTTAATAGAAGTAAAATTCAATTTGATCGTTTAAATGACAATAAAGCAGTAAATGAAATATTGAAAAATTATAAAATAAGTATATCATTATCTGAATACAATAATTATTTAATATCAAATCAATTAGCACCAGAATATGATACACTTTGCTTTTATTTAATTGATAAATTTAAAAGTAAAAATGTAACTACATTTAAAGTGCTTGAATTATTAGAAAAATATAATGAAGAAGATTGTTATGCTGATAGAAAAGAATTTAAGAGAAAAAGATATAATCAATTAAGGGAAAAATATGAAATTACAACTATAAATGAATATAATTCTAGATTTTTGTTGTCAATGTTAGCTGTTAGAGAAGTTGATGATGATTGGTGGGAAAAACCAAGTTGTGGTAGTTTGTCAGTTAATTCCTATGGTCAACTTAAAATTGATGAATTAAACGAAAAATATAATATATATTTTGCACATCCAACTGAAAAGAGTTTAAAAGTTGTAGATAAAATAATAAAAAGCAAAAAAAATATAGTTGGACTTGAACTTAATATTAGAAATAAATATGAAAATATTGATAATTTTTATGAAATATTGAACGCCAACAAATTATTAAAAATAATTGGTTCGGATAGTCACGATAATAGTTTGCAATTTTATGAAGATATGGATTTTTATAAAATTAAATCTAGTGACTTTAAAAAAATAGTTAATATCAAGTAATAGCGAGAGGGGGAATTGTTGTTATGAATAAAATAGATTTGCATATTCACACTAATTTATCTGACGGATTATTAAGTCCTGAGGATGTTGTAAAATCAGCGGTTCGTGAAGGTTGTAAAATGATTTCAATAACAGATCACGAATTATTAAACGATTATTCTGATTTAGAATCTAAATATGAAATAAAAATAGTGTCAGGAATAGAGTTTAATACTTCAATTACTAATCTACATCTTTTGGGATATGGAATGAGTGATTTACAAGGTATAACTGATGAAATGACTAGATTAAGATTACATAATGAAAAAGTATGTTATGAAGTAATACAAAGGTTAAAAGAAGATGGATTTGATATATCAGTTGATGAAATATTAAATTATCTAGAAAGTATAAAATTAAGTAGTGAAATTTTAGATAAGAGAAAAATTGTAAAATACTTAATGTTTAAAGGTTATTCAGACAGTATTATAGGAACATATAATACATTAATTGGAGCAAATCAAAAATATTATGTGCCTAATAAAAAAATAAGTCCACAGGATATTATAGAATTAGTAAAACAATGTAACGGAATAACGATATTGGCTCATCCTACTACTTTAAATCTTTGTTATGATGATTTGGTAGAAGAAATACAAAGATTGCAAAAAAGTGGCTTGTCAGGTATTGAAATAATAAATGGAAAAATAAAAAATGAGATTTTTTATAAATATCAAAAAATAGCAAGAGAATTAGGAATGTTAGAAACTGTTGGATCGGATTTCCATCAACCAGACATTGATAGAATTGGAATAGAGGTGGATGATAATATCTATGAAAATATTGAACGAAAATTAAGATTAATAAAAAAATAAATTAAATATATGGTATAATAATAAATATAAAAAAAGGAGGAAAATAAAAATGGCATTACAAAGAGGTATTGTTGAATTAGAAGATTATAATTCTAATTGGAAAGAAGATTATGAAAGGGAAGAAAAGATATTAAAAGAGGTATTAAAAGATAGAATAATAGAAATACATCATATAGGTAGTACATCAATAGTTGGATTAAAAGCAAAACCTGTTATTGACATTTTAATAGTAATTAATAGTCTTGAAGAAATAACTGAAATTGAAAATCTATTAAAAGACTATGATTATTCTAACAGAGGACAACAAGGAGTAAATGATAGATATTTTTTTGCAAAAGGTCCAGAAGATGCAAGAAGTCACTATATCCATTTTACAGAACCTAAAAGCAATACATATTTTAACCAAGTATATTTTAAAAGGTATCTAATAGAACATCCCGATTATATTAAAAAGTATTGTGATTTAAAACAAGAATTAGCAGAAAAGTATGCTGATGAAAGACCTAAATATACTCAAGGAAAAAATGAATTTATTACTAATGTAATAAACTTGGCAAAAGAGGAGTACAATGATTAAAGTTATATCTTTTGATATAGGAGGCACTTTAATAAATAATAATAAAAACTCATCTGAAGAAAAGTATGATATAGGAAGTTTAGCTGATGTAGTGGGACAACCATATGATTTAGTTAGAGTTGCATATAAAAATGTTTTTCAAAAGACTAAGGGAGATTTTCAATTTTTAGTAAATCTTTTTTGTCAAAAATTAAATATAACACTTACCAATGAAATTGTAGAATTTTTTCAAAATAAATTTACAAGTAATTCAGATGATAATGTTATTAAAAATAAAGATATAGAGATAATTAAATCTCTAAAGTCAATGGGTTATAAAGTTATTTTATTTTCAAATAGTTGTTGTTTGATAAAGAATAGAATAACTGAACAAGTAGCAAGTGTTGTTGATGGGATTTTTTATTCTTATGATATAGGTTATACAAAAAATGAAAAAGAAAGTTATAAATATATCGAACAACAATTAAATAATAATCCAAGTGAATTTTTACATATCGGAGATACATTAAGTAGTGATTATTTAATTCCAATAGAAAATGGATGGAATGCAGTTTATTATGGAAACGCAGATGATAAAAAAATAGCAAATATCAATAATTTGGAAGAAATTTTCAATTTATTAGAAAAAAATTTTAAGCAACTAGAGAAACATTTTTGAATTTTTAGAAAGAAAGTTTTAGTGAATTAAGGTTTAGGGGGTAAACAAATGAATAAAACAGAAATATTTTTATATGAACAAAACAGATTAAAAGAAGTAATAGAATTAATTAATAATTTAATAGAAAAAGCTCAAGAAAATTTTGATAAACAACAACATTTTATAATTGGCTTTAAAGAAGGACAAAGAGGCACACAATTTACAAGGCAAAATTTAATGTCCATGTATGCAACAGAAGTTTCTAATATGAAATCAGTTCTTTCAAGTCCATATTTTGGTATGTTTGAATTTCAAGATAAAAATGGAATAAATCCTATATATATAGGTAAAAGAGCTGTTTTAAATAGTGATAATAAAATTATAGCTTACGATTGGAGAAGTCCTATTTGTTCAATGTATTATGATTACGATATTGGTAAAGCCCAATATGAATATAAAGGACAAATAAACGAATGAGAAATAACAAATAAAAGGCATATCGTTATAAAAAATAGTGAATTGTTAAGCGTAGATGAACAAGATGTTTTATCCAATGATCAAATTTTACTTAAATATTTAAGTGAAAATGCAGATTCCAGATTAAAATCAATTATTGCAACTATACAAAGAGAACAAAATTTAATAATCAGAAGTCCTTTAAAAAATGATTATATTGTACAAGGAGTAGCAGGAAGTGGTAAAACTACTGTTGCATTACATAGAATTGCATATTTGTTATACAATGAAGCAAAAAACATTAATGAGTCTGAGTTCATGATATTAGGACCTAATAAATATTTTTTAAATTACATTTCGGAGTTATTACCTGATTTAGATATTAATAATGTTAGTCAGTGTACTTTTGATGAAATTGCCTTAAATGGAATTAAAGGAAAAATAAAGTTAGAAAGCAAAAATACTACTTTGCAGAATGTTTTATCTGCTAAAGCAAATCCTAACATAATAGAATATAAGTCATCATTAGAGTTTATAAAATTAATGGAAAGTTTCGTTGATATGTATGTTAAAAGTCATTTACAACAAGATATTGTTTATGAAGGTATTGTTTTATGCAAAGCTGATATTTTAGCAAGAATTTATGATACCACATTTACAACAAAGAAAAATTATGCAGAAAGAGCAAATGATTTTTACAAATTGTTAATAAAAAAAATAAAAGATGATTCTGACGAATTATGTCATTCTGTTTGGTTAAGATATAGAGAACAATTTTTATCTTTACCAAAAGATGACCCAAAAAGACAAGAAATTATAAATTCTGTAGGTGAAATACAAAAAGAAATCAAAAAAGGCTGTTCTTCACAAATAAAAGAATATTTTAAATTTTTAAAAGTTGATCCACTTATTTTATATAGATTATTTATAGAAAATCTCGATCAAATTAATATGGATTATCCAGTAGATATAAAAGAATTGCAAAATTACACTTTAAAGAAAATAACTAAAAAACAAGCTGGTGTTGAAGATTTATCCCCACTATTATTAATTACTCATTTAATGAATGGTGTAAGTAATTATCAGAATTTTTCTCATCTAGTTATAGACGAGGCACAAGATTTAAGTTTAGCACAATATTATGTATTGAAACAATTATTTTCTAAATCTAAATTTGATATATATGTTTATCTTATGATAATGTCTTAAGTGTTATCTTTAGAAAATGTCTCACTTATAATATAATATATCATCAAGGTGATATATATGAGAAAGGTTAAATTAAGAATGAATGAATTAGAAA
>Ga0116152_10002812_pt1 | contig 14130 bp, 9 predicted proteins | sample AD_UKC119_MetaG_FD_89894 | JGI IMG/M metagenome (GOLD analysis project Ga0116152, IMG submission 89894) | Active sludge microbial communities of municipal wastewater-treating anaerobic digesters from Hong Kong - AD_UKC119_MetaG | ecosystem: Engineered > Bioreactor > Anaerobic > Digestate...
AACACCTTTTGGTACATTCCTTCTGAAAAGCTTTTTCAGTGAGTCAATGCAGACTGAATCAGGTGAAGAAGTTTCGTCCCGCGAAATTAAAAGTATTCTCACCGATGTCATCGGCGCCGAAGACAAACGCAAACCACTGACCGATGACCGGCTTGCAAAAATCCTGAAAGAAAAAGGATACAATATTGCCCGGCGGACTGTAGCCAAATACCGCGAACAGCTTGATATTCCGGTTGCACGTTTACGTAAACAGATTTAATTAAAAAATGTGCGTTCGCACATTTTTTAATTTCCATATTACAGCTAAAATGAATAACCTCCCCAGACTTCTCTCCTGGCTATTACATCCAATCATACTTCCGGCATTATTTGCTGTGTTGGCGCTAAACGGAGATTATTACCTCAACAATATGCTGCGTCCTGAAGCTGTCAGGATAATTATTCTGGTTGTTTTGATCTTTACGCTGGTCATTCCGGCTCTGATTTTTGTCGCATCGCGCTATCTGGGCGTTATTGAGTCGCTTGAAATGGAAATAAAACAGGAACGCATTTTTGCAGTCACTGTCATTGGAATTTCTGCATGGTTTTGCTGGTGGATATTGTCCAATTACGAACTTCCTGCATACTACACCGATTTTCTGCTGCTGATTTTTTCTGCTTCTGCCTTTGGACTTATTGTTTCTTTTTTCAAAAAATTCAGTCTGCATATTTTTGGTTGGAGTGTGATAGTTGCGGCCATTGCCTGGTATATTTTTTCATGGCAGTGTTTCAGTGTTCTGTATCTTGCCCTGGCCGTTGTTTTAACGGGTGTTGTTGCTTGGTCGCGCCTGAAGCTGAATGCACACACGCCTGGTGAAATCTATCTCGGCTTCGGGCTCGGGCTGCTGCCGGTGGTGGTGTTGGTGATTCTGTAAATTTATTTTGATTCTTATATTTTCATATAATTGAGCAGTCTGTTTTGAAAACAAACTTGCTCTGTGAATATCTGAGAATCAACAGAAGAAGTTTGAAGTTCCCGGGCAAGCCAGAACCAGCTTCGAAAAAGCAAAGCTTGCGCGCCGCGCAACGTTGTACGTTGACCCAGGATCTCATTTTATACCGCACTGCAGGAGCGACTTTCAATGGCTACCGGAACAGAATGAATATTACACCTTCACGCCCGTCGCATACGGCGCTGCATCGAGGCCTGCGAACAATCCCTTCTGATATCTGAAATAGCCGGCCATGGCTATCATGGCGGCATTGTCGGTGGTGTACGATAATTTCGGAATATGAAGATCCAGTTTGTGTTTGTCCGCCAGTTGCCGCATGGCCGCTCTGAGTACCGAGTTGGCCGATACGCCACCGGCCAGCGCCAGCGTTCTGATGCCGGTTCCATTCACTGCTTTTTCTGTTTTGTCAACCAGAATATCAATGATGGTTTTCTGAATCGATGCGCACAGATCGGCTGTGTTTTTTTCAATAAACTGTTCGTCTTTTTTCAGCTCATCGCGCAAAAAATACAGGATGGATGTTTTTAATCCCGAAAAGCTGAAATTCAGATCCGCGATGCGTGGCTTTGCAAACCGAAAAGCGGATGGATTGCCCGATTGAGCCAGTTTGTCAATCACCGGACCCCCGGGATAGGGAAGACTCATGATTTTGGCTGCCTTGTCGAAAGTCTCTCCTGCAGCGTCGTCGATGGTATTGCCGATAATTTCTCTCTCAAGCGGATTTCGTACAATGGCAATCTGGGTATGGCCACCTGAAACAATCAGACAAAGAAATGGAAACTCAGGCATAGAGCGGGTTTCGCCTGGTACCCGCAGGAAGTTGGCCATGATATGTGCATGCATGTGATCGACGTCAATAAGCGGGATTCCGAGCGCCCAGGCAAATGCCTTGGCAAAACTCACGCCTACCATCAGCGATCCGGGCAAACCCGGACCTCTTGTAAAAGCGACTGCAGAAAGCTGTTTTTTGTCTATATTTGCATGACTTATGGCGGCTTCGACTACAGGAATAATGTTTTGCTGGTGTGCACGCGATGCAAGCTCGGGTACAACGCCCCCGAAGCGTTCATGTACTTTTTGCGATGCAATCTCGTTACTCAGCAGAAAGTTGTTCTGCAGCACTGCCGCCGAAGTGTCGTCGCACGATGATTCTATGCCAAGTATGTAAGTATGCATTTTTGAATGAGCAAAATTAGCAAAAAAACCGGACGTATTCTGTTGATCATCTATGTGGTGGTCTTCTGTTTGCCGGCTGCTGTTTTTGCTTTGCTGCGCACACCTCTCATTCAGCAATATATTGCTAACCGTCTTTCTGAATACTTGTCAGAAGAGCTGCATACAAAAGTTGAAATTGGAACGGTTGATATTACTTTTCCGGTTGACATTACCTTATGCAATCTGTATATCGAAGACCAGCACGGGCACCCGTTGCTTGCCGCGAAAGAACTTTTGGTTGCCCCGGAAAACCTTGCATCCGGTTTTTCAAAACTGCAGTTTGAAAAGCTTTTGCTGAATGAAGCCAGAATCCGCATGGTGCGTTATCCCGATGAAGATAAAACGAACCTGCAGTTTATACTGGATTATTTTGCCGGTGAGGAAAAAGATACAAGCACGAAAAAAACCGAATCGCCGCCAGTCAGTGTTGGCATGCTGGAACTCCGCAACTGCAGTTTCTTCTGGCAGGATATGCGCAAAGACACTTCTGCAAAAAACAATATTGATTTCAATAATCTGTATCTGACAAATCTTAACCTGATCGGTCAGAATCTGTATCAATGCGATACATTGACGAGCATTGACCTGAAGCATCTGGCCATGCAGGATCGTTCAGGATTTACCTTGTGGCATTTGTCTTCTCAGGTTTCCATGCGGAAGAACAGTATTACGGCGCAGAAATTACGTTTTCTGACAAACAGCAGCAATCTCGATCTGGACCTGGTTTTCCGATATGATTCCATTTCAGCGTTCAGCGATTTTGTAAACAAAGTGTCACTGGATGCTGATTTCCGGAACTCGAGGGTTGGCTTTGATGATATTGCCCGCTTTGTTCCGGCCATGAATGGCATGCGCAGCGTTGTAAATCTTAATGGTCATGCTGGTGGTACCATTGCCGATCTCGAAACCGGGCAAATGAAACTGGGCTTTGGTAAAAGCTCTCACATGTATTTCAATCTAAAGTTGATAGGTCTGCCTGATATTAATAATGCGGAGGTTCATTTCGATCTGGTTAATGCTGATTTAAAATTGGCCGATATTGATGCATTTGTCCTTCCGGGAGGCAACACATTGAAACTGGCTTCTGTAGCTCGATCTGTCAATCAAGCCAATTTATCTGCTCAGATTGATGGAAAGTTGAATGACTTTAGTGCAAATATTGTGGCCAAAACCAATTCCGGATTTGTTAAAGCTGATATTCAATCACAGGGCGAATTTCCTAATCCTTCTTATAGCGGCAATATTGTTGTCGAAAATTTCGATCTGAAGACATTTGCAGGTGAATCTGTGCCAGTGGGTGCACTGACTGCTTCGGTGGATTTTTCGGGATCGGGAACGAGTGCAACCCGTTATTTTATTGAAGGCGGTGCAGAAATTCTTTCTCTTGAATATAACAATTATTTGTATTCGGATATCAGTGTAAATGGGTCTGTTAAACCTGGAATTTTTGAAGGACAGCTCCTTGCCAGTGATCCAAACCTGTCTCTTGATTTTGATGGAATGATTGATTTTTCAGAAAAAATTCCGGTATTTGATTTTATTGCTCAGGTTGAAAACATTGATTTGTCGGCCCTTCATCTTGCCCGCAATGATAGTCTTGCCGGTTTTTCTGGTTTTATCGATATTAATGTGATAGGAAATCATCCGGATAATATGTTGGGCCGTCTTGTACTCAATGATTTCAGCTATTATGAGGGCCCGAATGAAATTGATATGAATTCACTTTCGTTGAAACTGGAGAAAACCGATTCTGTTAATAAAGTTATCGAACTCAGGAGTGATCTGGTTAATGGTAATATTAAAGGTCAGTTTGTTTTTTCCGAAATCGATGATGCATTCAACAAGTATCTTTCAAATTATATCCCGGCTTATATTGTGCCTGACAGTAGTGCAAAAAAACTCAGCAATCAGGCCTTTGAATTTGAATTTACTTTCAGGGACGTTCAACCTGTCCTTGATATTTTTGCGAAAGGAATTCAAATAAGCGAAAACACCAGTTTGCATGGAAATTTCAATCTGGAAGAGAATTTCCTAAACACCCAGATTGCTTCCAATTATCTCAAATCAGGCGCCATCAGCTCGGTTAATCCGGTTGTGATTGCTCAGACTTTTGGGAAAAATATTTATGTAACGGTTCAGGCCGATAACCTGACATATAATGATAGTCTTGAACTTGGTAATCTGGTGGCCAATACAGTTACGGTGAATGATAAATCTGATTTTTCCATCAACTGGAGAAATGATAACAGCACAAAAGCATATTCCGGCGATCTGAGCGGTAATGTTTTGTTCCGTAAAGGAATGCCGGTGCTTATTCAGTTTGACGAAAGCGACCTGACACTGAATGACTCGCTGTATCACATTGCTGAGAATGGAAAAATTGAAATAGATACGGGCTACCTTCGTATTCATGAATTTGCACTGTATTCCAAATCACAGAAATTGATGATAGATGGCCGCATTTCCAAAGACCCCTACGATGTTGTTCAGGTCTCGTTTGAGAATGTATTGCTTGATGATTTTGACGATCTGACCCATAGTTCGAATATTGATTTGGATGGGAAAGTAAATGGTTATGTGCTTTTGAGCAACTTATATGATGTGCCTGATTACAGAGCTGATGTTACGGTGCAGAAGCTTAGTGTCAACAAGAATTTTGTCGGCGATGCCTTACTTAAAAGTGCGTGGGATCCCTTGCGAAAAGCTGTGTACAGCGAAGCTTCCATTGTTTATACCGGAAATGTCGGACAAAATGTCCCACTTGAAATTAAGGGTTTTTTCAACCCGCGTGACAAAGAAAACATGCTCGACCTTGTTGTTAAACTCGATCGGTTTAATTTAAAACTTGTGCAACCATATCTGAAATCCTTTTGCAGCAGGGTAGAGGGATCCTGCGATGGTCTTGTTCTGGTTAAAGGAAATATTGATAAGCCAGATGTAAGTGGCGAAGTCGTTTTCCGCAGAACCAGCGTGCTGGTCGATTATCTGAATATATTTTACTCGTTTGCCGATACATTGAAAATAAATAACAGTGAATTTGCGTTGCGCGACATCACTGTGTTCGATACTAAAGGAAACAAGGCCACAGGTAATATTCTTGCCACGCATGATTATTTTAAAAATTTCTATCTCGACATTAATCTCCGGCCTGAAAAAATGCAGTTCTTAAATACAACGGCCAAGGATAATGATTATTTTTATGGAACGGCCTATGCTTCGGGTGTTGTGAAAATTCACGGCCCTTTCAATCAGATTGCCATTGAAGTGGTGGCAAAATCTGAACCTGGCTCCGTGCTTTATATTCCGATTACATCATCGACCGAGGTTTATGAAAATGATTTTATCACTTTTGTTTCCAACAAAAATGATTCAAGCGTAGTGCAGAAAGATGTCAAGATTCGTGATTCTGGGGTTAGTCTGATGTTTGATATTGATGTAACTCCCGATGCAGAGGTGCAGATTGTGTTCGATCCAAAAATCGGTGACGTGATGAAAGGCCGTGGTGAAGGCCGTTTGCGCATGACTATTGACCGTTCCGGGGAATTTCTGATGTTTGGAAATCTTGAGATTGAAAAAGGTGATTATTTATTTACTCTGGAAAATGTTATCAATAAGAAATTTTTGGTTGATCGGGGCGGTGTGATTACGTGGAACGGCGATCCGTATGCAGGAAAAATGGATCTGTATGCCCGATATTCCATTAAAACTTCGCTCTATGAGCTGGTTTCTGTTGCCGATGAATCTGAGCTGTATAAAAACAAAGTTCCTGTAAGTTGTCTCATGCACCTGACAGGTGACTTGCTGAGCCCCGATATTTCCTTCGATCTCGATTTGCCGGAATCGGATGAGAATACAAAAAATCTTGTCAGAACTGTGATTGGTAATGCAGAGGAAATGAATCGTCAGGTGTTTGCATTGCTTATCCTTAATTCATTTATTCCGACAGAGCGCAACACGTTCAACAGCCCTATCAGTCAGGGACTCGGCAATACATCCATTGAGCTTATTTCAAATCAGTTTGGCAACTGGTTGTCGCAGATCAGCAATGATTTCGATGTTGGTTTCAGTTACAATCAGGGCGACCAGGTGACTTCGTCGCAGGTCGAAATCGCGCTCAGTACGCAGATTCTGAATGATCGCATTGTTTTGGAAACCAATCTTGAAATTGGCGGGAATCAGCTTGGATCGCCCGATAATCAGCAAGCATCAAACATAGCTGGTGATGTTAGTATTGAATATAAAATTTCGGAAGACGGTAAAATCCGGATCAAGGCCTTTAATCGTTCCAATACGGTGGATGTGGTTGCTAACAATGCTCCTTACACACAAGGGGTTGCCATTTTTTACAGAAAGGATTTTGATAAGTTCAGGGAGCTTTGGGAAAGAAAGAAAAAAACAAAAATCAATAAATGATGAAAACAATCACATTTCTGGTTTTTATTGCCGCAATTGCTATTGCCGGTAATGCACAGGATACGGTTTTTACTGTTCGTGTTTTTGAAAAGAAAAATCTGGTTGAACGCAGATCATACGGTATTCATGGAAATCTCCTTGCAAAGGAAACGTGTCTGAGTAACGATCCTTTATTGTGGTTTCGTGAATTTATGATTTATGATAAGGGTAAACTTATTCGTTCAGGACATTATATCAATGAGTCGGATGTAACAGATTACTCATATTCATACAACGATAAAGGAAAGCTTGAGAAAAAACGGGAATCACAAAAGGGCATTGTGTCGGGTGAAACGTTTTATAAATACAATGAAAAAGGATGGCTTGTTGAAGAAGAAGCTTATCACGGAAAACGAAAAAAAATTGTAACTGTTTATGAATACACCCCGGAAGGGTTGGTGAAAAAGCGGCTGGAAAATATTTCTGATAGCAATCAGATAATGATTCTGTCGGAATTATATTTTTACAATACGGATGGAAAAATGTTGAGGGTGGTAGGACTGAATGGCGAAGACACCATTTCAGATATTCGTTATACTTACGATAAGTTTGGTTTTAAACTCCGTCAGGATGTTATTTCTCATGGTGATACAACGCTTACCGTGAAATGGAAATATGGTCGCAATGGCTCCCGGCCTGTGCTCGAACAGCATTGGGCTGACGGTTATGTGGTCCGGGAAACAAAAAATTTCTTTACTTCAAAAGGAAGAATTAAAAAAGAAGTGATTGTTGAATACCGCATTTACAGCGGAAAAATGAAACCCGAAAAAACAATCCGTAAATACAGATACTTTTGGAATGCGTGATGATTATTTGAACCGGCAGATTATTGAAAGGGTGTTGTCCAGTGTTCGTGCGTTGTTCCCGATGGACGGAAGCGGACATGGCTTCGATCATGTTTTGCGTGTTTATCATATGGCAACAAGGATTGCGGAAGAAGAAGGTTGTGATGTTTTTATTGTATCTCTGGCGGCTTTGTTGCACGATGTTGGAGATCATAAACTTACCGCAGACGGAAACGAAAATCACAGAAATGCAATTTTTGCATTGTTGAACGAAACAGGTGTTACTGATGATCAGACTCATCAGATTATTGATATTGTTGAGAAAGTTTCATTTAAGGGGAATGGGGTTGATGACGCTCCGATGTCTGCAGAAGGTTGCTGCGTGCGCGACGCAGACCGGCTCGATGCCATGGGAAGTATTGGAATTGCACGTGCATTTGCGTATGGAGCCCTTAAAGGCAGGCCAATGTTTGATGATGGCCAGAAACCTGCATTGCACGAAAACTTCAGTGATTATAAAAACAGTAAATCCCATACGATAAATCACTTTTATGAAAAGCTGCTGTTGTTGAAAGATCGTATGGAAACTGATGCCGGAAAACGACTGGCCCAAGGACGTCATGCCATGCTCGAAGCTTTTCTTTCCGAATTTCTGCTCGAATGGAAAGCTCAAAAATAAAGACTTGCGTATTTTGCTATGTTATGTAAAGAACTTCCTTTTTTAACAAATTAACTTTGTTTTTCTTGCAGATAGAAAAGTAATTTCTATATTTGTAATCATGAATCGCCACAATATATTTTTGTCTTTGGGGTCGAATGAAGGAAATCGTGAATGGCTGCTGCAGCAGGCCATTGATATGATTCGTTCCTATATTGGCGAAGTCGTTCGTGTAAGCAACATCTATGAGGGAGAACCGATTGGTTTTAAATCCGAAAAACAGTTTTTGAATCTTTGTCTTGAAATGAAGGCCGAAGGCAGTCCACATCAATTATTGCTCAAACTTGAAGCCATCGAGGTTAAACTTGGACGCCTGAAACCCAGCATTTTTTCTGAATATACCGACCGGACCATCGATCTTGACATTGTTTTTTTCGACGATTTGGTTGTAAACACGGAGGAGTTAACGATTCCTCATCCTAAAATGCATTTACGACGCTTCGTCCTGGAACCGCTTGCAGAGCTGTGTCCGGACTTTATTCACCCAGTGTTAAAAAAAACTGTCAAGGTTTTACTTGGTGAATGTCCCGATGAATCAAAACTTACTGTAACTTTGAAACGCTAACGCGTTGTCATGAAATTTCCATATCATTTTATTACTGTTGAGGGTTGTATCGGTGCCGGTAAAACATCGCTGTCCACGCGGTTGGCGGCCGATTTCAATGGTAAGTTGATTGTTGAGCAATTTGAGGAAAATGATTTTCTTCCAAAATTTTATAAAAATCCGGAGCGCTATGCTTTTCCGCTCGAATTGTCGTTTCTGGCTGCCAGATTCAAGCAGTTTAAAGACAATGTGCTTAATGCTGATATTTTTTATGATTATCTGATTTCAGATTATATTTTCCCGAAATCTCTTATATTTTCAAGAAAAACTCTGCAGGACGATGAATACAGATTGTATAAAAATCTTTTTCAGATCATCGATAGCAATTTGCCACGCCCCGATCTTGTTTTATATCTGCATTTGCCGCCCGAAAAACTGAAAGAAAATATTATCAGACGTGGCCGTGGTTACGAACAGGATATTTCGCTCGAGTATCTCGATAATATTCAGAAAAGTTATTTCGAGTATTTTCATGAGCAATCTTCGCTCCGTGTCGTTGTGGCTGATACCAGCAATCTCGATTTTGTCGCCAACAATGATCATTATAACTTTCTCGTTTCATTGCTCACTCAGGAATATAAACCCGGAATAACGGTTGTACCGCCATTTTCATCACTGTAGCTTTTTAAATTTTTCTGTAATTTTTTGTTATGAAAATATATTCTTTTCTGTTTTTATTCTGTTCTTTTGCGGCTTTTGCGCAGACTACTTTTTCTTTTGATGATTCGTTGCGCACCAATAGGATTATGTACGATATTTCATTGCTGGCACATGATTCTCTCATGGGGCGCGATGGGGGATCGGTGTATGAAATGCGTGCAGGAGATTATATCATCGCTGAGTTTATTGAATGCGGTTTGATTCCACTGCAGGGGACTGATCATTTCAGACAGGAATTTGTGTTGCGCAAAATCACAAATGAAAAAGGTGATACTATTGTTGTAAAATCAAACAATATTCTGGGTTATATTGAAAATAATGCTCCCTATACCATTGTTATCGGAGGACATTACGATCATATTGGTTATTATTATAAGGATAGTGCTTTGTATATAAATAATGGTGCCGATGATAATGCCAGCGGGGCAGCCGGCGTGATGGAAATGGCACGCTATCTGAGTTCCGGAAATCTCACAAAATACAATTACATTATGGCTTGCTGGGGTTCCGAAGAACAGGGCCTTGTGGGATCAAATTATTTTTGTTCCAGCAATCTCTTTCCGTTTGAACAAATTGCATTTTATATCAACTTCGATATGATTGGTCGCCTGGGCTGGAAATCTGACCAACTCGATATTTATGGGCTTGGCACCGCAATGGTATGGGATTCTTTAATGCCAGAAACAGAATATGGGAAGTATAAACTGAAAAAATTTGCCGGTGGTGTTGATGCTTCAGATCACAGCTGCTTTTATAAAAACAAAACGCCTTATATTTATTTCACTTCCGGATTACCACCTGTTTATCATACGCCAAAAGATGAAACACCGCTGATTAACCCGCAAGGCGTTGAACTGATAATAAAATATACCGAAGATATTATCAGTCGTTTCGATGGCTCCAAGCCTGCTTTCCGTAAAGTGAGCCAAAAAGAAATGAACAAAGTTTATTGGTATTTTCTGTCGCAGTTTATGAATTAGTTGTTGTGCGAAGTTTAAAGCGCTGTGCCTAGTTTTATACCATTGTGAAATATATTCTACGCCAATGTGTTTAAGTGCAGATTGATGGCCGATGCCAGAGGCATCGCATGTCTATAGAGAAATGTATATACCAGTCACGACCTCAGAGAGGTCGAATGTAAACGGCTACCTGTGTGAAACAGCTTGAAAAACATTCGACTCCGCTGGAGTCGTGTTTAATAATCAATGTTTTCTATAGACATACGACTCCTCCGGAGTCATACAGATTCATGGACTATTTTATATTTCTCTATGATATTATCGTGCTGAGCGAAGTTTAATGTGCTGTGCGAAGTTTTGAAACTTCGCTCACCGCTATATCACAACATTCACAATCTTTCCGGGCACCACAATGATTTTTTTCGGGGCTTTGCCTTCGAGCCATTTCTGACTGTCGGGTGCGCTGAGCGCAAGCTTCTCGACTTCTTCCTTTGCAGTTCCTGCAGCTACTTCAAGAATGAAGCGCATTTTGCCGTTGAACGAAACCGGATATTTTACGGTGTCTTCGATCAGATATTTTTCGTCCCATGTCGGGAAAGTAGCTCTGGATATGGTCTCAGTGTTGCCGAGTCTGTTCCACAATTCTTCTGAAATATGGGGCGCGAAAGGACACAGCGCAATCAGCAATGGCTCGAGAATGGCGCGCTTACGGCATTTTAGATCACTAAGCTCGTTCACACAAATCATGAATGTACTGACGCAAGTATTCAGTGAAAAACGTTCAATGTCTTCTTCGGTTTTTTTCAGTGTTTTGTGCAGCGTTTTCAGCTCAGCCGCTGTGGGAGTGTCGTCAGTGATAAGCAGATTGTCTTCTTCGCCAACAAAAAGTTTCCAGAGTTTTCTTATAAAGCGCGATACGCCTTCGATTCCGTTGGTATCCCAGGGTTTTGACTGTTCAACCGGACCGAGAAACATTTCGTACATGCGCAATGTATCGGCGCCGTATCTCTCTACGAGATCGTCCGGATTCTGCACATTGTATTTCGATTTCGACATTTTTTCGACTTCGTAACCACACACATATTTATCTTCTTCAAGAATAAAGCGTGCATTGTTGTATTCTGGTCTCCATGCGCGGAATGCATCAATATCAAGAATGTCATTATTGACAATATTCACATCTACATGCACGGGAAATGAAAATTGTTCGCGGCCGAAAATATTCTTTGAAGCAAAGATGGGTGCTTCTTCCCATTCATCAATCATTTCGAACGGAGAAACATCTTTTCCTGATAGTGCTTTTTTTATTTTTTTCAATACATCTTCAGTATGCAAAATCACATCAACAATGCTGAACATAAGCAGCTGACAATTGTTTTTTTCTGCAAATTCTGCGCAATTCGGCAAACGTTCCAAAACGTCGTGTGAGCTTTTCACCTCAATGATGATGTGGCTTTCGGGGCTGTAAAAGTCAAATGAAAATTCACCTTGTGTGTATCCTTTTTTAAATTCAGCCCCCAGTTGTTTGTTGCGGATCATTTCCCAGAGCACGAATTCTGCCATACGCTCTGCTTTTACGCGATACACAAAATTGCTGCGTCCCTGAATCATTCCCTGATTGATCATTTTGCGGAATGGCTCGTCTTCGGGTGTCAGGCCGAGATCGAACAGAAATTTATTCCAGAAGCGTGCATACATCAAATGTCCGGTTGCATGTTCAGCACCACCGACATAAAAATCTACGCTTTTCCAGTAATTCACGGCATCTTTCGAAAAATAATTTTCGTCGTTGCGCGGATCCATGTAGCGGAAATAATAGGCGCTCGATCCTGCAAAGCCAGGCATGGTCGATGTTTCGTAAGGATGTCCTGCTTTGGTATGCCAGTTTTTCGCGCGTGCCAGCGGTGGTTCGCCGGTTTCGGTCGGCAGATATTTATCTACTTCCGGCAGCTGGAGCGGAAGTTCAGACTCATCAATGGTATGTGGAATTCCGTTTTTGTAATAAATTGGAAACGGCTCGCCCCAATAGCGCTGGCGGCTGAAGATGGCGTCGCGCAAACGGTAGTTGATTTTACCGTAGCCAAATCCTTTTTCTTCGGCATGTGCAATTACTTTTTTAATGGCGTCGCGGGCAATCATGTTGTCGATAAATCCGCTGTTCACACAAACGCCTTCTTTCGATTCGAAAGCTTCTTCTTCGATGTTACCGCCTTTGATGACTTCGATGATGGGTAGTCCGAAATGCTTGGCAAATGCGTAATCGCGGCTGTCGTGTGCCGGAACAGCCATCACGGCGCCGGTTCCATAACCGCTGAGCACATAGTCTGCAACCCACACTGGGACAGCTTTTCCGTTGAACGGATTGATGGCGTATGAACCTGTGAAAACACCGCTGGGCGTTTTTGCATCGGCCATGCGCTCGCGCTCACTGCGGTTTTTCGCATGTTTTACATACGCATTAACAACAGCTTTTTGTTCGGGTTTTGTCAGCAATTCAACATATTCGTGTTCGGGAGCTACCGACATAAACGTCACTCCAAACACAGTGTCGGGGCGGGTTGTAAAGATTTCAAGATGTTTGTCCGGATGGTCGGCCAGCAGGAAACGCAGCATGGCACCTTCGCTGCGGCCAATCCAGTTGCGTTGTATTTCTTTGATGTTTTCGGGCCACTCAATGCGTTCAAGTCCTTCCAGCATGCGGTCGGCATAGGCCGTAATGCGTAGCGACCATTGTTTCATTTCCTTGCGTTCAACCGGATGTCCGCCACGAACACTGAAACCTTCGCTCACTTCATCGTTGGCGAGAACCGTTCCCAGAGCGGGACACCAGTTCACCATGGTGTCGGCTAAATACGCCAGTCGATAATCCATCAGAATGTCCGATTGTTTTTCTTCGCTCATCACATTCCACTCCGAACCAGTGAAAATCACATCACATGAATGCGCCGCCGGAATATTTTCATTGCCGCTGTCTTCGAAAAGCGTGATCAGATCTTTGATTGGACGTGCCTTCTGTTGTGACTTGTCGAACCATGAATGAAACAACTGAATGAATGTCCATTGCGTCCATTTGTAATATGCCGGATCCGAAGTGCGTACTTCGCGGTCCCAATCGAACGAGAAACCGATTTTATCGAGCTGGCTGCGATAGCGTTTGATGTTGACATCGGTCGTAATCGCGGGATGCTGGCCGGTTTCGATGGCATACTGCTCGGCCGGAAGTCCGAATGCATCGTATCCCATGGGATGCAACACGTTGAAACCTTTCAGTTTTTTATAGCGCGCGAAAATATCCGAAGCGATGTATCCGAGCGGATGTCCGACATGAAGTCCGGCTCCCGAAGGGTAAGGAAACATGTCGAGCACATAATATTTAGGCTTGTCCGGAACGATTTCCGTACGGTAAGTCTTGTGGTCGGCCCAGTATTTCTGCCAGCGGGCCTCGGTGTCGCGGTGATTGTAATCCATCTTTGTAATCGTGTGAAATTGTGTGCAAATTTAGGAAATTATAGGGAACATCGAACACTGAACATTGAACATGGAATGTCGGAGTGAGGTCTGAAGCGCGAAAAGCTTCTTTTGTACAAAGCCAGGTTCACTGATCGCCGCTTACTGCTCGCTGATCACCGAAGGTGCTTAACCTTAACCTTAACCTTAACCTTAACCTTAACCTTAACCTTAACCTCAACCTCAACCTTAACCTTGTTCTTGACCTCGATCTCGCTGAAAGCCACTCACCGCTCGC
>Ga0116152_10002817_pt1 | contig 14121 bp, 12 predicted proteins | sample AD_UKC119_MetaG_FD_89894 | JGI IMG/M metagenome (GOLD analysis project Ga0116152, IMG submission 89894) | Active sludge microbial communities of municipal wastewater-treating anaerobic digesters from Hong Kong - AD_UKC119_MetaG | ecosystem: Engineered > Bioreactor > Anaerobic > Digestate...
GCCTGCCGGCCGTTCCTGGCCTCGCGTATCGCTTCCCTGCCCCAACTGAAAGTCATGCTCTGCCTCGGCAAGATTTCACACGATTCCACCGTGCGGGCGCTCGGCCTGAAGCTGAAGGATTATCCGTTCGGACACGGAACAAAGTATGGCGTGAAGGCGGACGGGCGAGACCTCACCCTGCTGTCCAGCTATCACTGCTCCCGCTACAACACGAACACAGGACGTCTGACGGCGGAGATGTTTGAGGACGTGTTCGCGATGGCGCGGGAAGCGATTGGGTAGAGCGGATTCAAGCCCCTCTCCCGAGGGAGAGGGGAGTTAGCCCTCCTTCAGGATGCGGGCCTTCTGGCGGTTCCAGTCGCGCTTCGCTTCATTCGCGCGCTTGTCGAAATTCTTGCGGCCCGTGGCAGTGCCGATCAGCAGCTTCGCGCGGCCACGTTCGTTGAAATAGAATTTCAGCGGCACGATGGTGCGCCCGGCCCGTTCGACTTCCTGGGAGAGCTTCGCCAGCTCGCGTTTCGAGACGAGCAGCTTCCGTTTGCGGCGCGGCTCATGGTTGAAGCGGTTGGCGCCGGCATAGGTCGGGATGTCGGCATTGATCAGCCACAGCTCGCCCCCCTCGGGGCTGACATAAGCCTCGGCAATATTGGCCTTGCCCTCGCGCAGGGATTTCACTTCGGAGCCCGTCAGCATGATGCCGGCCTCGAGTGTGTCCTCCACTTCATAGTCGCGGCGTGACCGGCGGTTCTCCGCGATCAGCCCGTCCGAGCGGCCCTTGGTTTGTGCGTTCTTGGACATGGGGACGTATTTAGGGATGCAGGCCCGCGAGCGCCATGGCGGCATCGATCTGCTCGCGCGCGGCAGCATCGGGCTGCGTCAGCGGCAGGCGAACATCGGGCTCGCAGAGACCAAGTCTGTGCAGGACATATTTCGCGGGTCCCGGCGAAGGCGAGCAGAACAGGGCCTTGTGCAGCGCGACCAGCCTGCGTTCGATCGCCCGGGCTTCCGCAAGGTCGCCGTCCTGGAAGGCCTTGTGCATGGCCGCACAGGCCTCCGGCATCACATTCGCCGTCACGGAGATGCAGCCCGCGCCGCCCATGGCGAGGTGCCCAAGCGCCGCCGGGTCGTCACCGCACAGCTGGACGAACTGTTCCGTGGGGCCGATCAGGGCCGCATGCTGGGTGACCCGCTCGACATTCGTGGCGTCCTTGATGCCCACAATGTTCGGCAGCCGCGCAAGCCGTGCGACGGTTTCCGGAAGGATGTCCACAACCGTCCGGGATGGCACGTTGTAAAGCAGCACCGGAAAGGCAACGGCGTCATTGATGGCTTTGTAATGTGCGTAGATGCCGTCCTGGTTCGGCTTGTTGTAGTAGGGACACACGACGAGCGCAGCATCGGCTCCGGCGTCCTTGGCGTGCCGGACAAGGTCAATCGCCTCGTCTGTCGAGTTGGAGCCGGCCCCGGCGATCACCGGCACGCGGCCTGCAGCGACCTCTACACAAAGCGAAACAACGTCCTTGTGCTCTTCGGTGCTGAGGGTTGAGGTCTCCCCGGTCGTGCCGACAGGCACCAGCGCAGCCGAGCTACCGGCGATCTGGCGCTCCACCAGCTCGGCAAAGGCTTTCCGGTCCACGGCACCGTTCTTGAATGGTGTGACCAGTGCTGGGATCGAGCCGTGAAACATCGTATTCTTGCCGTGATTCAGGTGTTGTTGGTGAAGATCCATTAAATGAATCGCCAGAGCCTTCTCACGCTTTGGCGCATAAATAAACACCCGGTGACCGCCCAGATGATGCGATCCTTCGTGCTTTCCATGTTCGCCGTGACGGCCACTTGCGGCGCGGCCGCGGCCGGCCTGCCGGAAGCGCCGAGCCTGAAACCCGCACGCCCCTACGCATCGCAGGCGACCGACCCGAAGAATGCCGAAATCCTGCACAAGGCGCTGATGGCGGCCGAACGGTACGACTGGCCGGAAGTCGCGAGCCTGCAGAAACAGGCAACGGACCCTGCCGTGCGCGACCTGATCATGTGGAAGCGCGCCAGCGAAGGCGTGCCGGGGATGGGTTTCGACGAAATCTCCTACGCCCTGGACCATTTGTCCGGCTGGCCGAAGACCTACGAAATGCGCAAACGCGCAGAGGAAATCATCGAGCTGTCGTCGCTGAATGCGCAGCAGAGGATCGACTGGCTCACCAAATCCGGGCCACGCACGGGTGCCGGCAAGGTGGCGCTGGCCAACGCGTACAATTCCATCGGCAAGACGGACGAAGCCGCGGAGATCGCCCGCGATGCCTGGCGCAACAATTCGCTGGAGCGCGACGTCGAGCGCCAGGTGCTGGCGCGCTATGGCGGCAAGCTGACCCAGCAGGACCATCGCGACCGCGTCGAATTCCTGCTGTGGACCAACCAGCGCTCTGCAGCCGTCAAGCTGAAGCAGCTGCTGACGCCGGATTACCGCAAGCTTGTGGACGCACGCGTGGCGCTGGCCAGCCGGTCGCGCAATGTCGATGCGCTGATCAATGCCGTGCCCCAGGAACTGCAGGACAATCCGGGCCTGCTGTACGACCGCGCCCGCTGGCGCCGTGCGCATGGCAACCAGGACGGTGCGACGCCGCTGCTGACCGGTATCGACGGAAAGGACATTCCCGCCGCCGGCCGGACCAAGCTGTGGAACGAGCGTTCCCTTGCGGTGCGTGACGACCTGAAGAACGGCAACTGGGCGCGCGCCTACCAGCTCGCCTCGCCGCACGGGATGAGTACGGGGACGGATTTCGCAGAGGCCGAATGGCTTTCCGGCTGGATCGCCTTGCGCCTGAAAGGTGATCCGTCGCGCGCCTTGCAGCATTTCGAGACCATGGAAGAAGGCGTCTCGACGCCGATCAGCCAGGCCCGCGGTCTCTACTGGATCGGCCGGGCCGAAGACACGCTGGGCGAGCAGGATCGCGCGCTGCAGGCGTACAAAGGCGCGGCGAAGGAGAAGTTCACCTATTACGGCCAGCTGGCTGCCGAGCGGGTCGGCGACCGGGCCCTCTATTTCCCGGAAACGCCGGAGCCCACGGATGCGGACGTGAAGGCATTCGAAGCACGCCCGGTCGTGAAGGCGATGCGCCTGCTCGGCGAGTCGGGCGAGACACACCTTTTCCGCGAATTCGCCTACTATCTCGATGACGAACTCGGGACCCAGACGGACTACATCCTGCTCTCCCGGCTCGCGAACGATTACCATATTCCGGATATCGGCGTGCGCGGCGCAAAGGCAGGGTTGGCCAAGGGCATCGTCGCACCGGACGCTGCCTATCCGGTGGTGACCTATCCACTGCTCCGCGAGCCGCAGGTCGAGCGCTCGCTGATGCTCGCCCTGTCCCGCCAGGAAAGCGAGATGAACCCGAATGCGATCTCCTATGTCGGCGCCCGCGGCCTGATGCAGTTCATGCCGGCTACAGCCTCGCGCGAAGCGCGGTTGAGCGGCCTGCCCTACCGCACCTCGTGGCTGACGGACGATCCCGGCTACAACATGACGCTCGGCGGACAGCACCTCGACAGCCTGCTCGACAGCTTCAACGGCAGCTACATCATGACGGCGGCCGCCTACAATGCCGGCCCGAACCGCCCGCGCCAGTGGATCAAGGACTACGGCGATCCGCGCACCGGACAGGTCGATCCGATCGACTGGGTGGAGTTCATCCCATTCAGCGAAACACGCAATTACGTCCAGCGCATCCTCGAGAACACGCAGGTCTACCGCTCCCGCCTTGCCGGGACGCCGGTGGAAATCCAGCTTGAGGAAGACCTGAAGCGCGGCGACCAGTAGGCGCCGGATTCGCGATCTCGCCGGCCCTATCTGGCGGGAACGTGCGCGGCGATCAGCTGCGGACCGTCTTCGGCGAAGGCACGTTCCAGGGCCGCGTCAAACTCCTCGGCCGACCAGGCATCCTGCGCGGGCACGCCTTGCGCTTCCGACAGCTTCACCCAGTCGATTTCCGGATCGCCAAGTTCCAGCATGCTCTTCGCGGTCGGTCCGGGATTGCCTGCGCCGGTGCGGGCCAGCTCGATATTCAGGATGCGGTAGGAATGGTTGACGAATACGACGTTGACCACGTTCGAATTCTCGCGCGCCATGCTCCACAAGGCCTGGTTGGTATACATGCCTGCCCCATCACCGGAGAGGCAGAGCACCTTGCGATCCGGCGCAGCCACGGAAGCGCCGAGCGCCAGCGGCATGCCCTGCCCGATGGCGCCGCCGGTCAGCATCATCCAGTCGTGCGGCCGCGCCCGCTGAGTCATCAGGAAACACGGCAGCCCGTTCGACACGCCATCGTCCGACACGAAGCAGCCTTCCGGCATATGCCGGGACAGTGACATGCCAACCGTCATCGCGTTGAGATCGCCCGAAGGCGCCGCATCCGGAATGTCGAGCGGGGCGACACCCGCCGCCTTCTTTGCGCCGAGCGCATCGGCCAGCGCAGAGAGGATCGCGGCGCTATCCGATTCCGGACCGCCGATAATGTACGTGCTGCAGCCTTCTGGCACCAGCACGCTGGGCTTGCCCGGATAGGAGAAGAAGGCGACGGGCACCTGCGTGCCCGCGATCAGCATGAGATCGGAACCTTCGAGGTCTGCCATGGCGGCTTCGGCGAAATACTGCATGCGATCCGGAATGAATGTGCCTGCGCCGCGCGCCTGACGCGGGAAGAAAGTATCCGTCAGCACGCGGACACCTGCCGCGGACAGGCGCCCGGCTTCGGCAAGGCCTTCCTTGGTCAGGCAGGTCCCGTTGACGATGATGACGGGCTTCTTCGCGTCTTTTACCTTCTTCGCGGCGGCCTCCACGCGTCCGGCGTCCGGCGCGTGCAGCGCCGGCCGCGCCCGTTTCTTTCCGGGCTTGCCACCCTCCGTCCATGCCGTGTCTGCCGGCAGCAGCAGCATGGCAGGACCGGGCTGCGGCCCGAAGCTCGCCTCCCATGCCTCGGCTGCGAGATCTCCGGCATCGGCCACCTTGTCGGCGGATTTGATCCATACGGAGTTCGGCCCGGCCATGCCCATGATGTTGGATGTGAGCGGCGCGTCGTAACGCAGGTGCGGCACCGCATGGTCCCCGATGATGTTGACCATCGGCGTCCAGGCGCGCTTGGCATTGTGGATGTTCGCCCCGCCATTCATGTAGCCCGCGCCAAGGTGCAGCAAGGTCATGGCCGGCCCGCCTGTGACGCGTGCATGCCCGTCCGCTGCGCCGGTGGCGACACCCTCGAACAGGCACAGCACGGACCGGATGCGCGGTTCATGGTCAAGCGCCGTGACGAGGTGCATTTCCGATGTGCCGGGATTGGCGAAACAGGCCGTGACGCCATGGTCGGCGAGGGTCGAGACCAGCGCTTCGGCCCCGGTCATGGTCTGGATGGCGGCATCAGGCATGGCGTTTCCCCTTCTGGCTATGCGCGCTGGTGTAGCTTGTCCGGCGCCAACGACCAAGCGGGACGCGACGGAAGCCGGAATTGTTCAAGGGGATGAGATTCCGCACTGCCGCCGCGTCCCTCCGCCAAAGGGGATTTGGCATCGCCGGCCGCACGAGGTGGCCCGCGAAAATGAATATACATTCATTTTCATTTGATGCGAACGATTTTCATTGATCCGGCGCCGGACTTCGCGCCCAGCGCGGTAATTTACTTGAGCAGATCCAGAACTCCGGGCGCAGGGGACGACGAATACAGCCGACTTACCTGGTCCTTTCGCAGGTCCTGCGTGCGGGACTGGTTGATGTAGCCCTTTTCCGTGATCTCCCCCGAATCGGCCTGCGGCTGCACGTCCTGAAGCAGGATACGTGCGATACGGGCGGACGGGTGAGCATGCGCGGCATTGTAGGCGCGCAGTGTGCTGCGGACATGCTCGACGACTTTCGGGTGCACCGCGAGGTCTGCCAGAGCGAGAGGTTCGCCGACAAGGCGCTGGCACCAGGCTTCGTTGAGAAAGCCGAGCAGCGTGATGTCGATCTGGTTGAGGCCGCAAACGACGGCATCCGACAGCGCTCCGCCTGTCGCTGCGACCGCCTCGACGCGCACAGTTCCGGCCGAGACCCATGTGCCGTTCGACAGCTTGAACTCTTCCGCCGTGCGCCCGTCAAAGGCGAGGCCGCGCTCGGGATGGTCAGGGTCGACGAACTTCACGGCATCACCGAGCCGATAGAAGCCCTCCTCGTCGAAGGCGGCGGCGGTCTTCTCAGGATTGCGGTAATAGCCGGGCGTCACGTTCACGCCCTTCACCCGCAGTTCCATCTTCTCGCCCGCCGGTACCATCTTGAATGTATTGCCGGGCAGCGGCAGGCCGATCAGGCCCATTCGGTCGTTCGGCCAGTGAACGTTGGACGCCGTCGGAGATGTCTCCGTCGCACCATAACCCGCCGACAGGGAAATGCGCTCGCCGGTCGTTCGTACCGCAACGGCCTGGATGCGCTCATAGATGTCCTGTCCCATCGCGGCGCCGCCATAGGCCATGCAGACGAGACGCGAGAAGAAATTGTCGGCGAGGTCCTGGTCGTGCTCCAGCTCCGTCGCAAGTGCCGCCCAGGCGGCCGGCACGGTGGTGTGCTGGGTGACCGGGACATCCTTCAGGTTGCGGATCATCGCCGGCAGCCGCGCCGGCGTCGGGGCCCCTTCATCGATGTAAAGCGTGCCGCCCCAGTCGAGCATGTTGTGCAGGATGGCGTGGGCGCCGAATGTGTGGCTCCAGGGCAGGAAGTTGCACCAGACCTGCGGGCCGCCGCAGACCTGATCCAGCCGCTCCTCATCCCATGCGGACCGGATCATCTTGGCATTGGCCGCGACCATGGAGTGCAGGTTGATCACCGCCTTGGGCTCTCCCGTCGATCCCGATGTCATCATGAAGGTGGCAATGCTGTCCGGTGCGAGCCGCTCATAGGCAGCATCTGCCTCCGGCCCGGGCGTCCGGCCGAACTGTTCGAGGCGGACCGCATCACACCGTTCGGGCGCCTCACCGGAATAAAGCACGATGCGCCCTGCCATGCCGAGGCCATCGAGCGCGCGCTGGTAGGCCGCGCCATCCTCCACGTAGATGAATTTCGGGCTGATCAGCTCATCGATATATCTGAGGCGGCCGAGATCCTCGCTCAGCAGCGCATAGGCAGGCGTCACGGGGACGACGGGACTACCAGCCCAGATGGCAGCATATTTTGCCAGCGCGTGGTCGATGGCGTTGGCCGACAGGATCATAGTCGGTGCGCCGGGCCCAGCACCCGCATCGAGGAAGCCCTGTGCGAGGCGTTTCACGGTAGCGAGGCCCTCCGCATAGGTGACCTCCCGCCAGCCTTCTCCGCCCCCCTTCGGTCGCTCGGCCAGCCAGACGCGCTCCGGTGCGGCCGCGGCCCAATGGACGAGCGGCGCCAGCATATGCGGGGGCCAGGGCTTCAGCGGATTGCCGCTGTCCAGGTAGATCGTCCCGTCCGGGCGGCGGTCCACCTTCAGCTTCAGCGGCAGGTACGGCACTTCGCGGAACGGAATATGAGCTGTGTCTGCCACGCCGTGGCTCTCCCTGAATTTTTTCTCTGCCGGCCTAGACCAGGCCGCGTGTCGGAATGTGGATCACGTGTCCGCAATGCTTGCAATGGACAGCGTCACGGTCGTGCATCATCAGGCCACACTGTTCGCACTCGTATTCCACCTTGTCGTTGGGCTCGAGAATGGCCTTCAGCAGCTGCAGGAACAGGGTGAGGCCGAGGGCCATGATAATGATCGAGAGGATGCGGCCCCAGCGACCGATCATCAGCACGTCGCCATAGCCTGTCGTCGTCAGGCTGGTGACGGTGAAATAAAGGGCATCCAGATAGGAATGGATGTTTTCGTTGATGCCGACCTGCGTCGCATAGACCAGTGCCGACATGATGAAGACGAAAACGATCAGGTTGGTGACCTTGTCGATCACGCGCTCATGCCGCTGGAAGAAGGGCGTGATTACCTTGACGCGACGAATGAAGGTGAACGCCCGGATCGCGCGAACGGCCCGCAGCACACGCAGGAAGGCGAAGTTCGAAACCAGCAGCGGCGCCAGCATCGTGACCACGACGACAAGGTCGGCGATATTCAATGGCCGGAAAATGAAGTTCCACTTGTGCCGGGCGATATAGAAGCGCGCGAGCAGGTCGAAAGCGATAACTCCACCGATGAAGTAGTCGATGAAGGCATGCGTCCGGCCCCGCTGTTCGAACGGCGCCCAGAGGAAATAGGCGATCGTCACGAAATCGAAGATCAGCATCACCCAGCGGAAGACAAAGGGCGCGCGCCCATTGCCCTCGTACAGCCAGAACAGCAGCCGGTTCAGACCCGTGCGATGGTGTTTCATGCCCCTGCTCCCGCGCCCCCGCCTTGTTCAGCCCGCAGGTTCGAGCGTCTCGTTGAAGCGGACGGGCTTGCCGCCGCCCTTCTTCACGATCTCGCCATCGCGCATAACGAAGCCGCCCCGGATGATCGTGGCAACCGGCCAGCCGGTGGCCTCGAAGCCGTCGAAAGGCGTCCAGCCGCATTTCGCCTTCGACCATTCGGCCGTGATCGTCTGCCGGTGCTGCATGTCCACAACCGTGAAGTCGGCATGGTAGCCCTCCGCGATGCGGCCCTTGTCGGCAAGGCCGAAGACACGCTGCGGCCCGGCGCTGGTGAGTTCGACAAATCGCTGCAGGCTGAGCTTCCCGTTGTTCACATGGGTCAGCATGATCGGCACAAGCGTCTGCACGCCCGGCATGCCGGAAGGGCTTGCCGGATAGGGCCGTGCCTTCTCTTCCTTCGTGTGCGGCGCATGGTCGGAGCCCATCACGTCGACGATGCCGGCGTTCAGCGCGCGCCAGATGGCATCCTGATGGCGCTTCTCACGGATCGGCGGGTTCATCTGGGCATAACCCTTGAGGCGCTCATAGCAGTCCGGCGAGGTGAGGGTCAGATGCTGCGGCAGGCATTCCACGCTGGCGACGTCCTTGGCATCGCGCAGGATCTCCATTTCTTCCGCCGTCGAGATGTGCAGCACGTGGATACGCTTGCCGACCTTGCGGGCGAGGCGCAGCAGGCGCGTCGTCGACGAAACGGCGGCCTCGACGTCGCGCACCACGGGATGGCTGGTCCAGTCGCCCTGGACCGCCAGGCTGCGGCGCTCCTCGAGTCGGTATTCGTCCTCCGAATGGAAAGCCGCCCGGCGCTTGATGGCGCGTAGCACGGCCTCGACGCCCTCATCGTCCTTGATCAGCAGGTCGCCGGTCGAAGCGCCCATGAACACTTTCACGCCGCAGCAGCCGAGCATGCGCTCCATCTCCGGCAGCACGTCGACATTGGCGTGCGTCGCGCCAGCATAGAAGGCGTGATCGATGTCCATCCGGCCTTTCGCACGGTTCAGCTTGTCCTGCAGCAGGTCCGGCGTGGTGGTGGAGGGATTGGTGTTCGGCATCTCGAACACGGCGACGACGCCGCCGAGGGCGGCCGAGCGGGCCTCTGATTCAAGGTCCGCCTTGTATTCCAGACCGGGCTCCCGGAAGTGAACCTGGCTGTCGATCACACCGGGCAGGATGTGCAGGCCGCTGGCGCCGTAGATTTCCCCGGCCGCAGCCCCGGAAAGATCACCGATACGGGCAATACGCTCACCGCGCACACCGATGTCGGCCTGCATCTCGCCGCCGGGGGTGACGATCGTGCCGCCTCGAAGGATCAGGTCATAGGTTTCGCTCATGGGGCCTATATGCGCCTGCCCGTCCCGCCTGTCACCCGCCCGGATGACGCGGGGTGACGCTTGGCCCGCCCCGGCTTTGCACGTACGTTTCCCCGGAAAGCGGGGCGACACCGCGACGGGAGATCAAGTCCATGCCGAGGCTGAAGCAGGCCGGCCGCGAAGCCGCAAACGAATATGCCACCCGGATCTTCAATATCGTGTTCGGCGATCGGGATCCGGTCGCGGAACCGGGAACGGCGACGGGCACGCCCGGCAATTGGTGGACGGTCTTCAACATCCTGCCGGATGCGTTCGAGCACACGACCGAGGGCTTCCGCTTCTACCGTTCGCCAAAGCGCCTGATCGACCCCAAGCTGCGCGAACTCGGCCAGATTCGCGCCGGCTACACAGTCGGAAGCCAGTTCGTCTTCTCGCAGCATTGCAAGGCGTGCCGCCATCTTGGCATGCCGGAGGAGCAGATCGAAGCCATTCCCCACTGGCAGGTTGCGACCTGCTTCAGTGAACTGGAACGGGCGCTGCTGGCCTACACCGATGCCCTGGTGCTGGAGCGCGGGCGCGTGCCGGATGGCGTGTTCGAGGTGCTGAAGAAGCACCTCAGCGATGAGGAGATTCTCGAATTCACCTACATCACGTGCACCTACATGATGCATGCGATCATGAGCCGGGCCCTGCGGCTGGAATTTGACGATGTCGACGAGCGGGTCGTGGAAGTTCCCGCGCCTGAAGGCTACTATGATGATGTCATGAGCTTGGTCGACAAGAAGGAAGACTGAACATGGCCTACCACCACCTCGCCCTGGCTGCGAAGGACATGAAGGCGACGCACGATTTCTACGAGCGGATCATGGGCTTCGAACTCGTGAAGGTCGAAGTCGCGCCGATCCCCGGCGGCGGCTGGGGCAAGCATTTCTTCTACCGGATGGATGGCGACGACAGCCGCTTCATCGCGTTCTGGGAACTGCATGACACGCCCGGACAGGAAAACCACAGGCACGACCTGAATGAAGCAGCGAACCTGCCCGCGGGAACCAACCACTATTCCTTCACCGTGGACACGGTCGAGGAACTGACCGCCTGGAAAGACCGGTGGAACGCCGCCGGGCTCGACGTGCTGGAAATTGACCACAACTGGTGCCATTCCGTCTACACGCGGGACCCGAACGGCAACATGGTGGAGTTCTGCGCAACGACGGGCGAGTTTAATGCTGCAGACCGGGAGCGCGCTCTTGCAGCGCTTACGGAAACGGAGTTCCGGCCGTCTCCGCCACCTGCAAAGATCCAACCCTGGCCGTCGAAGGAAACGACAACCGCCTGACGCGATCAGGCGGCGGCGCCGGCAGCACGCAGCGTTTTCTTCTGGACGAGCTGGGGAAATCCGCTGGCGACCAGGCCGAAGACCCAGCCGGCCGCACCGATCATGAGGTAAGGCAGCAGCGTCGGGTCGCCCTCCACATGTGCCGCCATCAGGACGAACGAGATCAGGATACCCGGCACGAGATTCGCGAGCCCCAGCGCCACCACGAGGCCGGCCATTGCCTTCCAGCCCGTCAGGCGCTCGATCACCCAGCCACCCGCCAGGGCCGGCAGCACCATGGTCAGCGCCGACAGCAGCATGGCTGGCAGCAGGCCGAGGAAGGGCGCGATAATGACAAAGACCAGGATAGATTTCGGGTCCGAGGACGTCCCCGTCTGCACGGCCGGAAGGAGGAACAACAGGCCCACGCTCAGCACCAACAGGGCACCCCACGGATAATACAGGGCGTTGCCGGCGACCCAGCTGGAATAGGTCGATTTGTTGCGCAGCCCCGGCGCATCGAGGCCCTGCTGCAGCGCCGCGCTCCAGTAATAGCTGACGACGCCGGGAGTATAGCCGACCACAAGGATCGTGACCGCCGCCGTATTGCTGGCGGCACTGACGGACTCCTCCAGCGAATTGAACAGGAGGGCCAGCGCGAGGAAGAACCCGCCGAGCAGGGCGAGCCGCAGCCAGCCCCGCAGCGTCATGGAATCGAATGAAAAGGCGGGCATCTTTTCTTCTCCGGCGGCCTCTGAATGGTGGCCCATGACGAATTCATGCATCGGCCCTTCCAGAATGGTCGACGCCGCCGCCGCAACGGCAACGCCGAAGATCATGCCGGGCGAGAACGTGCTTTCGAGGCCTTCAAGGAACTCGGGAAAGGTCGCGAGGCTGAACACGACCGACCCGGTGATGGCACCGACGGCAACGAACCAGCGACGGGCAATGTCCTGCGGCGCAGGTTCCGTCGCGTCCGGGCTCCATTCACTGGGGCGCAAGGCCTTCCGGATATTCGGGATAAAGTCGTCCCACAGCTTCGATACGAGCGCGAAGGCGCCGTAGCACAGCAGAATGGCCGCGACGCCAAGGGCCGCACCAAGCAGCGCCGTCAGCAGGATCTTGCCCAGATGCATGTCCGGTTCGAAAGCCGAGGCGGTCAGGAAAGCCGCGACAACACCCATTGCCGCGCCGAACGCGAAGGCAACCCGGCCCTTTGCTGCAAGGGCGATGAACACGAAGGCACCGAGGTAGAATTCAATCAGCGAAACGGCCAGGAACTGGCTGTCGTTGAGCGAGCTCATATCACCCTCCCATTCCGCATCCCCGCTCGGCTTATAGCACGAATTCCACAGATGTTCTCCCTTTCGTGAAAGGCGCCGCGCAGGCCCGGCGGTTGACCGGGCCCGGCGCCGGCAGCACAAACGCCTGCCAGTCCCAGAAGAGCTGCCGGTTCCGGCAGAGTCCCGCCCGATGCGCCTGCCCAACCGTGCCCTGATCCACCTGACCGGCCCCGATACGCTTTCCCTGCTGGAGCGGACGGTGACACATTCGGTGACCGATTGGGAGACAGGCGCGCTGCGTTATGGCGCGCTGCTGACACCGCAAGGCAAGGTCATCGCGGACTACCTGGTCCTTCGTACGGAAGACGGTGTGATCGTGGACGTCCACGAGGAGGCCGCCGACGACCTGATGAAGCGGTTGAAGATGTTCCGGCTGCGCGCGGCGGTGGAAATTGAGCGCGACGAACGGCTCGCTACCGTGATCCTGGGTGACGGCCACCGTGATCCACGCAGCACCCGGTTGCCCGGTCGGGACTATGTACCAGTGAGCCAAGCGGCGGAGGCGATGAGTGCGGCCGAGTGGCAGGCGATGCGGATTGCGGCGGGCGTACCGGAATGGGGCGCTGACTACCGCGCCGCGGAGGTCTTTCCGACGGATATCAACATGGATGTGATGGGCGGGGTCGACTACAAGAAGGGCTGCTTCGTCGGCCAGGAAGTGGCAAGCCGCATGAAGCGGCGCGGCAAGATCCGCAAGCGCACCCTGCCGGTGCTGGGCGGCGGCCTGGCCACGGGCGCGCCGCTTCTGGCAGGCACTGAAGTCGGCACCCTGACGAGCGTCGACGCAGGGAACGGGCGAGGCCTCGCCCTGGTCCGCACGGACCGGCTCCAGAAGGCGCTCGATCAGTCCCTGCCGGTCACCTGTGAGGGCGAGCCGGTCAGGATCGACCTGCCGGACTGGGCCGAGGCGGAAATGATGGCGCTTGCGGCGGAGGGCACCGATGAGTGACGGCATCCATTGCGGCTGGGCCCCGGCGGACGATGCGCTCTATCGCGGCTACCACGATACGGAATGGGGCGTGCCGGAGCGCGACGGCCGCGCCCTCTGGGAGAAGCTGCAGCTGGACGGCATGCAGGCGGGCCTGTCGTGGATCACCATTCTCCGGAAGCGCGAGGCGATCCGCGAGGAATTCGACCAGTTCGACCCCGAAAAACTCGCCCGATGGACGAAGAAGCGGTCGGAGAAGGCGCTGAAAAATCCGGGCATCATCCGCAGCCCGAAGAAGATCGAGGCCGTGATCGGCAATGCGCAGGCCTATCTCGCCATGGAAGAGGCGGGCGAGGGCTTTGCCGACTATTGCTGGGGTTTTGTCGGCGGCGCGCCTGTCGTCAACAAGTGGAGTAACTTCCGGCAGGCGCCCACTTTCACCGACTGGTCGGCGGCGATATCGAAGGACCTCAAGAAGCGCGGCTTCAAATTCGTCGGCCCCACGATCGTCTATGCCTGGGCGCAGGCGGTTGGCATGGTGAATGACCATGAAGTAACTTGCCCGCGTCATGCCGAAGTGCAGGGGTTGTAACATGCGCTCATTTCTACTGGCCCTGCCGCTGCTCCTGCTGCCCGCCGGCTGCATTTCGGACCGCGAGCCCGCCGCGCCGGTGCCGGTCGCCACAAGCGCCTGCGACACGGTTGAGCCCGCTGCCGACCGGCAGATGTGCCGCCAGGCAGAGGCGGACGCCCGGCGCGACAACCGGCTGGTGTATGAAAGCAATGCGCGCGGCCTTCCCCTCGACCTGTGCGACCAGGTCCAGGAAGGCTGCGAA